>Ga0114931_10003491_pt1 | contig 19898 bp, 16 predicted proteins | sample 2SBtaG_FD_89579 | JGI IMG/M metagenome (GOLD analysis project Ga0114931, IMG submission 89579) | Deep subsurface microbial communities from Kolumbo volcano to uncover new lineages of life (NeLLi) - 2SBTROV14_V59a metaG | ecosystem: Environmental > Aquatic > Marine > Volcanic | place: Kolumbo...
TTCATGTATGCACCACCAATGACGATCTTCCACACCGGAATCCTGTGTCCCCACCAAAGTTGTCTGCTGATGCACCAGTCGCGCAGGTTTTCGTGCCAGGATCCGTACATCTTCGCATAGCGCACCGGGGTGAAGCGCATTGCGTCGTCGCCTGCAGCGCTTTGAGCCGCTCCACCGGGGGCAGAAGAATCGGTGGCGCTGAGCGCCGCCCCACCAGGAACGCCATCAGGCAGCCAAGATCGCTGGTCGGGTGCGAGGGCCCGCTGGGCTGAGCCGCGGAGTCGGTCGTCCGTCACTTTAACATACCATTGATCGGAGAGATAGGGCTCGATGGGGGCATGACTGCGATAGGAGTGGCCCACGGTGTGGCGCATGGGTTGCACATCTTCGAGCAGTTCTGCTTGCTTGAATGCTTCGACGATCTGCGCGCGGGCGTCGAGACGATCAAGGCCAACCCACCGCGCTGCGTCGCCTGTGTCGGTCCAGCCATGCTTGTCGCTGATGGTCGCGTCGGGCGCCATCACGTTGATCGCTTCGAGGTCGTGGCGTCTGCCTATCTCCCAGTCGTTGGGATCATGGGCGGGCGTGACCTTGAGGAATCCCGTTGCGTACTTGGCTTTCTGATCGACGCCCGGCGCGTCGGGATCAGCCGCAGCCATCACCACATAGTCGTCTTCGACAATGGGAATCACCCTGCTAACAAAGGGGAGTTTGACGCGCAGGCCTTTGAGCGCGCCGGCGCGCGGGTCCTTCGGATTGATCGCGACCGCTGTGTCGCCCAGATACGTCTCGGGGCGTGTGGTGGCGACGGTGACCCAGGCTTGTTCGTCAGGCGGATGATCGCTGGCGCCGGGATAGCCTTTGTCTGCAAGGGCAGCCCAAGCGATGAGGGAAGATTCCTCTCCCCCAGCCCCTCTCCCCGAGGGAGAGGGGGGTGAGACGATTGGATAGCGCATGTAATAAAAAGCGCCTTCGACGTCCTGCATTTCGACTTCATCGTCCGCCAGCGCAGTCTGCGTGATGGGGTCCCAGTTGACCAGGCGCTTGCCTCTATAGATAAGTCCGGCGCGAAAGAGTTGAAAGAACGCTTCACGCACCGCGTTGGCGCACCCGTCGTCCATCGTGAAGCGCCAGCGGTCGTAGTCGCACGAGCAGCCCATGGCGCGCAACTGTGTCTTGATGCGCTCCTCGTATTCGTCCTTCCACTCCTGCACAAGCTCGATGAATGACTCGCGCGTGTAGTCTTTTCTGCTTTGTCCATGTGGCGCCAGCACGCGTTTTTCAACGACGGTCTGCGTGGCGATTCCCGCATGGTCGGCGCCTGGCATCCACAGGGCTTCAAACCCCTGCATGCGCTTCATGCGGACGAGGATATCCTGCAGCGTGTTGTTGAGCGCGTGACCGAGGTGCAGGGCGCCCGTCACGTTGGGAGGCGGGATGAGTATGCAATACGGGGGCTTCTCACCCGACAGCACGCGCTCGGGATGCGCGTGAAAGACCCCGCGTTCATGCCAGCGCGAGAAAATTCGCGTCTCGTGGTCCTCGGGCTGAAACGCAGTGGGCATGGCGCTGGCGCCCGATTCACCTGCTGGGTTTCGACTTGGTGTTGGTTTCGTTGTAGTGGGCATGGGGTGGGAAAGTGTATCGGCATGGCGATGTGAATAGACTGGGCGCGATGACCGAAGCCACCAGACTTGTCAAACACCGAAGGCGTGTCGGCGTCGCCTTGGTGATCGTGGTTGCTGGGCTGGTGGCGCTCGCAGCGTGGATCACCCAGGAACTGCGGGCGCCCGCTGGTCAGGACGCGCCGGTGCGCGTCGACGCTGCCGATCCGGTGCGCATCGCGGAAGCGCTGGCTGGGGCGCGGGACTGGCTCAACCACAAAGAGCCCGACAAGGCGGAGCGCATCTTGCGGGCGGTTCTCGCAGATGCGCCCGCAGAGCATGACGCGCAGGCGCTCCTCGCGGAAACGATGCTCGCCAAGGGAAAACTTCAGGACGCCTACACAGCGTTCCAGGCAGCGATTGCGACGGGTGATCCCAGCGCGCCGCTGCATTTCTCGACGGGCGTCGTCGCGAGCGAACTGGGCAAGCCTGAAGAAGCGGAGCAGCATTTCCTCTTTGCGCAACAGCTCGACGCGGGCAATCCGCAGTATCCGCTCTATCTTGCAGCGGTCGAGCGTTCGCTCAACAAGCTAGAGGCTGCCAAGGTCGCGCTCCTGCGGGCGGTGAAGCTCAAGCCCGATCTTGCGGAGGCGTGGGGGCAGCTTGCAGACATCGCGCTGCAGGAGAACAAACTCTCGCTCGCTCGCCAGCATATTCGTAGGGCGCGCCAGGCGCAGCCCGGCGCTGTGGTGTGGCGGCTTGTCGAGGCGCGCATTCTTCGGCGTGACAATGCGCCCGAGGAAGCGGCGCGATTGCTCATGGCGCTCAAACGCGATGAGATTCTCGACAACCCCGCTGTGCTCGAAGAACTGGCGCGCTGTTATGGCATGCTTCGCAGGCCTGGTGAAGCGGCCCAGCTGTACGCGGACGCGGTCGAGCGCAGGCCTGACGACGCAGCCCTCTTGCGCGAGACAGCCCTGTGGTACGAACGGGCGGGTGTCAATGACGCTGCGATGGTCTACGCCTCGCGAGCGGCGCGCTTGGGTGACGAAGCGTCAGCGCGCCTTCTGGAGCGCCTCCAGCGCAAGTCGCAGCCAGCTGCTCCGCCAAAGGACAAATCCCAATCTAAAGAGAGGGATAAACATGAAAACGTATTGCCTGATCGTGTCTAGACGCCCTGATTGCAGCACAGCAACGGTGCAGCCAGGACAGTCGAAGAATCTCCCTTCCCAGCCCTCTCCCAGAGTGTGAGGGGGGAAGACGTACGATTGCACACGTTGCGCGAGACCGGCGTTGCGTACTAGGGGGCGTTCAATCTTCCTGCATGCGCTTGGCTTTCGCTTTGGCGTCGTCGAGATTACCCACATACATGAAGGCGCCCTCGGGTAGCTCGTCGCCTTCGCCATTGCACAGCCGCTCGAAGGAGTCAATCGTTTCATCGAGTGATGTATAAATGCCTGCAAAGCCTGTGAACTGCTCTGCGACGAAGAACGGCTGACTGAGGAACCGCTCGATCTTGCGGGCTCGGGCGACGATGAGTTTGTCTTCTTCCGCGAGCTCATCGACGCCCAGGATGGCGATGATGTCCTGCAGATCCTTGTACCGCTGAAGAATCCGCTGCACCTGGCGCGACACCGCGTAGTGGCGCTCACCCAGGATGCCCGGATCGAGGATGCGCGATGTGGACGACAGTGGGTCGACCGCAGGATAGATGCCCTTCTCCGCGATGCCTCGGGCGAGTACGACGAAGGCGTCGAGGTGGGCGAAGGTCGTCGCCGGAGCGGGGTCTGTCAGGTCGTCTGCGGGCACATACACGGCTTGCACACTGGTGACGGCGCCTTTGCTTGTCGAGGTGATGCGCTCCTGCATCTCGCCCATTTCGGTCGAAAGCGTGGGCTGGTAGCCCACAGCGCTGGGCATGCGTCCCAGAAGCGCGGAGACCTCCGAGCCTGCCTGGGTGAAGCGGAAGACGTTGTCGATGAAGATCATCGTCTCCTTGCCCGACCCGTCGCGGAACTCTTCCGCCATTGTGAGGGCTGAAAGCGCCACGCGCAGCCGGGCGCCGGGAGGCTCGTTCATCTGGCCAAAGACCATCGCCACCTTGTCGATGACATTGGCGGCCTTGCCGTTCTCGTCGGTGTATTCAGCCTCCTGCATTTCCAGCCAAAGATCGTTGCCTTCGCGAGTGCGTTCCCCCACACCCGCGAAAACGGAGTAGCCGCCAAACTCGCGGGCCACACGGGCGATCATCTCCTGGATGATGACGGTCTTGCCCACGCCAGCACCGCCAAAGAGGCCGATCTTGCCGCCTCGAACGAAGGGGCAAAGCAGGTCGATGACCTTGATGCCGGTCACGAGAATCTCGGTTTGCGGATTGAGGTCAGCAAAGTCGACGGGCTGGCGGTGAATAGGCATCTTCTTGGTGGCGCCCACCGGGCCTCGCTTGTCGACGGGCTCTCCCAGCAGGTTGAAGACGCGCCCGAGCACGGGCTCGCCCACGGGCACCTCGACCGGGCCCCCGTTGTCCTGGCAGGGTGTGCCTCGAACCAGCCCGTCGGTGGAGCCCAGCGCCACAGCTTGCACACTGCCGCCGCCGAGGTGTTGTTGCACTTCGCCTGTGAGGTGGAGCGGCCCCGCCTTGGTTTCAGCGTTGACGGTCAGTGCGTTATAGATGTCGGGAATCTGGTCTTCCGGGAACTGCACGTCGAACGTAGACCCGATGACCTGTGTAATGACGCCGTTGGCGCTCATAGTGATGCGCTCCTTCAACTAGATCCCAATCTTCCGCCAAGTGCAATTCGCCTCTGAATCGCAGTTCGGGAGCCGAAAAACCTGACGCCCGTGTCTACAGTCGCCAAGTGGAGAGAATAGCGTTCGCATGACGCCTCGACAACGGCCACTCGATTTCTAGCGCCAGGCTTGAAAACGCGCTCGCGGCCATTGTTGGCGACGGTTGACCTTGATCACCACGTTTCGTGCGCGAGGCGACCTTGCGCAGTCAAAAACCCCAACGTTTTGGAGCCCGTTCACAATGCGCGGGAATCCCAAAACGTCAGGGTGTCTTGAGCGCCAACTGCTCGCTCGTCGGCATATCCGTCCCACCACAGGGCGCAGCGCCTGAAGCGAACCTACATGTGACCGGCTAGAACCTGCGCCGGCGCGCAATCACAGACAAACCGAAGACCCCGAGCATGGCAGCGGTCGGCAGTGGCACAACGTTCAGATCACCGGCAAACTTCAGGTTGTCCGTGTCCTGGCGAAACACAAGACTCCTGCCCGTCCCGAACGCGACGCCAAGCGTGCTGAAGTCGACGGTCAGTGTGTTGAAGATATCACCGACAGGCGCAGCGGCCCCGATAGCGACAGCTTCGCTGTACGTCGCGGCAATGTCCAATCCAGTGAGCCCCGACACCACCGCAAAATCGAGTCCTCTAGCCGATCCTGCGGTGCCAAACAGGCCGCCAAACGTCGTGTCGAACAGCGTGTCGCCAATGCCCCCATTAAACACGACGGAATCGATGCCAAGACCGGAAGTGTTTCTCAATGTCCAGGTTGAAAGAAATGTGTCCCCCGATTCAGCGACGCTCCATCCCGTGCCAGACGCGGCGCCGGAAACTGCTCCGGTGGTGGCCCAGATGCCTGTCTCCGAGGTGCTGTTTGAGAAATTGACCTGAATACTCATCCCAGCCATTTGAGCGCCGTTGGTGGCAAATCCGGTGAGCCCGGTCGTTGACATGACCGTTCCATTCACTTTGTTGATTGTGACTGACGTTGCCCCCGCGACGCCCGTATGGGTCGCTGCAAGCGCAGCCACCGCCCCGAACGCGATCATTTCGCGTCTCATAGCTACATCTCCTTTAATTGGGCGGGATTTCGACACCGATCGGACCAAACCCGAGTGATGAACGTCACCACCCCCACTTGCAGCGCGATCTGCAACGCGACTGGAACCGTCGCGTGTGACCCCACCCCATTAATACATTACATACACGACCACTGCGAAGCGTGCGGCCTATTTTTGCAATTATCGGAGAATAATTACGTGCCGCCGAGCAGCTAGCGGGGCGTTAATCCTGTCGTCCGCTCAGGTGCTGCCGATCAATGGGGCCGAAGCACCCAAACCACAAGCGCGGTGAGCATCGCGCCTGCGAAGAGCACGATGAATGCAAGTCGGAGCGCCGCTCGCCTGAAGAGCGCAGCGTGGCGTTGTGTCTGGCGCGCTGGTGGCGGCAACAGGCTGCGTCGCGCAGCGTCAGGATGAGATGTAGAGGCAGCGCTGTTGTGAACGCGCGGCCCTGTTGCCACCGCTGAGCCTTCGCCACGACGGGCGCGGTCCTGGGCGACAGCGATCACGAGATTTGCGTCAAACGCCCGGATCCCCAGCCTGCGCGCAACACCCATGAGCCGCTGGCGGCGCTCGAGTGGAAGGAGAGCGGCTCTTCCACCTTCGAGCGACTCCTCTACGCGCAAAGCGAAGATTCGGCGAACGTCGTCGCCCTTCAGTTTCGATGACGCCCGGTTGGCGGACTCGATCTTACGCGTCGCCCGGGCGATCTCACGGGCGTTTCGCAGTGGAGCGCCACCGTCGTGCGACTGGCGAAGCGTCCTTCGACGCCGATCGAGCGGGCGCAGTGGCTCAGGGCGCAGGATCGGCGCATGAAGTGCGTCATCGCTGCGCACAAGGCGCAGCGGCGGCCTGTACACGGGCTTTGACATAGGCGCCCACTGCGCATCGGCAAGCGGCGCGCCAGGGGCGAACCGATAACCCGGGCCGGTCTGCAGGAGATTGATTTTTCGCCTATATTCTCCGCACAGGTTCACAGCTAACCTGTCGATTGGGTGGAAGACACGCCGTGGCTGAATCGCATCTGACACATTCCGAACCCGCTGTGCCCACGCCGTATTCGGCGGACGCTGACCACAAGTCCCCAGCGACGGAAGCGCCCCGATCAAACTGGCGGCTGCCCGATCTGGCGTCACACCATTCGCCAAGCGACGCTGTCGCAGCTCTTGACAGGCTGGCCCGCAGGGGCAAGCTGCCGGGCTTTGAGCGATTGGACAGCGACGACAGCGCCACGTCGTTTCGCGTCTCGCTCTTTGGCGAGCCCTTTGACAGGTCGCTCATCGGGCGAATCAGGCCTGAGCCCAATGGCGGGGGTGTGATCGCCTGGCGCGTGTCGCTGCACCGCAAGACGCCAATCGCCTTTGTCGTGAGCACGATCATCGCCATCTGGCCAGGTCTGCCCATGCTCGACAAGGTCATCCCGCCCGCATGGAACTGGTGGCCCACATGGACGTGGTACCTGCCGATCGTCATCGTGCCGACCATCGTGCTAGCGCCAATCATGTGGCGGCGCAGCGAACGGGCTGCTCGCGAGCACGCGCAAGAGCAGCTTGGGCGCATCAGCGAGGCGCTCGCTGCGCCGCCAGCGAATAAGCAGACAGGTGCAGCGGCGTCAACCGGGGACGGATGAATCGGCTGCGTTTGCGGGGACCAGTCGGCCAACCGTGCCCGGCGCAAAGGCGTATTTCTCGAAGCACGCGCGCACGTCGTCAAGCGTGACCGCTTTGATGAGCGCGAGTTCCTCCTCCAATGGAATGACCCGATCCAGATAGGTCCATTGTCTGCCAATGCGCTGCATTCGACCGCCCGGGCGCTCACCCGCAACGGTGACCGCGGTCGCCAGCCTGCTTCGCAGGCGAACGAGGTCGTCCTCGCGCATCGCGTCAGGAAGCGCCGCGATCTCCCGCTCGACGATCGACCACACGTCGTCAATGCGGTCAGGCTCGCACGAGGCGAATACGACGAAATCGCCCGTGTGGTCGTGTGGCTCGAAGCTCGCTTGCGCCTCGTCTGCGAGCCCGGGCTCGATGAGGGCCCAGTGCAGACGGGAGTTGCTGTGATCGCCCAGAATCTGCGCCAGGAGCATCGCAGCGTGGCGATCATTGTCCTGCGCGCTGGGCGCGGGACTCATATGCAAGGCGTAGGCGCGGTGGACGTTCTCGTCGCGCAGGGTGAAGTCTGCGCCGCCCGCAGGCGCGTCCAGGGAGTCGCGCCCTGCACCCGTTCTCGCCCAACTGCTGCACAGCGACGAAAGCCGATCCACCTCGCTGGCGAAGTCCATCGCCCCCGCCAGCGCGACGACCGTGTTGTCGGCGCTATAGCGATCGTCAAAATACGCCTGCATCTGGTCGCGCTCAAGAGCGGTGACTGTTTCGTTGGTTCCCAGCACCCGGCGCCCCAGACCATGATCGGGATAACGCCGTTCAGCCGCTGCTTCGTACAGCACCCAGAAAGGGTTGTCCTTGTATATCGCTATTTCTTCAAGAATGACGCCCTTTTCCGAGTCAAAGTCTTCGGTGCGCAGCGCGGGCCGAAGCATGTCCGCGAGCAGATCCTGCGCCCTGGGAAGAAACTCGGGCAGCACGGTCGCGTAAAAGCATGTCATCTCGCTCGACGTATAGGCGTTGTACGAGGCGCCAATTTCATCGAACTCGCGATTGACGTCGTCTGCTGAGCGCTTCAGCGACCCCTTGAACATCATGTGCTCAAGGAAATGGCTCACACCCATGACGCTCGCTTCTTCGTCACGAGCGCCCGTCTTTATGAAAAATCCGATGGAGGCGGTGTGCGCGTAGGGATCGGTCTCACCGACAATGTTGAGCCCGTGGTCGAGTGTCGCGTGTGCAAACGTCACAGTCATGCGTGGAGCGTCCTTTCAGGTGATGACGCAGAATCATTCCTGCGAGAAGGGAGTCGAATTGCGTCGAGCAGTGTCCTGCATACAGCGTCAGGATCGGCTGCTATGCACACCGCGGATGAGACAGCGACGCCAAAGGATGCGCCAGCCGCCATTTCGCACAGTTGCCCAATGTTGCGGGGCGTGATTCCGCCTATTGCCAGCGATGGAGGGGCCATCGGTTCAAGCGACAGCACACCTTGCAGCAGTTCAGGGCCAGCGATGTTCTCTTTGGTCTTTGTCGTCGTTGTATACATGGCGCCTACACCAAGGTAGTCGGCGCCCGCGAGCGACGAATCGCGTGCTTCGTCGACTGTTGATGCGCTGACGCCGACGATGAGGTCATCGCCTGCGATCTTGCGAACGTCGCGGACGCTGCAATCGCTTTGCCCGACGTGAACGCCATCGGCGCCCGCGAGCAAGGCGATATCGACGCGGTCGTTGATGATCACCGCGACTCCTGTGGATCGGGCCAGACGAACGAGCGCGCGCGCCCGGGCCAACAATTCACGGTCGGTCAGCGTCTCTTCTCGCAGCTGTAGACAGTGGGCGCCTGCGTCGATCGCCAACTTCGCAACGTCAAGCCAGGGTCTGGTGCACAGCGATTCAGTGAGGATGACGCATAGCTTCCACGCCGCGCAGCGCTCACGATGAACGCCAAGCGCCAGCGCCACAGCAGCAGCGAGGTCGTAGCCTTGGTGTCGCAACTGTTCGAAAGTCTCTGAAAACGTATCTGGTGTTTCAGCGCGCTGTCCCTCTCCCAACCCTCTCCCTGAGGGAGAGGGCTCCTGTATTCCCCCCTCTCCCTGTGGGAGAGGGGCCGGGGGAGAGGGCTGCAGCGAAGCGATTCTCTCCCGGGCGATTTCGCCTATGCGCGCAGTGACAGATTCCGGATGCTGCAAGACATTGTCGTTTGCAAATCGAAGCACTTCAAATCCTTGCGCACGGAGCCATTTCTCTCTTCGAGCGTCCTGCGCCGCTGCGCCTTCGTGAGATCGTCCATCTATCTCGACGACAAGTCTCGCTTCAGGGCAATAAAAATCGACAATAAAATGGCCAATCACATGCTGCCGGCGAAAGCGCAATCCGCCATTGTGGTCGTGTCGAAGCCCTTTCCAGAGTTTGCGTTCGGGCGCCGTCATGCGTCTACGAAGCTCGCGCGCTTTGAGAATCATCTCCGGATTGCGTGAGAAGTGCCTTTGTTGGCATAAAGACTGCTGTCCCTCTCCCAACCCTCTCCCAGAGGGAGAGGGCTCCTGTATTCCCCCCTCTCCCTGTGGGAGAGGGGCCGGGGGAGAGGGCTTGTTCGCCTGTGTGAGCCTGCTTGGCGTCTCGACGGTCTTGGCGCATTCCTCGAGCACGCGCAGCGCCTCCGTCAGACGCGAGCCCGCTGCGATCGCCACATCGCGAAGCGATCCGCGTTTGCGTTCCGATGTGTGCGTGATCGCTGTGCCGACATCGCCTGCTGCGTCGCGACAGGCGAGCATCGCATCAGGCCCCCCCCTCTCCCCCGACATGCGCGACATCGCAGCGCTCAGCTCGTGCCGAAGCGTCTTGAGGGCTGCTGCCGCTTGTGCATCATCCAGCGCGAAGCGCGCCATGTCTTCGAGCGTGCGTGCAGCCTCCCGTGCGCGGTTGGCGTTGGCGTCCAACATTCGCAGCGTGCGTGGGTCCATCGTCGCGCAAGCCTAGGGCGCCAGTTGCGCGCCTACGCAAGCGCCTGTTCGATGTCCGCGATGAGGTCGTCCGCGTCTTCGATGCCCACGCTGAAACGCACGAAGTTGTCGCTGATGCCAAGCGCCTGTCGCTGTTCTGCGGGCACCGACGCGTGCGTCATGATCGCGGGGTGCTCGACGAGCGACTCCACGCCGCCCAGCGACTCCGCCAGCGCGAAGATGCGCAGGCGCTCAAGGAATCGTCTGCTTTCAGTTAGTCCGCCCGAAAGGTGCGCGGAGACCATGCCCGAAAAACCAGGCGACATCTGGCGTGTGGCGACTTCGTGTTGTGGATGCGACGGGAGCCCGGGATAGATGACGCGCTCGATCGCTGTGTGCCCTTCAAGAAACTGCGCCACACGCAGCGCGTTGTCGTTGTGCTGGCGCATGCGCACGTCGAGCGTCTTGATCCCGCGAAGTGTGAGATAGGCATCGAAGGGCGACATGCTCGAGCCAAGCGAATTCTGCACGAAGCGAATCTTTTCCGCAAGATCTGCGCTGTTCGTGATGAGCGCGCCCCCGACACAGTCAGAGTGTCCGTTGATGTACTTTGTCGTCGAGTGCATCACCACGTCGAAGCCAAAGGAGAGCGGACGCTGGTTGAATGGCGACGCGAACGTGTTGTCGCATCCAAGAATTGCCCCAGGCGCTTTGGCGCGGGCGATCTCGCGGAGCGCCTGCAGATCGGCCACTTTCAACATCGGATTTGTGGGTGTCTCCACCCAGACAAGCTGTGTGTCGGGCCTGATCGCGCGTTCGAGATTGGCGGGGTTCGACAGGTCCGCGCGCTCGACATCAATCCCTTGCGAAGGCGTGCGAACCCGGCTCAGGAGGCGGTTCGTGCCGCCATACACGTCGTCCATCGCAATGACGCGCCCGCCCGCGGGGATGAGGTCGAGCAGCATCCCGATCGCAGCCATCCCGCTGACAAAGGCGAATCCGCCCAGCGTGCGGTCCTGCGCCTCGGTGAGACCCGTTCCTTCAAGGTGGGCGAGCATGCGCTCGAGCGCAAAGCGCGTGGGGTTGTGCGTGCGCGAATACTCAAACCCCTTATGTTCACCAGGGGAAGACTGCGCGTAGGTGGACGCAAGCGACACAGGCGGCATGACGGCGCCTGTGGTCGCGTCGGGCGCCTGCCCAGCGTGAATGACCTTTGTCGCGAAGCGCATATCGACAGCGTTGTTGTGTGTCACAGCGGCAATACTCCAAGTGCGAAGGGGCCCTGCCTGCGTCAGTCGCGGGCGAGCTGACCTCGCAGATAGTTGATCAGGTCGATCTTCGTAATCAAGCCCAGGAACTGGCCAGCGTCATCCTCGACAATCGCGACGCGGTCAGCCCGGAAGATAGGCAGCAGATCATCGACTTTCGCTTCGGATTTGATCGTCTCCAGCCGGCGCGTCATGAAATCAGCGACGGGCGCCTCAAACGCGCTTTTGTCCCGTGTTGCAGCGAGCAGCACGTCGCCTTCGTCGATGATGCCCACGCAGTGGTCCGCTCCAGCCCGGTCGCGCTCGACCACGGCGACCTGCGACACGTCGTAGAGCTTCATCACGTTGACGGCGCGCTGCAGGGAATCGCTGGGCGCAAGTGTGAAATCCTCCCTGCTCAGGTGCCTGCGCGCGATCAGATCGCGCAGATCGCCAAAGCATTCACGCTCAAGAAATCCCTGGTCCATCATCCAGAAATCATTGAACATTTTCGAGAGATACTTGGCCCCCTGATCGCAGGCGAATGTGACGAGGCGCTTGGGTTCGCGTTGTTTTTCGAGCCAGGCGATTGCAGCGAACAGCAGGCAGCCCGTGCTCGATCCCGCAAGCACGCCTTCCACCTTGAGCAGACGCCTTGCTGCGTGAAACGCCTGCTCATCGGTGACCGGAATCGCTTCATCGACAAGATCGAGATCGCAGACGGGCGGGATGAAATCCTCGCCCATCCCTTCGATGAGCCATGCGCCTGGCTCGACCTCTTTGCCTTCGTTGACGCGAGGCCACAACACAGACCCAGCGGGATCTGCAAGAATAATCCTGCAATCCGGGCAGCGCTCCTTGAGAAGCCGGCCCGTGCCGCTGAGCGTGCCGCCTGAGCCAACGCCGACGACAAAGGCGTCGATATCGCCCCCCATTTGTCCAAATATTTCAGGACCGGTGGTTGTGTAGTGCGCCTGCGCATTGGCTTCGTTGGCGAACTGGTTGATGTAGACCGAGTTCGGCGTTTCGCTGGCGATGCGCGCTGCGATGTCCTGGTAATACTCGGGATGGCCTTTCGTCACGTCCGACCGCGTCATGATGACCGCTGCGCCCATGGCCCGCAGGTGTTGGACCTTTTCCCTGCTCATCTTGTCGGGCACAACGACGAGCAGCTTGTACCCGCGCTGACCCGCGACAAGCGCCAGCCCCAGACCGGTGTTGCCCGCAGTGGCTTCGATGATGGTTGGTGGTGGATCCGCGTTGCGGTCGATCCGCCCGTCGCGCTCCGCGGCTTCGATCATGGAGACGCCAATACGGTCCTTGATCGACCCTGCGGGGTTCTGCGACTCCATCTTGAGAAACAGCCGATGGTCCCCGGGCGCGAGCCTGCTGACTTCAAGCAGCGGCGTGTTGCCGACCATTTCGAGCACGTTGTGAAAAACTGCATTTGGCGTCTGTGCGTCCGCCTGCGTGGGTTGTGTCGCCTGCTCGCTCATACACGCAGTGTAGCGGCGGTGACGCGATGTCCAGCGAAGAGCGGTTTAAGGGGCCGTGCATCGCAGGCTCATGCGTGGCGACGGCGCGGGACGCCGAGGGTCGGGGACGCTGGCGGCGCAGGCGCGACGCCCGTGCACATACTCGAATGTCCAGACGAAGTGCGCCCTATGCAAGCTTGACGAACTCTCCTGCAAGAAGCGCCTGAAGCGCAGGCGTCCGGGGTCAGGATTGACTGTTCTTGTTTGCCTTTGACCCCGAGAACCATTCCATTTTCGCGTACCAGGGATGTGGCTGAAGCAGGCGCTCCGCGTCCTCTGGAGTCATGGATCCCTCCGCGACAAAAGCAGCCAACTCTCGGCGCGTCTGCGATTGCTCCCTGTCATTGCGAATAGCGATGGCGCTGAGCATCCAGATGATGAGCACGCAGGCGACAATGCCAAACGACCCGAGCACGAGGCCAATAAAAAGCTCGGGTCTGTCGGCGAAGGAATCAATGATTGGCTGCATTTTCAATCTTCATGCGCCTGGTGCGTGAAGGCTCAGGCTTTGCCCTTGCGCCCGCGGTTTGCGCGCAGCAAACGTTCACCTTCCTCCGGTGAGATGGAGCCCTCCGCGACGTACGCTGCGACTTCTCGGCGTGATTTTTCGATCTCTTTGGAGCGGACGATCGCGGTGATCGAGCCAAAGACGATGCCGATCGCGCCGAGGACGATTCCACCGCCAAAAATCGTAATGATCGCGACAAGTGGAATGAGTTCGTCCGGGCGCGCATTTGCGAGATTGTCAAGAATGGCGTCCACAGCGTATTCTCCTTTTTCATCCATTTGTCATTGGATGAATTAGCAGCAGTGCTTATCTCGCCAACTGCCTTTTGCGCCTGCGTGGAGCAGACGCTCACCTTCTTCCGGCGTCATGGAGCCTTCTGCGACGTAGGCAGCGATCTCCCGCCTGGATTGTTCACGCGAATGCGACATGGCGATTCGGCGGATCGAGCCAAAGACGATTGCGACAATCGGCACAGCGAATGCGCCCAGCACCGCAATCTGTTGTGTTTCGATGTAGCTCAGCGTAGTTGGGAACATGAGCGCATCTCCATCAGTTTCGTGTCTTGAGGAATGACGATTCAGTTCTCTTCATCATTGGCGCTGGCGCGCATCAGTCGCTCGCCTTCGTCCGGGGTCATGGAGCCCTCAGCGATGTAGGCGGCGATTTCCCGCCTGGAACGCTCACGCGCCTGCGTCTTGAGGACGCATCGAAAAACGCCTGCGAGAATCGCCACCACTGCGACGGCGCCCATTATGAAAATCGGGCTATTCACTTCGATCATGGCTTATGTCTCCCGTTGACCGCTTATGCGGAAAAGATGGCTGAGACTTTCACAGGGATGGTAGGAGCCGTCCACGGCGTATTGCAGCCTGTCGCATCGCTTCATAAATGGCGGCGGTCACTGCGGTGGCGATGTTGAGCGAACGCTCACCTTGCACCATGGGCAGCGTGACCAGGCGATCTGCGAAGCGGTCGAGCAAATCAGTGGGAAGCCCTTGTGTTTCCTTGCCAAAAACGAGATGGTCGCCTGGCTTGATCGAGACATCCCAGTGCGGGCGATCGGTTTTCGTGGTGTAGAGCCACAGCGAGTCGCTGCTGGCGCCCGTTGCGTCGATGTAGGCGCTCCAGTCAGCGTGCTCTGCAATGTCGAGGCGCGGCCAGTAGTCGAGCCCTGCTCGTCTGCAGGCTTTTTCGCTTGTGTCGAAGGCAAGAGGATGGATGAGGTGCAGCGCGCAGCCTGTTGCGACGCAGGTGCGGCCAATATTCCCGGTGTTGTTGGGAATCTGCGGCTCGTGGAGCGTGATGTGCAGGAATGGCTGCGGCATACGACGAGGGTACGCTGACTGGATGGACGCTCGCTGGGACGCACTGCCGACGATGCGAACGCCTGGCCTGTTCGTGACCGGGACGGACACTGACGTGGGCAAGACGGTCGCTGCGTGTCTTATTGCGGATCAACTTCGTCGAGGTTCGCTCGCGGAGGATGCGCGATCGCGCGTGGGCGTGCTCAAGCCCATCGCGTCCGGGTGCAGGTATGAGCGTGAATGGCTCGTCAGTCCGGACGCGGAGGCCCTTGCCCATGCAGCGGACTTTGACCCTGCGATTGGTGATCTGGACGTGGTGTGCCCGATTCGGTTTCGTCCGCCTATTGCGCCCGCTGTCGCCCTTGAGAGGCAAGGCAAAGAGGCGGCGCTCGATCTCCCCGCTCTTGTGCGGGCGATGGGCCGGCTTGATGACTCGTGCAGGTGGGTGGTCGTCGAGGGGCTGGGCGGCGCGATGGCGCCCATCGAGCGCTTGCACAGTCGGATAACAACCATGGTCGATCTCATGGGGGCGGTGGGATATCCCGCTGTTGTCGTTTGCAGCGCTTCGCTGGGCACGCTCAACCACGCAGCGTTGACATGCGGGGCCCTCAAGCAAAGAGGCGTGCGGATCGCAGGACTCATCATTAACGGATTTGATGCGGATACGCCTGACCAGAGCATGGAAAGCAACAGGCGCTGGCTTTCGCTGCAGTGCAAAGCGCCCATTCTCGCTGTCCTGCCACGGGCCGAGTCCTGGGACGTTCGCGCCATGCCGGCTGCGCACCGTGACGCCATCGACGCCACCCGCTTTGCGGACCTGTGCAGACCCGCGGCGCGATGATTGCGCGATCAATTTCTCCATGTGTTTGCAGGAACTGTGCATCTTGCTGGGCGTCTTTTCCGAATAAGAAGGTGCACGATGAGATCCCAACCATGACCGTTTCAGCGACAGCCTGCGAAAAACGCGCCATGCGAAGCGAAATGCGCCAGCGCCTCGCGTCGATGGAGGCTGAAAAACGGGCCGCATTGTCCGCGCGGGCGTGCGATCGACTGCTTGCGACCGCAGCGTTTGAGCGCGCCTGGACGGTCATGATTTATCTCGCTCTTCCCGACGAGCTCGACACGCAACGACTGGCGCTGCGCGCCTTTCAGGATGGTAAGACCGTGTGCGCCCCGCGCGTCGACTGGGAGCACACGCGAATGACTCCTGTGACGCTCGATGCGTATGACGAAACGCGTTTTGAGGTTTGCAAGTTCAGCGTTCGCGAACCTGGCGCTGGCGCCCAGCCTGTGCCGATCGAAGATCTCGACGTTGTCATTGTTCCCGGGCTTGCGTTTGACAGGTCTGGATATCGCCTGGGACGGGGGGAAGGGTTCTATGACCGCTTCCTCAGCCAGCCTGGACTCAGAGGAGCCAAGGTTTTCGGGCTGTGTTTTGATTTTCAAGTGGCCCCATCGGTTCCCACGTCCGATTATGATGTCCCGATGGACGTGGTCGTGACGGAACTGCGCTCGCTCCGGGCAAGCGCGCACTGAGCCACGCCAAGGATGTGCGAGCGTTCGCGCTCGACAGCGCCGCTGACTGAAAGATGGTTTGCGGGCGCCGTCCCAGGGAAGGGACAGCATGACGCTGATTTCACAAGAAGCTCGGAAACGGTGGACTGGCAAAGTGCGAGGCTCGGGAGGCGGCTCTTACCGCAGACGAAAAAAACGTCGGCGCTTGCGATCCGCAGCGCTGACGATCATTGTCATTGTCGGTGGGTTCACCGTGTGGCGTATGTGGTTTTCACCAGACACTGGTCTTTCACGCAGCAGCGCAGGGCAAGCGGTGACGATCGCGCGTGATAAGCCGATCGCGCGCGAGAAGCCGATCGCCCGCAATGGCAGGGACGCGCTTCTTGCGAGCATCCCTTCCACCAGTGTCGCCGCAGCGAACAAGCCGTCACACAGGCGCGCCGCAATCACGAAGGATCCAAAGAGCGCCCCGCGCGCGGAACGGCCGACCCAGCAGCCCGCGAGCGTCATGGAGATGGGCGCGCCTTCGCCAGGGGGGATGTCGCTGGCGAAGCAGACGCCCGTTCAGACGATCGCAGCCTCCAGCAACGCCGCCAGCAAACGGACGATTGCATCACTCTCGTCGCCGCAGCTTCCCGCAGCGGCGCTCGACGGCTCAGCGACGCCCGTGGAGCGACTCGTTGTCGAAGCGCAGGCGCTCGCAGCGCAGAACCAGCCCGTGCAGGCCCGGGCTGTCTACAACAGCGCCCTGCACCGCCCCGACGCCAGCGCCGCCGATCGCCATCTCATTCGCCAGCGAATGATGGGGCTCAACGACATGCTTCTGTTTTCCCCCGGCGTGTACGACGGCGACCCGTTCGCTGAGCGCTACACGATTCGTCCGGGCGACACGCTGAGCGTGATTGCGCATCGGCTTGACCTTAACATTGATTGGCGTTTTCTTCAGCGGATCAACCGTATCGCTGACCCACGCAGGATCCGTGTCGGCCAGACGATCAAAGTCGTCCATGGTCCCTTCCACGCGATCATCGACAAGAGCGACTTTCGCCTCGATCTCTACGCGGGCGACAGCAGTGACCTGCTGTACATCCGCTCCTTTTCCGTCGGGCTCGGCGAAAACAACCAGACGCCGGAGGGTGCGTGGGTCGTCAGGGCGCAGTCAAAACTCGTCAATCCCCACTGGATCAATCCCCGCACCGGCGAAGCCTTCAGCGCCGACAATCCCGACAACCCCATTGGCGAGCGCTGGATCGGGCTCAAAGGGCAAGACAGCGACACGTCGACGATTTCAGGCATCGGCATCCATGGCACGATCGAGCCTGACAGCATTGGCAAAAACGCCTCCATGGGGTGCGTCAGGCTGCTTCCGGACGACGTGGCGATGGTCTATGAATTGCTCGTCGAAGGCGTGAGTAAAGTGCAAATTGTTCCCTGAAAATACGCTCTGAATCCGCGACCTTTTCCCGTGTGCGCGGCGGTGGCGCACGCTGGGCGCCACTGCGTCGTTTTGCCTACAATGCAGGGCGCATCAAGGCCCGCGCCGCAGGACTCGGTTTCAGCCACCACGCGCAGCGGAGCACGCCCGCTGTCGGGGCGACGAGACAGGATGCACGGACGCGAAGACGCCCCAGCGATTGGCGCTGTGGCGGTCGATTTCGGGCCTCGCCCAGACGGATCCACGCATGCCCGACACCACTTCCGAGACGTTCGCCAAGCGCACCGACGCCAAGCCTGCTGCCAACTACACAGAAAAGCAGATTCGCGTCCTCGAAGGGCTCGAAGCGGTTCGCAAGCGCCCTGGCATGTACATCGGCGACACCGGACTTGGTGGTCTTCACCAGCTTGTCTGGGAAGCCGTCGACAACTCCATCGACGAAGCGATGGCGGGCAGAGCCAGCAAAATCGCTGTGCACATTCTTGCGGATGGCTCGCTCTCAGTTCGCGACGACGGCTCGGGCATCCCCGTTCGTCCCATGAAGCACCACAACCCGGCGCTCGATGGAAAACCCGCCGTCGAGGTCGTCATGACCACCCTGCACGCGGGCGGCAAGTTTGGTGATGATGAGAGCGCGTACAAGGTTTCAGGCGGGCTGCATGGCGTGGGCATCTCCTGCGTCAATGCGCTTTCTGAATGGCTCGAGGTCGAAGTGCGAAGGTTTGGCAAGACGCACCTCATCACCTTCGAGCGAGGCGTCGTCGTGACGCCTCTCCATATCGTCGGCGACATTGACGAGTCGGCGCCGAGAAAGACGGGGACGCGCGTCACCTTCAAGCCCGATCCCGAGTTGTTTCCCGACACGACCTTTGACTACCAGACCATCGCTACGCGCATGCGTGAACTCGCGTACCTCAACCCGGGCGTCGAGATCAGTCTCGGCGACGAGCGCATTGATGCGGACGGCGAACAAAGACACGAGGTGTTCCGGTTTGACGACGGCGTCGCAGCGTTCGTCGCGCACCTCAGTGAAGCGAAAGCCACCGTCACGCCTGTCATTCGTCTCGAAGGAAAAGACGAATCCCGGGACGTCGATTGCGACATCGCGCTGCAATACAACGACGGCTACAGCGAGACGATGCTCTCGTTCGTCAACAACATCAAGACCATCGACGGCGGCACGCATGTGTCCGGGCTCAAGACCGGGCTGACGCGCGTGCTCAACACCTATGCAAAAAAGGCGGGCTTGATCAAGGAGAAGGATCCGACGCCATCAGGCGACGATCTGCGTGAAGGGCTTGTCGTCGTGATCTGCGTGCGCATGCCTGATCCGCAGTTCGAGGGCCAAACCAAGGGCAAGATGCGCAACACGGAGATTGAGGGCGTCGTTGCGTCCATCGTGGGCGAGCAAATGGGCCAGTGGCTTGAAGAGCATCCAGGCGAAGCCAAGCGCATCTGCCAGAAGGGAGCCCTCGCTGCCCAGGCGCGTGAAGCCGCCCGTAAGGCGCGTGAGCTCACCAGGCGGAAGAGCGCTCTTGAAAGCGGCTCCATGCCCGCCAAGCTCGCCGATTGCAAGACCAACGACGTTGAACGCTCCGAATTGTTCATCGTCGAGGGTGACTCGGCAGGCGGCTCAGCCAAGCAGGGACGCGATGTCGAAACGCAGGCAATTTTGCCTCTTAAGGGCAAAATCCTCAACGTCGAAAAGGCCCGACTCGACAAGATACTGGCATTTGAGGAGATTCGCATCATCATCACCGCGCTCAAGTGCGGCGTGGGGGAGGACTTTGACGCTGCGAAACTGCGTTATGGCAGGATCATCATCATGTGCGACGCCGACGTCGATGGCTCGCACATCGCGACGCTTCTGCTCACGTTCTTCTTCCGACAAATGCCGGAGTTGATTCAGCGCGGGCGCATCCACATCGCCCAGCCGCCGCTCTTTGAGGTCAAACGGGGCAAGCGCTCTGAGTTCGTCCTCAACGAAGCGGCTCTGGAGGAGTCGCTGCTTAATCTTGGTCTGGACGACGTTTCGCTGCTTATTCGCGACACGATGCGCATTGACCCCGACACGGGTGAGCCCGCCGTCACGCGCGTGCTCAGCGATCCTGCGGAAATTCGGGGACTTGTTCGATTGCTCAAGCGCCTACGCGAGCTTGTCGCTGTGGTCGAGCGCCGGGGCGTGCGTTTCGTCGATTTCCTCATTGCGCGCGATGACGATCCTGACGACAACCATCGCCTTCCCACGCATCGCGTCTCCTGGTCAGCGGGCGACGCCTGGGCGTGGTCCGAGGAGCACGCTAAGCAGATTATCGAAGCCAATGGCCTCGTGCTCGCCTCCATAACAGAGGAAAA
>Ga0114931_10003492_pt1 | contig 19894 bp, 18 predicted proteins | sample 2SBtaG_FD_89579 | JGI IMG/M metagenome (GOLD analysis project Ga0114931, IMG submission 89579) | Deep subsurface microbial communities from Kolumbo volcano to uncover new lineages of life (NeLLi) - 2SBTROV14_V59a metaG | ecosystem: Environmental > Aquatic > Marine > Volcanic | place: Kolumbo...
CCGCCGCCAGGATCATTTCCACTTCAATATAGACAGGGACAGAGGAAAAAAGAGAGGGCTGTCGTCCACTCTTTTTCCACGTGCGCCCTGCCAGAAAATTGATGGCAGCTAATAGGAGGACACAAAAAAACAACCCCATTTTGACCGCCAGCATGTTCCCATACCCCGTTCCAATCAAACCAGACCAGTTTCCAACATACCTGACCCCAAGATATGCTCCTAAAATAAGAATACCTGCAACGGACACGAGACCCACTGATGAAAATCTGGTGACCAGCGTCGGCCAAAGACGAATAGAATCGGGAGTGTTTCGAATCGCCCGCCATGAAAAAATCAGATGCACAATACCACCGGCCCATACCAACGCTCCCAGCATGTGCAGGGTGGTGACGACCATCAGGAGAGTCCCTCCTTGGAGTCTGCTGGCGCCGTGACTTAATCGGGCTTCATTCATCATGAACCCGGCAATGATCAATACCATGATCAGCCATCGATTGCCGGCTTTCGGAGCACGCCGCAACCAGGATAGACTCAGCGTCAATGCGACAGCCAACAGTACGCCTGCCGTTTGAAACTGAAAGACCTGCGTCCGGGCAAAAACTTCGAAGGCCCAAACCCCTGTCGCATCAGCTAACTCCCACGGCTTTAAGATGAGCTGTCCCAATTGGCAACAGGCAAGGCTGGCAGCGCCAAAGATACTAAGCGTTGCCGTGCGGGGACCGGCAAGATTCTGAAGGAGACCAGTTTCGTTCCGGAGGCGGAGGATGAAGGCCATATACACAGCGCCTCCGATGGCAAGAGCCATCGCAATGAGGCTCAGGCCTTCCAGAAGTCCACTCACAAATTCGAGAAGATCGGTCATAGGGACAACGTTACTCCGTTATGGCCAATTTTTCATGAATGCCTTCTCTTTTCTTCATTTTTCATTTTGCAATTTGTTTGAATCCCCCAACTTAGGGTAAAAGAACTGTAAAGCGGAATGATCCTTCGGTGACATGTCCGTCTTTAGCCAACACTTTATACAAAAGAGTATAGACCCCAGGAGCTAAGGGGGGGACGCGCGCGACAATCCGGTCATCCTCTGCCTCATCCACGTTCTCAAGACGGATCTTTTCCTTCTTCCCGTTTATCAACTCAACCTGAGTGATCATTTTCTCCATGGTCGCATTAAATCGCAGCATGATGGTTTGAGGCGCTTCCTTGAGCGCCGAGCTTGGAGAGGGGACAGATTCAATCAGCACAGCATGGGCCCAGAGAGAAGAAGGAAAAAGGACCAGAAAAAGCAAAACCAGGGCTGTTTTGTTTATGGAGAAAATACCGTGTCGGCAACCGATTATTGCTGTCATTTGGTTCATCAGTCCTTCCATAAACGATTAGAAAATAAAAGGGCCATAGCATTCAACCCCTTTTCATGCCAGGGCCTGATCAATAGACTCCGCTGGAATAGATCCCCGTCGTATAATATGGCACTCTCCAAGCACGCTCATGACCGTCGAAGGACGGCCACCTGGAGTCAGGCCGCTGTCCAAGATCAAGTCAATGGTTTTCCCAAATACTTCCTGCACTTCTTGGGCGGTCCGAGCAGGTGGAGCTCCGGAACGGTTCGCGCTCGTGCCGGTTACGGGACCTGTTTCACGAAGCAGGGAAAGAAGATTGGGAACTTTCGGCAGACGAATACCAATCGTACCCGTTTTTTGGGTCAGACGAGAGGGAAGATGAGAAAGAGCTGGAAAGATCAGGGTTAGAGGGCCAGGCCAAAACCGATCCATCAGAGGTTCCGCCAAAGGGGGAATCGTGGATATCAGATGACCCAGTTGATTCTTTTCACCGATTAAAACTAAGATCGGCTTCTTCGCCCGTCCCCCCTTCATCCTCGCGATCCGCTCAATGGCCTCAGGATAAGTGACCCCTGCCGCCAAGGCATAAAAACTTTCGGTGGCCAGCGCGACAATCCCCCCTTGTCCAAGGCAATCGACGGCTTCTCGTAGTGTATCCGGAGAAAAATCAATAGGAAAGGGAAGGACGTTTGACAATGTGACTCCTTCGAAGAATCAGGCACGTGCCTCAGTCATCCGTTGAGCAATATCCCGGCGAAAGTGTCTACCCTGGAACTGAATGGAATGGACAACCTTGTAGGCCCTCTCGCGCGCCGTTTTTAGTTCCGGTCCCATTCCGGTGACTCCCAAGACCCGTCCGCCGGCCGTCACGATTTCGTTCTCTTTCCAGGCCGTTCCCGCATGGAACACCGCAACCTGATCCACCGTTTCAGGACCAGGGATATTCTGAATAGGACAACCCGTCTGATAGGATCCCGGATATCCGGCTGACGTCAGGACCACACAGACCGCCGCTTGTGTTGACCATTCAACCACGACTTGGTCCAACCGATGTTCCACGACCGCTTCCAGCGCAGTGACTAAATCCGTTTGAAGAAGCGGCAACACCACCTGGGTTTCCGGATCACCAAATCGAGCATTAAATTCTAGGACAATCGGTTCACCGTTTCGAACCATCAACCCCGCATAGAGGACGCCATAAAAAGGGCTTCCGACTCGCGACAACCCCTCGACCGCCGGATAGAGCACATTATGGAGAATGCGATGGTGGAGAGACTTCATGCCACCCGAGGCCGGAGCATAGGCCCCCATCCCACCTGTATTCGGCCCCGTATCCTGTTCGCCCACACGTTTATGGTCCTGTGCAGCCACCATGGGAACCACCGTCCGCCCATCAGCAAAGGCCATCACCGTCAATTCTTCTCCCTCCACGTATTCTTCAAGAAGAATACGCGCCCCAGCCTGCCCAAATTGGTTGTGTTCCAACATATTGACCGCAGCAGCCTTGGCCTCAGAGAATGTGTGGGCGACCACGACCCCTTTTCCCTGAGCTAACCCATCCGCTTTAATCACAACGGGAAGTGAAAAGTTCTTGAGTGCGTCCAACGCCTGAGTGACGTTGGCACACACCTGAAAAGAAGCGGTGGGAATCTTGCACCGCCGCATTAAATCCTTGGCGAAGCACTTACTCGATTCAATCCGAGCCGCATTTCGCGTGGGACCAAAAATCCTCAGCCTAGCTCGCCGAAATTCGTCGGCAATGCCCAACGACAAAGGCAATTCGGGCGCAACCACCGTCAGATCAATGTGATGGGCCTCTGCAAATGCCCGTAATCCGCTCAGATCATCAACCTTGAGAGGGATGCATTGGGCCACCTGCCCAATACCGGCATTGCCGGGCGCGCAATAGATGGCCTTCACCCGGTGAGACTGCGCCAATTTCCACACAAGCGCATGCTCCCGTCCCCCGCCCCCGATCACAAGAATGTTCATGGATTGAAAAATAATAGTACAAGCAACACGGGAATGAGCAAGGAAGGTCAAAAAGTTGGTTAATGTCGAAAATGCCGCATGCCCGTCATAATCATCGCCATCTGATGTTCATTGGCAGCCTGGATCACTTCTTCATCACGAATGGAGCCTCCCGGCTGAATAACGGCCGTCACACCAGCCTGAGCCGCCGCATCGATGCCATCACGAAACGGGAAGAACCCATCCGACGCCATCACAGACCCTTTCATCGGCAAGACCGCTTTCATTTGAGCCAATCGAACGGAATCAACCCGGCTCATTTGTCCAGCGCCAATGCCAACCGTCTGATTGTTTGCAACCAATACAATGGCATTGGATTTCACATGTTTGCAAATCTTCCAGGCAAATTCGCACCCTTCATATTCATCAGTCGTCGGTTGGCGAGTCGTGGGAATACGAAGATCGCCTTGATCGCGGAGCATACCCAAATCCCGGTCCTGCACCAAGAGCCCACCGACAACTTTTTTGATATCAATTCCATCGCGTTCGGTAACCTCCAAGGAGCCGGTTTCTAACAATCGCAGATTTTTTTTCGTTTTCAATTCCGCCAACGCGTCATCTGAAAAACCAGGCGCAATCAGCACTTCCACAAATGTCGCCGTCACTTCTTTAGCCATGGCGCTATCCACCTCGCCATTACAGGCAATGACCCCGCCAAAGGCGGAAAGAGGGTCCGTTTCTCGAGCCCGCACATAAGCTTCCCTGCAGGTGGAACCCATCGCCACGCCACAGGGATTATTATGTTTCATGACGACAACGGCTGTCTCGTCAAACTCCTTCACCAACTCCAGGGCCGCATTGGCATCCAAATAATTGTTATACGACATCGCCTTCCCATGCAGTTGCTTCGCATGGGCGATCGAAGGTTCTTTCGACCCGCGTTCAAGATAAAAAGCCCCTCGCTGATGAGGATTTTCCCCATACCGAAGATCTTCAACTTTTTGGTATTGGAGAGAGAGGAGAGAAGGAAAGGGAGACCCAGCAACATCCTCCTCTTGTTGGGCGAGATAATGAGCAATCAGGCCATCATAGCGAGCCGTGTGCTGAAAGACTTTTTGGGCAAGGGTCCGCCGAAACTCTTGGGGTACATCCCCGCTTTGCAAGGCAGCTAACACCCGATCGTAATCGGCTGGATCAACCACCACAATAACATCATGATGATTTTTCGCCGCCGAGCGTAACATCGAAGGACCGCCGATATCGATCTGTTCAATCGCCTCTTCAAAGGAACAGCCTGGTTTAGCTATAGTCGTTTCAAAGGGATAGAGGTTCACCACCACCACATCAATCGGCGCAATCCCCTGTTCGTTCATTTGACGGAGATGGGTCGCGACATCTCGGCGGCCTAACAGTCCTCCATGAATTTTGGGGTGAAGCGTTTTAACGCGCCCATCCAAAATCTCAGGAGAGCCGGTATAGGCCGATACCTCGGCGACCGGAACTCCCGCCTCGTTCAAAGTTTTGGCCGTCCCCCCCGTCGATAAGAGCTCCGCGCCCAAAGCAGCCAATCCTTTGGCCATTTTGACAATATCAGTTTTATCCGAAACACTGATTAATGCTTTGTGAAGACTGCCCATGATCGTTTTTTTTCTCTCTTTCTTGTTATGTCTCTTAGGGAAACATCTCGTGTTTTCCTGCAAAGATATTTGTGGCGGGACTCCGAGTTCAAAGTCCAGAGTTGAAGGGTTGGGAAAGATGAAGATGGAACGGGATCCGACCCATCCGACAGATCCGTCTGATCAGACGGATCTGCCCTTTTCCTTTTGCCCTGCTTGGTTCCGGCTCCACCAGATTAGGATGTAAAAGTTTAGCAAATCCCTACCCATATCGCAATAAAGTGAATAGGTATATTTTCTTATTTATAAGGACATTCGTCATAAAACTGCCAGGATGTTCGGAAGGCCTTTAAGGAAATGAAAAAGGTGACCGAACTGATAGAGAAAGATGTGTCTCCGGTTGGTGCGCTGAGCATACACCCATAAAGAGTCATCTCAAAGGAATTGTTGTATGGAGATTATTCCCATCGTTGCCATCGTGCTTGTTCTGTTCGCCCTCATTGTCATGTTCGTTGTTCTCGCAGCTCTCCCATCACCAAAGAAACCCATTCATCCATATTCAGGAGCCATTGCCAAAGATTTTTCCCCGACGCAGGTGTTTATGGAACAAGGAGGAGAACATGGGATCGCCATCCATGAACGGGCCCACCAATTTTGTTTATTGCGACCAGACCACCCCCTTCCCCAGATACATCACTGTTCGGACTTGTTGGCTTCCAAACTCATGAAAAACGGCACACCACTTGAACAATCCATCCGAACCGCTCCCGCTCAACTGGTGACAGAAATGAAGGCATTAACGAACGAATGGGATCAATTTGGTCAACCCACACTGAAAACGCCAAACCCAGCCAATCAAAAATTAGATGTGTGCCTGTTCACCAAAGACACAACCAATCCCTTCCACGTCGTCAATTTTTTAGACATGGAAGCGAAACCAGGGGGGCTGATTTATAACAAAGCCTTCACAGCAGCCCAATATTGGCATGGGCTGATGAGCGAGTTAATTCAAATGGCAGATGAGCAAGCGAAGTCCATGCCGGAAACATATCAGGCGCATGAGGAAACCAGGAAACCGGCGCCTGACCCCCAATCTTCACCGGCAGAAGAACTCATCAAACTCGCCACCTTATTAGATAAAAAACTCATCACCCAAGAAGAATTCGACGCCCAAAAGCAAAAAATCCTCACGGCCTCCTTGGAACCTGTCAGAGATTAGACTGATCTACGACTCTCTTTAACTGATGCGCTATTCCTTCACCTTCCAGATGTTTCCTCTTACAAAATCTTCTTTGACTTTTTTATTGAATTTTTTTCACATCTGGTCTAGGGTATTGAGAGAAATATGAGGCTAAGAAGCGGACCACGCCGTTGCACCAGTCGAAACCACCGTGATGCCGTTTGTGGCGGCGGGACACCCTAAGACCTTTTATCTTCCTGGAAAAATCTCATGCCTGATATTCATGTCGCCTGGTGGAATCTGGAAAACCTGTTTGATCACGAACATGCCCCACGTGATGCGGCTCTGGCCAGGATGCTGAGAAGAGAACTCAAGCACTGGACGATCCCACTCCGTGACCGGAAGCTGAACCAATTGGCCATCATCATTCGGCTAATGTTCGACGGAACTGGGCCGGATCTCCTTGGTATCGCCGAGGTAGAAAACGAAAACCTGCTCACCATGTTGACTGAGAAACTGGTGGTGCCCGGCCGGCACTATCAAGTCTTGACCCACCAGTCTCCCGATGCCCGGGGCATTGATGTCTCGTTCATTTTTGACCGGAATACGTTGGACGCTGCCAATCCTCATCACCAGGTCGTCGTGAAGCGCACCGCCACACGTGATCTCTTCTGGGCGACCTTCACCGCACGGTCAACCGGCGCCCAATTTGTGGCCCTTGCCAATCACTGGCCGGCCCGAACGGCAGGACAGTATACATCCGAACCGTACCGAATGCTCACGGGAGAGACCGTGGGTTTTGTCCTCTCGGATCTTCTAGAAGAAGACGCTCATCTTCCCATTCTCCTTATGGGTGATTTCAATGATGAACCCTTCAATCGATCCATGCAGGAGTATCTGTTGGGTTCACGCGATAAAGGCCAAGTGTCCCGCGCCCGGTCTCCCCGCGTCTGGAATCTGATGTGGTTATTGATGCCCGACAACAATCCCGGCACTTACCGCCATGGCTCTGCGTGGAATATGCTGGATCAATTTTTGGTTTCCAAGGGTCTTTTTCGAAGAAAAAGCCCGATAAAGGTTTTACCGGAAACCATCTCAATCTTTCGTCCACCACAACTTCAAGGTCGGGGGGGGACTCCCCGGCGATTTGGGCGGCCATCCAAGCACAACCTGGACCGTGACGGGTACTCCGATCATTGTCCCATCACGGTCACCCTACATGCGAAAGAGCCTGTCACTCCTGCGATGGGAAATTAAGGTGAGTGTTGTGAATTCAGGAAGGCCTCCCTCCCGTTACGCGAGGGTGCAATGAAAAGTCATTGGTAAAAGTCCTCTGGCATAAAAGAGGGGAGAGCCTTGGGGACGTGTTCAGGAACCATTCGGTGGCCTTTTCCGACTGGAATCGAAAAAGGGGAAGGGAACGCAAAGAACCGGGCAGTTCACAGTCCGAACAACTTGCTCGGCGGTACTCCCGAAAAATATCCGTTCAACATCGCCGGTTTGTACCCCATAGCTGCCCATTATCACCAAATCGACCTGTTCCATCCGAGCGATTCTCGCAATTTCGGCAAAGGGGCTCCCTTCACGAAACATGCGGGTAATTTTTAATCCTCTGGTTTCCTTCATTTGTAAAAGCTCTCGTGCGAAGAGACGCGCCTGGTGCCGCAGTCGCTTTTTTTGAGATGTTTCTTCCGACGGCACCGCAAGCCCCAAACGATTCAATGCGGTTAGGGAATTGGTATCAATCACGTGTAACAACAGAATGTGAGATTGGAACAACCTCGCAAACTGCAGAGCCATCCTGTAGGCTTCACAGGAACAAGGTGAAAAATCAACGGGTACTAAGAGATGTTGAAACAAAGGAATCTCTACCATGACGTTTCTCTTTTCATCTATGGTCATGAGGAGCAAACTCAATGCCATCATGAATCACATTTGAAAAATGACCTTCCAAACTTCTTCAGTAAAGAGAAGAATAAGAAAACGGGAAACATCATCTGATTGCAAGACATTCATTCCATGCGACAAAACGCCACAGATTTTTTGAAGCTGTGTACCAGAAGAGAACAAACTCTTACCCTTTTCATCCCTGGTTCCCCTTTTGCATGACCTTTACCTCAATATCTGATTACATACACGGGACCATCCACCAAACAGAAGAAGTCATTCCTTGAAACTTCCCCAAGACAAAACTTCCCTTGGCCTGGACATTCATCCCACTGTGTTTTGGGGTTCGGCTGGGTTCATCATATTGTTTATCTCCATTTGTCTGCTGAACCTTGCACAAATGAGCCAGGTCATGGGAACCATCCAGACCTTTATTGCCGAAAAGGCCGGCTGGTTTTACATCCTTTCGGTCAATGTCATTTTTGGATTTTGCCTGTATCTCCTGTTCAGCCGATATAGCACTATTCGGCTCGGCGGCCAAACCGCTCGGCCGGAATTTACCTACGGGTCGTGGCTTGCCATGCTCTTCAGCGCCGGCATGGGAATCGGACTCTTATTTTACAGCGTGGCCGAACCCGTCTCCCACTATGCCTCACCGCCCTTTGGAAAGAGCCATACCATCGAGTCTGCTCAGTTGGCGATGCGTCTGACCATGCTTCATTGGGGAGTACACTGCTGGTCCATCTATGCCTTGGTGGGGTTGGCCTTGGCGTTTTTTTCATTTAACCGGGGGTTGCCGCTGACGCTACGCTCGGCGTTTTATCCTCTCTTGGGCAATCGGATATATGGTCCCATTGGAAACGTGGTTGATATTCTGGGCGCGGTGGCAACGTTGTTTGGGTTGGCCACCTCATTGGGACTTGGCGTCCGACAAATTAATGCCGGCCTGTCCCACCTGTTTCCCATACCAGAGACGATTGGCTTTCAAGTGGTGCTCATCACTATCATTACGTCCTTTGCCACAATTTCTGTGGTGTTGGGACTGGACAAAGGCATTCGCCGTTTAAGCCAATTAAACATGGTCCTGGCATTGCTCCTCCTTGTTCTGCTCTGTTTTATGGGTCCGACCTTTTTCCTCCTGGATGCCTTTATCCAAAACATCGGGCAATATATCGAATACTTACCCGCATTAAGCACCTGGACAGAGACTTACCGGCACACTCACTGGCAGAACCAGTGGACTCTGTTTTACTGGGGGTGGTGGCTGTCATGGTCTCCGTTTGTTGGAATGTTTATTGCTCGTATTTCAAAGGGACGAACCATCCGGGAATTTCTACTTGGAGTCATTGTGGTTCCCACAATGCTCACTATACTGTGGCTGACGGTCTTTGGAGACACGGCCTTGTATGTTGAACTGTTTGGACAGGGAGGGATCGCACAAGCCGCAAGCCAGAACTTGGCTATCGCCCTCTTTGCCCTGTTGGAACAATTTCCCTGGTCATTTTTCAGTTCCATCCTTGGGATCATCGTCGTGGTAGTCTTTTTTGTCAGTTCCTCAGATTCGGCCTCGCTAGTGGTCGATATTATTACAGCCGGCGGGAATACCGATCCACCAGTCAAACAGCGTATCTTCTGGGCCAGTATGGAAGGGGTTGTGGCGGCCGTGCTGTTGGTCGGAGGAGGACTGCAAGCATTACAGACAGCGTCCCTCAGTAGCGGGTTGCCCTTTGGCCTTATCATGTTGGTCATGGGCTGGAGCTTGTTCAAAGGCTTACGAGAAGAGTATAAAAAGACAGAGGGTGGCGAGACGGGGAAACCAGCTCAAGGAGAAAACGGATGAACATATTGTGTGCGGTGGATGGATCTGAATGTTCCGATTGGGCCGTTGAGGTGATTGGGACGTTATTTCATCAATCCCTTCAAGAGCTTTGTCTTGTGAATGTGATTGATACCACCCACCTCCGGCAGAGCCTGAAACAGGATGGCGCCGTCCCGGAACAGGTCAAACACGCCATCAAGAGCTTGGAAAAAGAAGCCAAACGTCTCCTGAAAATGTATGAACACAAGGCGACCCTTGCCATCGGTCAAGCCGTCACCACACCGTTTTCTTCCCTCCGGTCCATTGTCGCGCGCGGGCACGTGGCGGAAACCATTGTCAAACAAACGGAAAAACGAAAACCCGATCTGGTGGTGGTGGGATCACGAGGAGCCAGTGACCTCCGCGGCTATTTGCTGGGAAGCGTGTCACGAAAAGTGCTGTCTCATGCTCCTTCTGCTGTCTTAACGGTCAAAGGCCCCTTGCCCGTCAGCGTACACGCACTCATCGCAGCCGATGGATCAAAGGCCTCCGGCCTTGCTGTGCAAAAGGTCAAGTCCTGGACTCTTCCCGATTCTGTTTCCCTTCACATTCTCTCCGTAGTTCCGGATATGCTGACGGATATCGCCCCACAGATCTTTTCCAAAAAACGACTCAAAGCCCTCACGCAACCCTTCAATCTGCGGGCGCATGAAATCGCCACGCAATACCGCGAGATATTTTTGAAAGAAGGATATCCGGTGACATCCGACGTGCGCACGGGAAATCCCCGAGACGTGATCATCGAGGCCATTACCAAAAAGAAAACGGATCTAGCGATCCTTGGATCGAAAGGCTTGACCGGCGTCGAGCGTTTTCAAATGGGTAGCGTGTCGGAATGGGTCGCGGCCTATGCTTCGTGCTCGGTATTGGTTGTGCGTCCTTCATTGTCCTGATCAAGACAGCCTTTTGGGGACAAGATATACAAAAAAAGGCCAGGTGAGCAAACTCACCTGGCCCGTTCTGTTTTTGTGAATCGCCTATCGACAAATGATAGCGTTTATGTCTGCACCAATCGCAGTTTGATATTTTTGGCAATATTCTGGAAGAGTTCCGCTAACTGGGTAGAATCCGGTGTATAGTATTGAAACGATGGGCCACTGGAAATCTGAGCCAAAAAGCTTTGATTCACACTTCCTAAGCCAATCGTATAAATATGCACACCTTTATCCTTCAGCGCCTGAGCATGATCAATGGCCATCTGCTGCGTAATTTCTGTAACATAATTCATCATATTGTTCCAATTGATCGAACAGGCTTGGGGATCCGTCGTTCCGAGAATGCTGCTATATGCAGCCGCCCCGTATTGAGGATCGGCCAAAATATCCCATTTGGTATTGTCATACCCCTGGGGATTCTCCCCACTGGTTTTACAGGTTGTCGAACCAGCCGGCAAGCCATCACCAGTTTGGTACTGATGGATTCCCATCCAGGCAAACTGCGTGGTGGGACTCATGAGTTGAATATCCCAGGCTCCCGCATAGCCCACCGCATCATAACTGGTCCCATTTCTTGTAAAGCTCCCACGAAACGCCGTAGGATTCCCATCGGAGAAGAAGATCATAAATTGCTGAACTTGTTGATCCCCAGGGACACCCGTCTGATCGGTAAACCCATTGGGCCCATCGGCTTGATCAATCGCGTCTTCCGTATTGGTCCCGCCACTGGCGTACATCCCATTGATCGCCGAGGTCATCGGACTATAAAAATAGGTGCCCAAGGGATAGTTCACCTCAACGCCTGACGCAAAACTGATCAACCCTATCTTATCATTGGCTTCCGTGTCTTGGAAAAAATCTAAAAAACTCGTGGCGCCAACTTGCAGATCCCCCATCGCGCTCCCCATCGAGCCGGATTTATCCAGCACCATCATCATTTCTACATCACGCTTTTGTGCCCCTCCGATGGAAGCCACATGCGTCGTATCAAATTGGCCGGCAGTCGATGGTGTTTCCATGGCCCGCGCGAAATAGTTGGTCACATCCGTTTGTGCTTCCACCGGCACTTTGCCATCTAGAATCGGGCCGGTAATGGCAAACGTCGCGGTGTCCGCCGCTCCAAACATGCCTGGCGTAAAATTCGCCGCGCCAACCGCCTCAACCAATTTTTCAAGTCCCTGGCCGGTCCCAACACCAAAATACGAATCCAGATAGGGATTGGAAATGTTATTGGCTCCTTGGAGCGCCGCGGCATCCACGCCTTTTGATAATTCGGCACGGACGATGTACCAGCGTCCCACTTCTATCCCCAGCGCCACCATCCCCATCATCGCGACCAAACTCAGGATCGTGGTCAAGGCGAACATCCCCCGTTGATCGTGCCCCCGCCAATGCCCGGCTCCCTGCGGTCCGGGAACATTGTGGTCTTTACGTATAGAGAACATGCTCATGATTGTCACTCCTTATGCAATCGACATAGTGGAAAAACCCATAGAGAAACAGCCTTTCCTTAAAAAATGGCTTCACTGCTCAATAAAAATGAATCAGGCTCATCGAATGGATCCCCGTTCCCATTCGTATCCAGAGGATTGCCATCAAAACTTAAAAGGCCGCCCTTCATCAACCCATTTAAGGGTGTCAGGGGACTATGTTTGTAGTAGACTTTCACCACCGTAAATTGAGTGAGAGGTGAAGCCTGATCCACCGGGTTATACCGCAGCAAGTCCCACAGCGTATCTGTCAGATCACAATGTGGATCGTCTACCGGCGAAACCACACCATTCCCAGCCAGCGTTCCATCTGCTTCTTGCTCCGAGCAGGTCGGTTCCGGATTCGTCGAATCCCCCGCCACCGCCCGAGCCACATAGATATGAAATCGCTTATTCTGCTCAGTCTGATCACAGCCTGCGTCACCCGGCGGACAGGCAAAGTTCAGGGGCCACGTCGAAGCCTCCAGCAAATTCAGTAAATCCGTCCCAGTATTGATATCGCGAGAGGCCATGCTCCCTCCTTCCCGGGTCACATTGGTCACGACGGCTTGTGCCTGGAGCAACGAGCCAAACTCCACAATCCCGAAGGCCAATGCCATAATCAGAACGGCCATCCCGGCAAATTCCACGGTGGCCATGCCCTGTTGGGTGCCTAGTTGTGTGCGTAAACGCGAACGTCTCATGGCGGCTATACCCCCGTGTTAAAGAGTTCATTGCGATAAGTGCCTTGAGCTTGCAGGGTCACGGTCCCATCAGTGGAGAAAAAATCTCCGATGAGGGGTGTAAAGAATTGATGATCATAGGTGACCACTACCCGCATATAATCAGCCGGGTTCCCCACATTGTTCGGGGCGGTTTCATACCCTACAGGATTACTGTAATTATCCCCGACCTGAAAGATATGAATGTTCGCCGGCTGGATATCCATGACGGTCGAAGCTGTATCCCGTATGGTCTTAATAATAGAATCTTCCCGACTCAAGGGGTTCCCCTGGGCATCCTGAAGCACTCCACCCACCAACGCGAAGCGCATCCCTTCCCTGGTGGCATATTGCAACGTGTGCTCCTGAAGGAAATAGGAGCCGAATTCAAACAGGCCGACCATTAAGAGCATAAACGGGGCGATCAGCAAACCCATTTCCAACGTCGTGGTACCTCGTGAATTGCCCCAACGTAGGAATGGCCAATGTTTCTTTTGTTTCTTATGATCCTTCATAGGAAGTTCCTCTCATCATGTTTGGTCATGAACGCAGACCCATCTTGTTGCCGGTTGCAAACCCGGCTTGAAAAACCACCATTCATGTATCGTGGACGTGGAGGAGGACCGTGAAGATCCACCAGCCATGTCGCTCACCGGCAACGCTCCTTATCCGGCGAGGACAAGTAAGCTACCGGAGGGGCATCAGAACAATCTGATACAAATCTTCTTTATTCCTTCTTGCAACGAATCGGTTGCATGACACCATCCATCCATTCATTTTCTTCTAACTGCCGGTGGCAGCATTGAAATTCATTAGATAGGTATTAAACAAATTCCTGACGCCTTGCCCAAATGTCATCACCGTAGTGAAAATGCCACCGGCAACGAACGCAATCAACAGTCCATATTCCACCGAGGAGGCGCCACTGTCACTTTGGAAAAATTGAAAAAGGTCAGTAAAAAAAGAACATGCCATCTTCCCTCCTTTCAGTGCCTTCCTCTGGGGTTGGCCCCGTCCTTCCACGTGAGGAGGGACGGGGCCCAATCTTAACCAACCGAAATTTTAACTACCTGCTGCAATATTGGTATTAAGGGACGTGAAGACAGAGGTAAGGGTATTACCAAGCGTTGTCACGATTGTGATAATCGCCCCTGCGATCAACGCAGCCAACAGTCCATACTCCAAGGCCGTGGCCCCTTCCTGATCCTGCATGAATTGCATCACATGACTCATCATAACATGACTCCTTTCGGGCACAGGTTAATTGGGCCAAACGCGATGGTGTGCCCGCCATGGTTCCATCGGTGGCCGGTCAATCCAACGTTCTGCATTCCGTCATACATTCCCAAAAATCCTCTTCTCACTCACGACTCCTCTGAGACGCCTTAGAACGGCTCTCTGTTTTTTATCGGACATGGGAGACGAAAAATTAAGATGTTTCCTCGTCATCCGTCGATGCTCCGATACCCAGACAAGGTTGACTCTTTTTTCTCGATCCTGTCTTGGAGAAGGAAATCCGGCCATGGTTTTCCGTCCCGGACGGGGAGGTCCCGGCGGAGAAAAGCCATATTGGGGAACGTTCAGATTTGAAGCTGGCCTGAAGGAAACGCTCACCTTACGAAGGCGGCGTAAAGGACGAGGAACCATTGAAAACCGTAACCCTGTCAACATAAAGTTCTCCTCTTCCAGACGTCAGAACTCTATCCCGTTAGGGTACGGGCCTCTCATCATTCGGCAACCCGGCTCTCAGACATTCGCCTGATCCGTGGCTTTGCGTCCCCGCCTCACGACGGGTTTGCCTTTCTCGGGAGAGAGTTCCTGTTATTATCAAGATTCTTTATCGGCTCAGCGGGAAAAAACTTGATGCATGGCCTCCCGGAAATGATGGTCGATTACGGACATCTTATCGTTCATTGAATGCCTATATTAAGAATATTGGAACTTAAGTCCTGGAAAGACTGGCCGAGTTAGTCACCAGTTAAACGAGACCACCGCCATTCGTTTCTCTAATCTGAGGGATCTCAATGCAATCTCAGACGCACGTGGATTACCCCGACATCCAGCTAGAAAATCTTGAAACGCAAATCCAGACAAGAGAGGCGCCGGAAGTGTCTTTTGTCATTCCCTGTCTGAATGAAGCCACGACGCTGCAAACCTGCTTACGAAAAGCCAACCTTGCCATTGCGATGTCCTATTTAAAAGCCGAACTCATTGTGGCGGACAACGGAAGCGTGGATGGATCACAGGAAATTGCCAAGGCTTGTGGAGCCATGGTTGTTTCAGTCAAACAAAAGGGATATGGAGCGGCGCTCATGGCCGGTATCGCTGCCGCCCAAGGGCAATACATCATTATGGGCGATGCCGACGATAGTTATGATTTTACCGCTATTTTCCCTTTCATTGAACAATTACGGGCAGGTTATGACCTCGTGATGGGATGCCGGCTCTCAAAAGCCGGCGGCACGATTTTGCCGGGCGCCATGCCCTGGCTTCATCGCTGGGTGGGAAACCCCGCACTCAGCAGTATTGGCCGGATGTTTTTTCATTGTCCCGTCACTGATTTTCATTGCGGGATGCGTGCTTTCCAGCGCCCTGCGATAGAAACGCTTGACCTTCGGTCAACCGGGATGGAATTCGCCTCGGAAATGGTGATCAAGGCGACATTAAAGAACTTACGGATCACCGAAGTCCCTATTACGCTTCATAAAGATGGGCGCAATCGAAAGCCCCATCTCCGAACATGGAGAGACGGATGGCGACATCTTCGTTTTATGCTTCTGTACTGCCCCCGGTGGTTATTTTTATTTCCAGGGCTTCTGCTTTTCCTCATGGGGGGAACGGTGGGAACCGCCCTACTGAGTGGTCCAAAGACGATCGGAGGAGTCACGTTTGACACCAACACCTTGCTGGTTGCTGCCATGGCCATTTTGGTGGGGTTTAATTTGGTCACATTTGCGATATTTTCAAAGACCCTTGCGATTTCAGTGAGATTGTTGCCTCAAGATCCTTTGTTTGAAAAAGCCACAAATGGATTCTCCCTTGAACTCGGTATTGTCTGTGGTAGTGCCCTCACCTTCATTGGAGTCGCGCTTTTACTCTTGGGGGTGCTTTATTGGAAAAACCATGGGTTTGGCACACTTTCCTACCCTGACAGTCTACGACTGGTCATCCCCGGCACAACGGCTATTACACTGGGAGTTGAAATTATTTTTTCCAGTTTTTTTATGAGCCTTCTGCGCATGCAGCATAAATAGGAACGTCATTGGTGTGTTTTTAGTCACACAACGGCCAGGATCCTTTTAGAAAAATGGCAAAGTGATGCGAGGCCGATAAGGATTGCATAAAAAACAGTGTTTCTTTTATGAAACGTCCCGGATTTCACCTGTGGGAAATTGATGCTTGCCAATAGCTTGGAACGTCTCATTCCAAACCAAGTTGAACCGAATGAGGTGACTGGCCAACTGACCCTCGCGCTGCACCGCAGCCGGTATGAATTTGCCGCAGCCCAATGTAACCCTGGTCGTCTTCTGGCCATTGCCTGTGGAGTAGGCTATGGCACCCCAATTTTGTATCGGGGCAATAATCGAAATTTACAAGCCTTGGGTGTAGATTGTTCAAAAGATAGCATCGAATATGCGACAGGGAAATATTCCATGCCAGGAGTCCACTTTCTTATGGCAGATGCCATGAAATTTGAAGATCCGGATGGATTTGACACCATCGTTTCTTTAGAAACAATTGAACATATTCCAGATCCTTCTGGCCTTATCGCGAACCTTGTGCAGATTTTACGGCCAGGTGGGGTATTGATAGGATCCGTTCCGACGACACCAACCGTGGCCGCCAATCCTTACCACTTACATGATTTTACTGAAGACAGTTTCCGAAAACTTATCGAACCGTATGGATTAACCGAGGTTGCCTGCCTCCGCCAGATTCAACCCTTTAATCCCATCACGGTGCTCACTCGAAAAGAACGGAGGCTCGAAGATCTTCGATGCAACCTGGGAAAATATTATTGGGCTCACCCTTTATCTTTCTGGAAACGGATATGTTCCACTCTTCAATGTGGATTTTCCAATCGATACATCACCATCGCTTGGCGTTTAAATACCTCATAAAAAACCAAGTAAGGGAAGACCTATTGAGCAAGGTCAAACAATGATGGAACCGACGTAGCCCACCAAGAGACCAACCAACTCATTGGAGCACCTCAAATAATTTAAAAGTCTCAGACAGTTGGTGAGGCAATTGAATTTCCTGTAACCAGGGAGGAACAGGATCATCGAGAAGATGTTGATACAACGTCTCCCCCCCTCCTGGATCCTTATAATAGTCTGCTTCAATAGCGGAGGCGGGACAAATAAGCAGAAGATCAATCTTCCTGGTTTGCAATATGGTTTTGATCTCCTTCTCCGATGAATGTGAAAACACCCGATACGCATCAATGATCCCGCTTGCATTTCGATGATAGGGTGTCGCCACCACTCTGTGCGGCGTTCGATACAGGAGCTCGGGACCGAAATTGATAAAGTTCATAATACTGCGTTCCCGATCTCCCCATCCCTTTGGGTCACTGAGATAGCGGGAAAGGGCCATTAAAGGACAATTGTTGGAATTTGACTCCTTCATTTCACTCTTCTCCGCGGCCATCAGTGTGGAGCCACCGAGTATACATCCAGATGCCCCAATAGCAACGATCCCGCCCTTGAGAACTCCACACCATGGAATTCGTACAGACCGATCGACCTTCCCCAGGATGTAAAGGATCAGATGTGTATAAGGAAACAACAACAACATCTCCGCGTACTGCGCCCATCGCCTCTCGTTTATTGATAAGGGGATGCACACAACGACAGCCAAGCCAATGACCATCCAAAACAATTGACGCTTGGTATCGGACTCTTTCCAGATCAACCAAGCTAGGTAAGGAATCCCAGGCAACGCAATACCCAGCCAAAAGATAAACTGACCAAATTGCCAGGAATCCGTTGAGAGAAGAGGCTGGGTTTCATTGACACGATTCCAAAGAATGGTCATCACTTGAGGATCAATATCCACCATAGGGCCATAGATGGCCTTTGGATACAGTGTTAAAAAAATCGCACCCAGGACCACTCCTCCCAAAAGACCCGCGAGCAACCGTTGGCTTCGTTTCACCGGAAGCCGACTTTCCCCTTCCAGCAGGCCAACCAATATCCAAAAGAGCGCTAATACCGAAAACGCCGACCAATAGACAATAGAAATGCGATCGTATTCTTCCAGAAAGAATTGCTCCGCTCCTCGTTCCACAAAGATCGCAACTGTGGTCACCACCCAAAGAGTTGTGGCCATCACGGCGATGCGCTTTCCGAAACCACTTCCATGCACAATCCAACAACCGGACAAGAATGCCAGGCTGATGAGAAGCGCAATGATGGTTTCGACACTTACCCACATCCCCATTCCTGCGATCAGTCCAGCCACGACGGACATTTTCAACTGTTTTGATGAAAACGCCATTCTGTATACACAACCGACGAGCAACATCGCGCAGATAAGAAGGATGCCATGATGATCCACCCGACCGGCAAAAAACTGTTCCATGATTCCAGGTTGCAACAGGAATAAACCACCCAAGATCAGCAGATGTTCACGATCAAAAATGGGCCGCGCCACCCACATCAGGGCTAAAAGAGCGAATATTCCAGTGAACGGACCGAACAGCACCGCCCATCCATGAAGGGCAGTGGGAAAAGGCACAAATATCGTGGCCGGCAAGGCGCCGGCAATGAGCAACACATCCATCGGTCTTGTCCAATGCTGCCCTTCTCCATAGGGGGCATTACTGCGTGGGTAGGTCGTCTGAAACCAATCTCCTGATTCCACTAAGTGGAGGACGCGGTTTAGGCGCATGTACCCATCTGTATCAACAATAGCCCCCTCAAGAACCGGAACATTGCCATACACCAGCCACAATGCTTGGAACAGCGCAAGCATCAGCAGCAGGAATGGGAGGACCGGCCTTTCCGCGCCGAAAGACCCACGTATCGTTGATTTCCAAGAGGAAAACATAGTTGTGGCCTTAGCGCCTGAGCCTTTCATTGGGAGACCGTTAGGAAAGACAGAAAGGCAAATCTATTTTCGGTCAAAAAGGAGAACCACTTAACCCAGCAAAGCCTGGAACCAAACATTCCTACCACCTTCCATCATCAAGATTGACTTCTGCCATACCGATACCTGAACACAGGGACACGATCCCTTCCGACCCTCTTTTGTCTAAAAGGGAAATCTTTTCATTTCTCAGAGTGCAACATGCCAAAGAGTCCTCTTGTGGGCTTGTCTAACCGAGACGGTATCAGCGAAATCATTCTGGCCCACATCGCACAGAGCACGCTTGATCGTGGGGGCTTTGCGGATAGACCTGGAGGCGACTATCGGCCCGACGTCACGGCCTGGGCCATTCTTCTTCTACAGACAACTCACTTTAATTCACATGCGCTGAATCTGGCTCGATTACGTCTGCAACAGACTCAACTGGAGGATGGTCGTGTGTGCATATCTCCGGAGCATCCCGATGCCTATTGGCCGACCCCCTTGGCCATTTTAGCTTGGCAGGGTTCCGTCCCTTATCAACGTTCCCAAAACACAGCCGTTGAATTTCTGCTCACCCACACAGGCACGCATGGAAAAAAAAAGACCAACAGCCCTCTTGGGCATGATCCCTCAATTCGTGGATGGCCATGGATTGATCAGACGCATTCGTGGATCCACCCAACCGCACTGGCGATGATCGCTCTGACGAGCTATGGATTGGGACATCATGAACGGGTGATGGAAGCTGAACGACTGTTACTGGATCGCCAACTACCCCATGGAGGATGGAATTACGGTAACACGAAAGTTTTCGGGCATGAATTACGGCCATTCCCGGAAACAA
>Ga0114931_10003493_pt1 | contig 19888 bp, 22 predicted proteins | sample 2SBtaG_FD_89579 | JGI IMG/M metagenome (GOLD analysis project Ga0114931, IMG submission 89579) | Deep subsurface microbial communities from Kolumbo volcano to uncover new lineages of life (NeLLi) - 2SBTROV14_V59a metaG | ecosystem: Environmental > Aquatic > Marine > Volcanic | place: Kolumbo...
TGGCCGCCGCCCGCGGATTATGATTGCCAAAATGGGACAGGACGGACACGACCGTGGCGCCAAAGTAGTAGCTACAGCATACGCTGATATGGGTTTTGATGTGGATATTGGCCCATTGTTTCAAACTCCCGCCGAAGCTGCCCGCCAGGCCGTGGAAAACGATGTTCATATTTTAGGTGTTTCCAGCTTGGCTGCCGGCCATAAAACACTTGTACCACAAGTAATTGATGAACTTAAAAAACTGGGGCGTGAGGATATTATGGTGATAGTGGGCGGGGTAATCCCCCATCAGGATTATCAGTTTTTGTATGACGCCGGCGCAGCAGCAATTTTTGGCCCGGGAACGGTGATCGCCGAAGCGGGAATCAAAATGCTGAAACTGTTGATCGCAGCCAGAAAATAACATATAACTTATGCAAACAGACTTGCTCAGTTTATTCGGCTATTTTGCCTCGCTCATTATTGCCGTTTCCATGACGATGAATTCCATCGTTAAGTTTAGATGGATTAATTTGGCAGGAGCCTTGGCATTTGCTACCTACGGCCTTCTAATTCAAGCCATACCCGTTACATTTCTGAACGGTTTTATTGCCGCTGTTGACGTATTTTATCTCATCAGGATTTACACTAAAAAAGAACTTTTTGAAACCCTCGAAGTAAGAGGCGACAACAAATATTTACAGGAATTTATTCGCTTTCACCAAAAGGAAATCAATAAATTTTTTCCGGGTTTTGAGTATAAACCCGAAATGAACACTGTCAGTTTTTTTATCCTTAGAAATATGAACGTAGCCGGTATTTTTCTTGCACATCGGGAAAATGATGTTGTGTTAAAAGTAGGGTTGGATTACGTAATTCCCGAATATCGTGATTATAAAAATGGAAAGTTTATTTACCAGCGCCTGCGGCCCGATTTTGTTAACCATGGTTTTAAAACAGTTGTGGCTCCGGCTTCCAATCCCAGGTATGCCGGCTATTTGAAAAAACTGGGATTCAAAAAAGACAGCAGTGGAAATTATGTTAAAAATCTGATTTTTAAATAAAAACACCATGGCGTTGCTCATAAAAAACGGAACTCTTGTTACAGCTGAAAATAGTTTCAAGGCTGATTTATTAATAGATGGTGATAAAATTATCCGTATCATAAAATCCGGAGAAAGGCCTGCGAATGCAGAAATAGAAATTAATGCACGGGGAATGCTCGTTTTTCCCGGAGGGATTGATCCGCATGTACACCTGCATTTACCCACTGCCGCAGGTTTTTCAACTGACGATTTTTATACAGGCAGCCGTGCAGCTTTGTTTGGAGGAACAACCACACTCATCGACTTTGTAACGCCACAAAAAGGACAAAGCCTGACGGATGCACTGAAAATCCGTAAAGCAGAAGCCGCACATTGCCTCACCGATTATTCTTTTCATGTTAGTCCGGTGGAATGGCATAATAATTTACCTGAGGAAATAGAAGCAATAAAAAAACAGGGAATTACTTCTTTTAAAGTTTACATGGCCTATAAAGACAGTATCGGTTTGGAGGATGAAGATATTGAACGAGTGATGAAGACTGTTGCCAAAACCGGCGGAATAGTGACCATGCATTGCGAATTAGGTGATGAAATAAAAGAGTTGCGGCAAAAATTCCTGGCAAAAGGAAAAATCAGCCCTGAATTTCACCCTTTGTCACGCCCTCCACAGATGGAAGCCAAAGCGGTAAAAAAGGCCATTGCACTGGCAAAAAAAACAAACTGTCAGTTGTATATCGTTCATGTTTCGGCTGAAGAATCGTTAAAGCACATCCGCAAAGCACAAAAAAACGGCCAGCCTGTAGTTGGCGAAACATGTCCCCATTATTTACTGCTGGACGACAGCAGATATACAGGTAATTTTGAACAAACAGCACCTTTTGTGTTAAGCCCGCCTCTACGGAAAAAAACAGATAATGAAGCCCTGTGGCAAGGCATCGCTGATAAAAGCATTCAAAGTTTGGGAACCGACCATTGCCCGTTCAGCATGAAGCAAAAGCAATTGGGCTTAAATGATTTTACCAAAATTGCTAACGGAGCAGGTGGTATCGAACACAGGCTCAGTTTATTATATACTTATGGCGTATTGCAAAACAGAATCAGCCCGGAGCGTTTTGTAGCACTTACTTCCACCAATCCGGCCAAAATTTTCGGACTTTATCCGCAAAAAGGCGCACTGGAACCCGGGTCAGATGCCGATATAGTAATTTGGAACCCGAAAAAGGAGCGTACTATTTCGGTTCAAAATCATCATATGAATTGTGATTCGGATATTTTTGAAGGCTTTAAAACAAAAGGCACTCCACAGGTTGTTATAAAAGCCGGACAAATTGTTATCAGAGATGGAGTGTTGAAAGAACCTGTTTCGCCGGGGCAATTTCTTTACAGAAAATAAAGTCTATTTCTTTAAAAGTAAAGATGATTTATAAACTTCCTTATTTTTGTGCCTGATATATGATTTAATTTTTACGTTATAATCCACTTATGTCAGTATTTTTTAAAGCCAGTCAGGTTTTTTTCCTGGCCATGATAAAATACTTTTATGCTCCAATTTATGGCATTGCCATTGGTATGGATTTTTGGCTTGTCTATTTTTCGTTGATTACAGGCGGGGTACTGGCTTTCGTGGTGTATTATTATCTTACTGATATTTGGTTGTTTTACGCTGCTTATTTGTGGCCGACCCTTGCAAAAATTATCCCTTTAAAATGGCAATGGGCTGTTATGCGCCGCAAAGTAAGAAAGAGAATAAAAAGAAGAGGGCGCAAAAAATTCACACGTAAAAATAAGATGGTCATTAAATTCAGGCGGCAATACGGTATGTGGGGAATTATTTTGTTGACACCGGTATTAATTTCGTTGCCCATCGGTGCATTTTTACTACGCAAATATTATCGCGAAATAAAAATGTCATTATCTTATATGCTGATTTCTATTGTTGTAGAAGGTTTTATTTTGTGTGTTGTTTATTGGAATATGGCCAAAATTTAATCTTCATCAATCAACTCCCAAAGTAAAAGCCAGAGAAAATCCGTAGGTTCGTTCTACTTCGTTACCTAATAAATCAATGGGAAAATAAACAACGATGATATACGATTTACCTGTTTCGATAGTTACGCCAGGGTTAAACGTGAGGCGATAAGTATCATGTTTATCAGATTTATGATTGTTATAATTAAAACTAAGGCCTGCTATAAACTGAAAACGATGATCATAAAAATAATAACCAAAATCAGTATCCAGAAACATATTGTCAGTAATTGATTTATCCTGGCTCAGTATATTTTGATATTGAAGATCAGTATCCCACGAAAACTTTGGAGAAAATTGTTGTGTAAAAGCAAACCCTACGGCCAACGACAAGGTTTTCCCGTAAAATCCGGAATTCCGGTAAACCCAATCTGACTGTTTTGAAAAAGTAGTTCCGGCTAATAAAGCAAGTCCCGATTTTTTATGTTGAAACAACCGGTATTTGGCGCCAAATGAAAACGAGCTCATGTCAGCATTGATAAAAGTACCAACCTCTAAATTTTTTTCAAGTCCTAAAGTAAATCGCATATAAAAATTGTTCATCACCAAACAACTATCATCAGCCAAATTAAAAGGCTGAAGGTGATTATTGTTATTAAACCACTGGTGACTATACAAATACGAAAATGAAGGTTCCACTTCCAGGGTATATTTTGGAACAATATTAACGTCGTAGGCCACCAGCTTGGAAGCTGATATACCTGCAATTTGTGCAAAAGTATTTGAAACAAAAAAACAGAAAAAAATAATTGTTGTAAATTTTTTCATCCTTTTTTTTAGGACAAAAATAGTAGTACCTTTCTTATTGCAGAATACCTATTTCCGGGTATTATTTATCGACCTGCCTTTCACCACTCTTCCTTTCACCACTCTTTTATTAGCCCGAAAGTTGTAAATATTATCTTTTTTAACGGTTAATCTGGCTTTATCGCTTTTAGGTTCGATGTAATAAATTAAGGTATCATAAACTACTCGTCCATAATTTTGCTTCCAATTGTCGGCAGAAATTTGATACTGGTTTTTATCGTTAAGCACAAATTTTAAGTTTCGATTTTTACCGTCTTCAAAAGCTACATTCAAGAATTTTTTTCCTTCGCTAACAACTATTCCCGGTGTATTTTTCGGAATAATTATTTCTTCACTGTAACGACCGTTTTCATATCTTATTTCACCTCGGGCAATTTTAGTTTCTGCAGAGCTAATATATCGTAAAAGTTCAATTTTTTTTGAATTATAAAACTGAACCTTGTCCACACTCAATTTATTTTTATTCAAATTCATACGCATATTCCGGGTAAAGTAAATGTTTTTCGAACAAGAAGAAAACAAAAGAATTCCCATTAATCCCAACAAAATAAAGTAGTATTTTTTCATAACTATATAATTTTATGTTTTTTAGATATTTCAAGCATACGTTCGATAGGCCGGCGTGCCAGCTCGATGGTTTGTTTATCCATTGTAATAGCCGGTTTTTCATTTTTCAATGCAAAATACAATTTTTCCATAGTATTCAATTTCATATACGGGCAATCGTTGCAGGAGCAACTCTCGTCAGAAGGTACTACCATAAATTTCTTATCCGGTGAATCAAGATACATTTGATGGAGAATACCACTTTCAGTAGCTACAATATATTTTTTTGCCGAATCGGTACGGGTAAAATTTAATAAACCCGTGGTTGATCCCACATAATCGGCTATTTCAAGAATTTGCTGTTGACATTCGGGATGAGCCACTACTTTAGCATCCGGGTTCTCTTCTTTTAATTTTAAGATGGCCTCAGTAGTTAAAATGTCATGCACTTCACAGGTACCATTCCACAACACCATATTTCTTCCTGTCATACGATTTACATAACCACCCAAATTACGATCGGGCGCAAAAATAATTTTCTGGTTTTTTGGAAAAGATTCAACAATCTGAACAGCATTGCCCGAAGTACAGATTACATCGGAAACAGTTTTAATAGCAGCTGTTGTGTTTATATAAGAAACGACTACATGGTCAGAATATTTATTTTTAAAGGCTACAAAATCATCATAAGGGCACGAATCGGCCAACGAGCAGCCTGCTTCCATATCGGGAAGCAATACTTTTGTATCCGGATTCAGAATTTTAGCCGTCTCGGCCATAAAATGAACCCCGGCAAATAGAATAATATCAACATCTGCATTAGCTGCTTTTTGCGATAACGCCAGACTATCGCCTACAAAATCGGCAATATCCTGAATTTCATCAACCTGATAATAATGCGCCAGAATCAAAGCGTTTTTTGCCTTTTTTAGTTTTAATATTTCTTTTTTATAGTCCATTATACTTCTTTTTAACAATTTCTCTTTTATTAATATTTTTTAAATTAAAATCTTATTATTATTTATATGCTTGTTAGCTTTGGTGAATAAAACACTTCTAAATAATTGCATTTTTAAAATTAGTGTTTTTCTTAACATGTATTTTACAAATTATCCCCATCTATTCTGTTTTGGTCCAAAACGATGACTAATTAATGAACATGTTGTTAATAAACTTAAACAAGCATAAGTTTTTTATTAGGATACGAACAGTGTCTGTGAATAAAAGTTTCATTCTTTTTCAAAAAAAAGTGAAAAAAGAGGTAACCCTGCCGTGCCATAATTTTTGTTGTTCATAAGCTTCTATTTATAACTATTTATACAACAAAATTACACAGATATTAACAATATATCTTAATAAATCACAATAAATTGATTTTTAATTTATTGTGAGAGATATGTATTTTGTCTATAAAATAAAATACTTTCGTTGTCAGTGTGTTTCGGGCAGGCCAATTATTTTCAGTAATTTTGTAAAATAAATTTATTAACAATGGATGAAAAAAGCAAAGTTTTGGCATTAGCTTCTGATCATGGTGGATATTGGATGAAAGATTTTATTGTTCACAAGCTTAAAGAAGCCGGATATGAAGTTAAAGATTTTGGAACCTATTCGGGCGAAAGTGTTGATTATCCTGATTTTATCCATCCGTTGGCAAATGCTATTAACAAAGGTGAATATGAAAAGGGTATTATTATGTGCGGTAGTGGAAATGGTGCACAAATGACAGCCAATAAATATCCGAACGTGCGGGCTGGTTTGTGTTGGAATGTTGAACAAGCCCGTTTGATTAGGATGCATAATAATGCCAATGTACTTTCGCTGCCGGGTCGATTTGTTAATTTTACTGAAGCCTGGGATATGGTTGAAGTATTTTTGCAGACGCCTTTTGAAGGAGGCCGCCATAGTGTGCGTGTAGATAAAATATCACAAATTTTAAAATAGTCAGGTACAAATTATGGTTAAAATATCATCTGAAAATAAATTATTTTTAAAAACTTCCGAAAAAGTAGCCTTTGATAAAACTCATCGCGAAAAAATCAGATTCAATATTGCACGTTATGATGCAGCGGTTGAAAAGGGGTTAAAAATTTATAAGGATCTTGATTTGGCCCGCGACAGAGCTGGTTTTATCAAATATAAGGTTTTAAATGATTTAGATAAATATCTTATTGAATTTGAAGATAATTTTACCAAGAATGGCGGAAAGGTAATTTGGGCCCGCGATGCCAAAGATGCTATTGAAGCGGTATTAAGCATAGCTAAAGCCCATAAGGTAAAAAAAGTGGTGAAATCGAAATCGATGACCACCGAAGAAATTGAGATGAACGAAAATCTGAAAAAAAATAAAATAGAATCACTTGAAACCGATTTAGGTGAGTTTATCGTGCAGCAGGCCGGACAAAAGCCCTATCACATTGTGACGCCGGCTATGCACATGTCAAAAGAAGACATTGCGGGTTTGTACCATAAAAAGTTCAATACCGATGAAAAAATGACTCCCCGTGAGTTGACCTTATATACACGACAGCTGCTGCGAAAAAAATTTGTTGATGCTGATATGGGAATAAGCGGTGCTAATTTTCTGATTGCTGATATGGGAGGGGTGGCAATCACCGAAAATGAAGGCAATGCCATGATGTCCATGTCGTTTCCTAAAATTCACATTGCTATTGCCGGTATTGAGAAACTAATTCCGAAGTTGGAAAATATGGAGTTATTTTGGCCTTTACTTGCTTCGCACGGTACGGGTCAAAACATGACCGTTTATAATTCTATTATTAGCGGTCCACGTAAAGAAGGTGAAAAAGACGGCCCGGATGAAATGTATGTAATTTTGTTGGACAATGGCCGGACGAATTTACTTTCCAAAGAACGGCAGCGCCAGGCTTTGTCATGCATCCGCTGCGGGGCATGCCTCAATGCTTGCTCGGTGTATAAAAATATTGGTGGTCACACGTTTAACACAACTTATAGCGGCCCCATAGGCTCATTAATTACCCCTTACCTCAGGGATATGAAAACCTTTAAACACCTGAGCTTTGCCTGTACCATTTGCGGACGGTGTACCGAGGTTTGTCCGGTAAAAATACCTATTCACGAATTATTGTTGCTTAGTCGCTACGATTCGGTGAAAAGTGGTTACTATACTTTTTTTGAAAAAGCCAGCATGAAAGGCTCAACCAAAGCGCTTTCTTCCAGAAAGTTACTCGATTTGACGGGCGGAAAAACCAAGAACTTTGGTTCTCGGCTGGTTGTCGAAAAACTTTGGGGACCCAGGCGTGAACTTCCAAAATTTTCAGATAAGTCGTTCAGTAAACAATGGAAAGAGAAACACGGGAAATAAGTGTTTGTTAAGAAATGGTGAATGGTATTCTAAATTTAAAATTTCAGGCACTTTTCAGGGTAAACGAAAACGTAGTTCCTTTATTGGGTTGACTGCGCACACTGATACTTTGACGGTGGGCTTCGATAATGTGTTTCACAATGGCAAGCCCCAGCCCCGTTCCTCCTTTTTCACGCGAACGGCTAAGATCGGTTCGGAAAAAACGTTCAAAAATACGGGGCAGGCTTTCGGTGGGAATCCCAATGCCATTGTCGGTGATTTCAATTAAAATATGATCGTGAAAATCATAAAAACGCAGCACAATTCGACCCTCTGTTTGATTTTCGTATTTAATGGCATTGTCAACAAGGTTAATTAAAACCTGTCTGATTCTTTTTTTATCTGCTACTACTTGTAGTTTTTTAAATTCATCGGCCTTTATAAGGATTTTAGTATTGTTTTTAATAGCTTTTATTTCCAGAAAATCAGCCACTTCACGACAAAGATCCAGTAAATCGAATGTTTTTTCGTGTAATTGAAGCTCACCTGATTCGAATTTTGAAATTTCTTCCAAATCTTCCACAATGGCAATCATGCGATTCACGCTTTTCTCAGATTTTTTTAAAAACTTTTCGTTTATATTCGGATCATCCAGGCCTCCGTCAAGTAAACTTAAAATATAACCCTGAATGTTAAAAATGGGTGTTTTTAGTTCGTGGGAAACATTGCCGAGGAACTCCCGGCGGTAATCTGCCATTTTTTGTAATTCATCAATCTTTTGTTGCTGTTCATTGCGCCATTCCATGACGGTTTGGTTCACCATGTTTAATACGTCTTCCGATTTGGATAGTTTGGTTTTTACCTTTTTCATCTCTTCCCGTTTTCCCATGGATTTATATATGAGTTTGAGGCGCGAATAAATAAACCGGTCCAATGAAAAATAAACCAACAAATAGGAAAAAATAAAAATCAGCAGCCAGTTGCCAAGTAATGTCCAAAGCCTGAAATATGAATGGACAAACATAAAAATCAGGGATAACACCACAAACAAAATACTGATAAGAAAAGCGTTGATCAGGGCTACTTTGCGCGGACTGTAAAATGTGTATTTTTTTATGGGTTTCACCAACTATTCCTCAAATTTATAACCGATACCTTTGACGGTTTTAATATTGTTTATTCCTAATTTTTCACGGATTTTCCGAATGTGTACATCGATAGTGCGGCTACCAACAATCACGTCATCGCCCCAAATTTCATGAAAAATTTCACTTCTTCTGAAAACTTTATTGGGTTTGGAAGCTAACAGATACAATACACTGAATTCTTTTTTGGGCAGGAAAATTTTCTCACCGGCTTTTTCAACTACATAAGCTGTGGGGTCTATGCTCATATCGTGAATATGGATGGTTTCATTTTCTTTCATTTTCTTATTCGAGCGGCGCAACAGTGCTTCCAGTCGCTTAATCAGTACTTTGGGTTTAATGGGCTTAGTCACGTAATCGTCTGCACCGGATTCAAAACCGGCAATTTGCGAATAGTCTTCGGCACGGGCGGTTAAAAACACAATGATGGTATTGTCTAATTTACGAATTTTACGTATGTGCTGTACCGCAGTCATGCCATCCATCTCAGGCATCATCACATCCATTAGGATGAGGTGTGGGTTTTCAGCCTTGGCTTTTTCGATGGCTTCACGGCCGTTGTACGCCGCACTCACCTGAAAACCTTCCTTTTCCAAATTATACGTTAAAAATTCGATGATGTCTTCTTCATCATCTACAAGGAGAATTTTGTATTTTTCCGCATCCATTTTTTCAGTCTGTTTTATTACCGGGGCGAAGATTGTTTAAACTGTTAAGCGCTTTGTCGAAAACGTATTAAGTTTTAGTTAAGTTTTTTAGCAAAGGTAATGATTATTCGCTTTTTAAAAATTCGATGTTGCGTTTTAATCCTTTAAAACCGGTACGCTCCACTGCCGACCCTTTAAATAATACCTTAAAAAGTGGCTTATCAATTTGTTCCCAGTTTTCTTTAGTCATAGTTTTCAGTTTTTCCGAAACATCAAAAAGAGGTTCCTTATGTGCAATTGCAAAACGATTCCAGGGGCAGACATCCTGACAAATATCACAACCAAAAACCCGGTTTTGCCATTTTCCACTAAACTCTCGGGGAATGGTATCACCACGATATTCAATGGTAAGATACGAAATACATTTGCGGGCATCCACCTCAAAAGGTTGTAATGCATCAGTCGGACAGGCATCAATGCATTGGGTACAGTTTCCGCAAAAACTAACTGTAGTTTCTTCATCAGTTTTCAGTTTCAGGTCAAGGATGATGTGGCCAATAAAAAAGTAAGAGCCCCCTTTGCGGCTAATCAACATTGTATTTTTACCGATAAATCCCAGTCCGCTTTTGCGTGCATAAGCCTTGTCAAGGACGGGTGCCGAATCTACAAAAATACGGGCATTACGTTTGCCGCTCATGATTTCAATTTTTTCCAGCAGTTTTTTTAGTTTGGCCTTGATAACATAGTGATAATCTTTGCCATAAGCGTATTTTGAAATTTTGTAATGAGAAGATTCAGGGATTTCCTTTTCGGGAAAATAATTGTATAATACCGTAATAACCGATTGGCCACCTTCTACAAGTTTGGTAGCATCATAACGCTTTTCGCGATTGCGCTCCAGATATTTCATCTCACCCTGCATTCCCTTTTCGAGCCAGCTTTCCATTCGTACGGCATCTTCTTCCAAAAAACCGGCTTTTGAAATACCACAATCATAAAAACCCAGGATACGTGCTTCCTTTTTGATTTGTTCACTTAGTTGTTCTTTTAGCTGTTCTTTGTGGAGATAATGAAGGGGCATACGCTTATAATTAATGACAAAGGTAGTGTTTTGAAGCTGATATCGAACTCTGGTTTTTAGGCATCTGTTCGCACTAAACCAAAACTTTAATGCTCTCCCGGAAAGTACACCAATCGTGCAATTTTTCCCAGTTCTGCGGCGTCGGTTTCATCAAAAGAATCATATTCTTTGCTGTCAACGTCCATTACGCCGACAATTTTATTTTCGCGGTTTCTCAAAGGAATTACAATTTCCGATTTGGAGCGTGAATCGCAGGCGATATGACCCGGAAAAGCTTCCACATCAGGAACAATGACACTGTTTTTCTGATTGATGGCTGCCCAGCAAACTCCTGTGTTTTTAGCGAGGTTGATACAGGCTAATGCACCCTGGTAAGGGCCAACCTGCAATTTGTCCTCCTGCATTAAATAAAATCCACACCAGAAAAAATAATCCATTTTGTGGTAAAGCACTGCGTTGATGGTGGCCATATTCGACAAAGGGTTATTGCTGCTTTTTACAATTAATTCCTGTATTTGCTTGTACAACCGCCCGTAGCGTTTTTGTTTTTTTAATGGATCCATTTGAAATATTTTGAATGTAAAAATAGTAAATGCTTTTAAAACAGGATACGGATATAAGGGTTATTAGTTTTTAGCTTTTATTCCAAAATATCTTTCATAATCATTTGGAGAATTAATATTGATTAGAATTTTTTCATTGTTCACATCAACCCGGGTTTTCGTGTATTGGTGTAAAAAATATTTCAGGTTTTGTGAATAATCATCTGTGGAAACCAGATCACGGGCAATTTCAGGAGAGATTAGTATGGGGTGCCCCCCTTTATTTTTAAAAGTAGGGACTACGTAAGTATTTTGCCTTATTAATTTTATTAATTTGGCCAAATCAGCCTTTTGAACAAAAGGATTGTCAACATTGTGAATAAACACAGGTTTATCTGTGGGCAACGCTTTTAACCCGGTTTGTAACGAATAAAACCGCTCCCTTTCGGGATAAGCGTTTAGCACGGCATGCACCCGGCTTTTCTGTGGAAAATTCAGTTTTTCAAAAGCGTTCATCCCTGCTAAATTCAATACCACGGCCAGTTTTTGAACCCCGAACTCGAAAAACTCGCGTACAATTCTCTCCAGAAAACACCACTCATTATCAAAAGGCAAAAAAGCTTTAAGCTTGCCCATGCGACCGGAATTTCCGGCGGCAAGGATGAGTGCTGAAACAGTAAGGCTCCTGGCATTTTGTGATTTCATCAAGACAAAAATAAATTACTGAATTATAGAATCTTAATATGTTAAATCAAAGGTATCCCAATCACGACCCACGTCAAATTTTTTACGGAATTGATGCAAGGCATCCCACGACAGTGTAGATTTAATGGCAGACTCTTTTCCTTGCGGGGCTTCTGAAACAATTTGTCCTTTGGCATCCACAAGTTTTGAATGTCCGGCGTATTCGTTTCCCGGGCCGTCTTTCCCAATCCGATTCACGCCCAATACGTAACTTTGGTTTTCGATGGCGCGGGCAACCAGGAGATTATTCCATGGATAAGCCCTTGCGGCAGGCCAATTTGCCACATAAACAGATAGATCGTATTCAAAATTTCCTTTGTGATAATGGTTTTTGCTCCATACCGGAAAGCGAAGGTCGTAACACACCATGGGTTTTATTTTCCATCCGTTCAGATCAACAAGCAGCTGTTTGTTTCCCGGGCTGATTTTTTCATGCTCACCACCCATCGAAAACACATGCCGTTTGTCGTAACGTTCAAAACGGCCGTCAGGGCACATCCAAATCAATGAATTTGTGTACAAGTTGCCCTCTTTCAGCAAAAGGCTACCTGTAACAACAGCTCCGGTTTCTGTAGCCATTTTTTGCATCCATTGCATGCTATCGCCATAGGTTGTTTCGGCAAATGTAACCGGGTTGACAGGGAAACCGGTGGTGAACGTTTCGGGCAACACTACCAAATCACAACCGGGAGCTTCCCTTAGGATAATTTCACCAAAATGTGCCCTGTTTTTTTCAGGGTTTTCCCAAACCAGATTGGATTGGATGTACAAAAGTTGCAAATCTTCCATAAAAATTATTTTCAAGTTGTTAAATCTTTGCTAATATCGCCGCCGCCTGTACCAGCGTTTCATCATTTTTGGCAAAACAAAATCGCAGGACTTTGTGGTTATCGTTATTGTTGTAAAAAGGGGCAATGGGAATGGCAGCAATTTTATGTTTTTCCACCAGCCAGCGGGCAAATTCCATTTCGTTTTGGTTAGAAATAGCACTGTAATCCAGCAACTGAAAATAGGTGCCGTAAGCCGGAAGTGTTTTGAATCGCGAGGATGTCAATGCACTGACAAACAAATCACGTTTTTGCTGATAAAAGGCCCCCAGTCCCTCAAAGTTCTTTTTGTTCCCAATAAAATCAGCAATGGCATGCTGGACGGGGGTGTTAACTGCAAAAACAGTAAACTGATGGACTTTCCTGAATTCAGTCATCAGTTTTTCGGGTGCCAGCACAAATCCTGTTTTCCATCCCGTAGCATGGAAAGTTTTACCAAACGACCCAATTACTAATGTCCGTTTCGCCAATTCGGGAAAACGGCAGGCGCTTTGATGTTCAATTCCTTCAAAAATTAAATGCTCATATACCTCATCACTAATGACAATTATATCGGTACCGGAAGTTAATTTTTCGAGCATTTGCAGGTCTTTGGCTTTAAGTACGCTACCTGTAGGGTTTTGAGGTGAATTGATGATAATGAGTTTTGTGCGATGGGTAATCATCCGTGGTATTTCTTCCCAGTTGATGCTGAAATCGGGAAAATGAAGCCGGGCATATTTCACCAATCCTCCGTTCACTTTCACGGCAGGGGCATAGCAATCATAAGCAGGTTCAAAAATAATGGCTTCATCACCTTCGCGGATAAATGCCGAAATAGCTGTAAACAAAGCCTGTGTAGCCCCGGCGGTAATATTTATTTCCGTATCCGGATTGTACAAAACGCCATATTTATCCTGAAACATTTTCGAGATAGCCCGGCGCAGGGCAGGAACCCCCGGCATAGGTGCATACTGGTTAAAACCCTGACGCATATAATAATATACCAAGTCGATAAGCTCCTCCGAAATTGGGAAATCGGGAAAACCCTGCGATAAGTTAATGCCCCCGTGTTCGGCTGCCAATGCTGACATCACGGCAAAAATAGAAGTATCTGTATTGGGCAATTTGGTTTGTATGGTGCCTTTGAATATTTCCATGTGTTAAATTTTAAAGCAAAGGTATAGATTTTACATGGCTTTAAGTTTTATTAATAGGTTTCTTATTAGTTTTGCAATGAATTTATTGTTGTATAAATTAAATTTTATTTTCATGAAAACTATTGATAATTATAATTTTAAAGGAAAGAAAGTGATTGTACGTGTTGACTTTAACGTTCCTTTGAATGATCAATTTAAAATTACTGATGATACCCGTATCCGGGCTGCCATCCCTACCATACAGAAACTGCGCAGCGAAGGTGCCGCGGTTATTTTAATGTCGCACCTCGGCCGTCCAAAAAATGGCCCGGAAGATAAGTTTTCATTAAAACATTTGGTAAAAACCCTTTCTGAAAAACTGGATACAGCGGTTCAGTTTGCCGATGACTGTATTGGTGACGAGGCAAGCAAAAAAGCTGCTGCTTTAAAAGCCGGCGAAGTGCTTTTGCTGGAAAATCTTCGTTTTTACAAAGAAGAAACCAAAGGCGATGAAGCTTTCGCGAAAAAGCTTGCCGAACTGGCCGATGTTTACGTGAACGATGCTTTCGGTACAGCACACCGGGCGCATGCCTCCACAGCAATTATTGCTAAATTTTTTCCTAACGACAAAATGTTCGGTTATGTGATGAGCAATGAATTGCGCAGCATCAACAAAGTACTTAAAGAAGGGGAAAAACCTTTTACCGCCATTTTGGGTGGTGCCAAAGTTTCGGGTAAAATTGAAATTATCAATAATTTGTTGGATAAAGTCGATAATCTTATTATCGGTGGCGGCATGATGTTTACTTTCATTAAAGCCAAAGGGGAAAAATAGGTAATTCGCTGGTTGAAGATGATTTAATTGAAACGGCAAAAGATGCCATGCTTAAAGCTGAGCAAATTGATGTAAACCTTTACATTCCGGAGGATGCCGTTATTGCTGATAAATTCGACAATGAGGCCAACCAGAAATGCCGTCCGTCCAACGAGATTCCTGATGGATGGATGGGCTTAGATATTGGTGTGGAAGCTTCCGAAACTTTTAGGAAAGTTATTGAAGGTTCGGCTACTATTCTTTGGAACGGGCCAATGGGGGTTTTTGAGATGGACAATTTTGCCGAAGGTACTTTAGATGTTGCAAAAGCTATTGCACGTGCTACCGAAAAAGGCGCTTATTCGTTGGTTGGTGGCGGCGATTCGGTGGCTGCCATTAACAAATATCATCTTCAGGACAAGGTGAGTTATGTTTCAACCGGTGGTGGTGCCATGCTCGAATACATTGAAGGTAAAACGTTGCCTGGTGTGGCTGCTATTGAAAAATAGATTCTGGCGGGACGCCTGAACAAGAGCAGTTGGTATAATTTAAACCGGAATTTGCATAAGGGATAGAAGCGACAGCCCGGAAGCGGAAGGGCTTGTGAAACTGTGGCGGAAAATGCGACAAAGAAGCATTTTTAAGCCACATAGTTGAACAGCCCTGCCGGTGAGGACTATAGCGGATAGCCCGGCCCGAAGGGTATGCCCTGAATTAAATTACCTTTTTTAATACTTCGTCTTTATCGGGAAGTGTGAACTTAAAATTGTCGAGATGCAACCAGGAATATAAGGCGGGGGCAACGGATTGCACCGGCTCGTAAAAAATAGGGTTTTTGTGGCGCTTGGTTTGATGACAGTGTGGCCTGCGTCGAAGTAGTTTATGACAAAAATGATGATGCTCAAAAACAGGGCACCTTTTAACAGTCCGAATGCAGCGCCGGCCAGCTTGTTCAGAAAACCGAGCAAAAGGATATCGATAAATTTTTCAAGTATTTTGCCCAGCGCCAGTACGGCAAATAAGACTACTATAAAGGTGACAATGAATGAAATGACGGCCATATATTCCTGATTGATAGCAAAATACTGTTTGAGGTAGTTGGCAGTTACATCAGAAAAATAAAAGGCAAAATACAAACCGAGGATGAAAGCGGCAAGGGAAGCAATTTCGATAATCAGGCCTTTCTTGTATCCATTGTAGGCAAACCACAACAAAGGAATCACTAAAATAATATCCAATAAATTGAGGCTCATTTTTTATTGTTTAATGCTTATGTTTCAAAAGTAGTAAAAATTGCAGGACAACTTTTATCCGACAATGCGTAAATGTTTTTTTGGGATTTTTAACACAATGGCGGAACCGACCACGTCGATTTGTACTTTAATGTAATTTTTTCCTTTTGCCTGGATTAAGATTCCCCTTAAGCCGGTAAGTTTTCCTGCCATCACCTCCACCTCTTTGCCTTTTTCCCAATCCTGGTCCTCTTTTAATTCGTGGTCTTTTTCTTCAAGATAATATTTTACGGCATCGATTTGTTGTGGGGGCACCGGAACGGCTTTTCCTTCAAAACTGACATATTTAACAGCTCCCTGAACGTACAAAGCTTTGTAATAATCTTTTATTCCAACGTAAACGAAAATATAAGAACGGAAAAGTGGTACTTCAACCCATTTTTTTCGATCGCTCCATTGCCGGAGTTTTTTTTCGAGAGGAAGATAAAAGTCAATTTCTTCAGCTTCGAGTTCAATGGCTACTTTTTTTTCGGTACGCGACTTTACATAAAGTGCGTACCATTTTTTCTCTTCTTCCTTTTTAACCATGTTTATATGAATTGAATTTAACCACGGTATTAAATTTTTTCCGTATTTTTTTCCGGTGTTTATATCCGTCGGGTGTATAACCCAATGTAATTAGCAACGGAATATTTTTTTCGTCGGGAACAGTTAGTAGCTGCTTGACTTCTTTTTCGTCGAACCAGCCCAGCATGCAACTGCCTAACCCTAGTTCAGTGGCATGTAAGCATATGTGTTCGGCAGCAATACCTACATCAATGAGTGGATATTCTTTTTTCTTGATACGCCCGCCTACTTCGGTGATGATTTTGGGTTTTTCCATGACTATGGTTATGATTACAGGGGCTTGTTTTACAAAGTTATTGAAACTTTTGAGCGGCCCTGCAGCCGCTTTGGCCATTTCTTTTAAAAGTGAAGGCTCGTTAACCACAACGAAAGTCCATGGTTGCGAGTTGCTGGCCGAAGGGGCAAGTCGCCCGGCCTCGAGGCAAGCCGTGAGTTTTTCATCTTCCACTGCCCGCGCAGTATATTTACGGTCACTTTGGCGTTGTTGTATTAAGTCGATGAAGTTTTTCATACTTGTTTATATGTTTCTACATAACCTGCAATACTATATTATCCTGTTGCACAATTGGTATTACATACCGGCTTCCGGCTTTTCAAAACAAACTCTTTTTCTTTTTCAACAAACCCTGAACCACCGAGGCCAAAAGAATTAACGTGCTGATATATCCGGATATTCGTGCAATATAATCGCCGTTGGCCACATAATAGGTAATTTCATTGTTCAGGTGTAGGGTTTGTTTAATCACTGCCCGTTTCCAGTATTCCGTCTTTTGCTTTACGTCGCCATTTTGGTTGATAAAAGCAGAAGTGCCCGTATTGGCCGACATAGCCACATCGCGCCGGCATTCAATGGCACGTAATACCGAAAACAAAAAATGTTGTTTATAGCCAGGCGTATTGCCCCACCAGCCATCGTTGGTGATTACTGCAATCAATTGTGCGCCTTTGCGAACCATATTAGCTACAAAATCGCCATAAACCGATTCGTAACAAATGGCAGGGCCTATTTTTACATCAGTTTCCGGATTGGTAAAAACTGTGGTGTGGTCATCAGCTTTTAAGGTACCCACAATGCCACCGAGATTAACTGCATAGCGTTCCAGTGGATGTAATATTCCCCATGATGGCATTTTTTCCACACCCGGTACAAGTATTGATTTATGATGGACTTGTAAATAAGGAGAATTATCAATAAAAAAAGCCGTATTGAAAGCGTAATAATACAAATTATTTTTGTATTTGCGGGCAGCATTGTCGCGGGGTTCGTCAGGTTTTAACCAGCGAAAGGTGGAGGCGCCGATAATCATGGAAAGTTTGGGGTAATGACTTAAATAAGCGCGCAGGGTTTTCAGGCTTTGAGAACGTTGCATATTGTCTTCCCAAATACCCTCCTGGATAGCCGATTCGGGAAAAATGACATAGTCAGTACTATCGGTAACCGCTTTTTTTGCGAGTGTCAAATTTCGTTGAAGGATTTGGGCAGGAGGCAAGGTGTATTCCTCGGTGTAGGGATCAATATTAGGCTGAACCACAACCACTTGTATAGGATTTCCTTTTTCTTTATAATGATGATATTGTACAAGCGAAAAAATAAGCGGAATACCAATCAAAAAAACTACGAAGGTGGTTTGTATAATTAATTTAGACACTGATTTGGTGCGGATGTGTTGAAGTAATTTGAATAATAAAATATTTACCCAAAGCACCCACAACGAACCTCCTAAAACACCCGTATATTCGTACCATTGAATCCACAGGTGTTTGGAAGCAAACACATTGCCCAGCGTGAGCCATGGCCAACTTAAATCCCAGTTCATGTGGAAATATTCCCAGCTTATCCAGTAAAAAATTAAAATACCAAGGCCTCCTTTTTTGCCAAACAAATATTTCCTGGAAATGTGAAACACCTGAAATACGATGGCCATAAACAACGAATTCAACACGATTGCCGTTACTGCTCCCGAAGCTGTAGAATTCCAAATCCACCAGGTGGTTAAGGTATTCCAAATGAGAAAGCTGATCATGGCATAACCAAACATGCCTTTCCTGTTGCTGTTTTCCAATTCGTTTTGCACAAAAAACAAGGGAATCCAGGCCACGAAAATCAAAGGTGTAAATCCGTGAACAGGCCAGGAGGCTGCCATCAATAAACCACTCAACAAGGAAAGCAATAAAAGGTATAACCGCTTCATTTGATATTTTTGGCTAAAATAATCATTTCTTTTTGGTAAAATAAGGGCGTGGTTTGCCGAAAAAGTTCAATTTTTTAAAGCACGTGAAACATTAACACATCCGGCATTTTTTTGTGATGAGAAAATCAATTTTCAAAAAAGTCAAAAACTTTTTCCCAAAACCCTTTTTCCAAATGGCAATCGGAATGGCCCCGGCCGGGGATTGTCCACAATTCTACGTTGTCGCCCGCAACTTTTTTCAGGCGTAAAGCCTGGGTAACCGGAACAGTTTGATCCTGCTCACCATGAATGAGCAAGAAGCGGGCCCCGGCGTTAACAATATGTTTCTCCGGTGCAATAGCATTTAAATCGAGGTGCTGAAATATTTTTATATACTTAAACAGTAACCAAACCAACGGAAAGTAAGGAATGTGGTGATCGGCAAATTGTTTCCGCATAACTACAGCCGGATGGGCAAATGCTCCCACGGTAATCACTTTTTTCACCCTTGGGTCGTGTGCTGCTGCATAAATGGAAGCCGCCCCGCCAATGGACAGGCCCACGAGGTAAAAATCGTTATTTTCTGTTTTGGACTGTTTTTTGAGATAATCCATCGTTGAAATGGTATCTTCGGCAAATTTTACTAAATTGGTATAGCCATCGGCATCACTATTGCCATGGCTGCGTGCATCAAAAGCCAGCAGGTTAAAGCCTTTACAACAAAACTTTTTCAAATAAGTCATCATTCGCTGGGTATTACGCCCCCAGCCATGTACAAAAATAATAGTAGGTGCTGATGTATCCACCAGAATCCACCATGCATACAACTTTTTGTTTTTTTTTGTCGGGATCCAAACTTCCTGAATTTTAAAAGGTAAGTTTTTAGGAGTTTCATGCCTGACCACAGGATTATGGAAACTGTTTACCATGAAAAAAAACAAAACGGCCAATCCGAGAATCAGAACAGCCAAAAGAAAGTAAATAAACCACATGGTTTTTGAATTTAAATTGATAAAGCCAATAGAACAAGTGCTGACCAATAACTTAGCATGATGAAAAACTCCGCTAATTTAAAAGTTTTTACAAATTTATTGTAAGCCAAAATGGAATCGGAAATAACAAAAAGCATAGCGCCTAAAAAAGCGTACGTACTGCTGATACCTGCCAAAACCCATGCCCGGCCAGCTGCCTGCCACAAAAAAATCATAA
>Ga0114931_10003494_pt1 | contig 19884 bp, 17 predicted proteins | sample 2SBtaG_FD_89579 | JGI IMG/M metagenome (GOLD analysis project Ga0114931, IMG submission 89579) | Deep subsurface microbial communities from Kolumbo volcano to uncover new lineages of life (NeLLi) - 2SBTROV14_V59a metaG | ecosystem: Environmental > Aquatic > Marine > Volcanic | place: Kolumbo...
ATGACCCCAATTTTAAAGGGTGGGATGCCGACTGGTATGCGAATCGCAAAAATTTTATGGGTGATTTGGTTGCGGCGTTGCGCAATCGAATTGAAAATGACCCCGCCAGTGTGGACTGGCTGCGGTTGGCAGAGGCGTTGGTGGCGGTGATGGATGAGCGGCACGCGCAAATTTGGCTGTCAGACCCGCAGATGCAGACGATCATCGCGGCGCAGGGTTGGGATGGGGCGGTGCTGTCGCCCCCCGGCGATTTTCTGCTGTCGGTGGAATCGAATGTCGGGTTCAACAAAATGAGCGCGGCGGTGGAAACCAACCTTGATTATCACATAGATTTGTCGGATTTGGATAAAATAACCGCCGCAACCACCATTACCCAAACCAATCTCGCCCCCGGTGGTGATGCGCCATGTCAACACGCACCGCATTACGGTAAAGATTATTGGGATATGATGGATCGCTGTTATTGGAATTATTGGCGATTGTATGTGCCGGCCGGCAGTACGCTGGTGGATGCCAATCCGCCCGGTGTTTCGGGGGAAAATTTGTTTATCGGCGAAGATTATCCCGCAAAAATGGATGAACTCGCCGATGTGGCGGGCAAATCGGGTTGGGGAACACTGGTATTTATTCCGCGCGGCGAAACCGTTGCTGTCACCGTGCGCTATCAATTACCGCAATCGGTGCTTTTCCGTGCCGATGACGGGTGGCATTACCGGTTGACGGTGCAAAAGCAGGCGGGCACACGTGCCATTCCGTTGCGCGTGCGGGTTAGCTTGCCGCCGGGTCGGTCGGTGGTGAACGTGTCACCCGCGCCACAAGCTGTTTCGGGCGGTGAGCTTTCTTTCACGCCGGTGCTGAAAACTGATCGTAAAATTGAAGTAGTGTTTCAATAAATCGTATTCAATGTGCAAAAAATACATTTTTCAATATAATGTAACACTTGAAGATTGAATGTGTGGAGGTAGATATTTGTGAATGCAAACACAGTTTCCCGATACCTGATTGTGCTTGGCGTGGTATTGTTGCTGGTCGCCATCGGAAATTTTTCTGGTGGGGGTACGGCATGGGCGAGCAACGGTAATCAGGGATGTGTCCCCGGCACAATTCCATGCCCCACACCGACACCAGCGCCGGGTGGTGGCAGTGGCGGTAATGGTGGCAGCAAAGCACCGGCAAGCCATATCCTCGGCACGGTAATGGATTTGAGCACCAATCAACCCGGGGCAGGGGTAGGGGTGCAAATTAACGGGGCGCAAGTTACCACCGATGGCAACGGGCGGTATTCGTTATCGAATGTGGCGGCGGGAACGTATGTGGTGTCGCTGGTGTTGCCTGCGGGCGCAACGGCCGCCCAAGACCCGGTGACGGTTCAAGTTGATGGTACAAACGACGTGACGGTTGACTTGGGGTATTTCAGTGTGTCGGTGGCCGGTGGCGACGATGGTGCATCCGGTGTTGTTACATCCACAATGGCAACCACCAGCACGAAAGCCACTAGCGCGGTAGCGGCGCAACTCCCGGCACCGCAAACATTGCCGGAAACGGGGGAGACTGGCGGCGAAGTGTGGTTCGCTGTGGCGGGGCTGGCGTTAATTTTTAGCGGGGTGCTGATGCGGCGGAAGTTTTCGACACACCAAAGGGGGTAGTGATTGTGAAAATGGTAAAGATGCTGTCAGTGTTGGCAGTGAGCCTTGTGCTCACTGCTTTGTTTATAGGTATCGTAGGGGCGAAAGCACCAATTGAGGAAACTATTCTTCAAACGACGACAACTTCTGCATCTGATGGTTATCTACTGCAATTTAACACAACAATTTCTCAATTTAATGTGATAACCTTGCCGATAGTTGCAGGTAAATCGCGCCGTCCAGAATCTGTTGTATCGGTGAACGGCAATATTTGGTATACTGACCCCGGCACCGACCGCATCGGGCGACTGGTTTATACCAACGCCACGCAGTATGTCTTTTCCGAGATACAATTGCCGGTAAACAGTGCCCCCTTTGATATGGTGGCGGATGGCGGGTATCTGTGGTTCACTGCCAAAAACGGCGATTGGATTGGGAGGTTGGAAGTTAGTACCACCAACGTGATTTCTTTTCCGTTGACGGCGGGTAGTACTCCGTGGCGTATTGATGCCGGTTCGGATGGTAGCCTGTGGTTCACTGAGCGGGCGGGGAATAAAATTGGGCATTTGGTGGTAACTGGCACAAATGATTATCTGTTGACAGAGTATGACGTTCCGGAAAGTGATTCGATGCCGGAAGGAATAGCCACGGGTGCTGCAAAAATATGGTTTGGTGAAACGGCTCCTGCCGGGAGTACAAAAATAATCGAATTTAACCCGTTACAACTTCCTCCTGATGATTTTAAAGCCATAAGTTTGATACCGGGTCGGGGGTATCCGGTAAATTTAATTTATGATGGTGCAAATTTATGGGCAGCGGAACTGTTGGGAAATCATTTAAGTTGGGTGAAACTATCCACGCTTGGCTCAATTTTTCAATACCCCGTGCCGACGGCAAACTCTCAACCGTATGACTTGGCGTATGGCACTGATAATGTGTGGTTCACTGAGCACACCGGCCAACAATTGGGACGTTTTAATGTTCCGTTTGGTCAGTTTTCCGAATATCCTGTACCGTTAGCGCCACCGGTTTGGTTGACTGGTATTGATATGGATGAGACGGGGAACATTTGGATAGCAGGGTTTGATGTGCAGCAAGTGTTTCTGCCGTTAATTTTAAGGTGAAAAAATGCGTAAATTAGTGTTGTTAAGTGTTGCGGTATTCGTCGGGGTGTTATTGAGTGCGTTCACGATTGAACGTTCGCGCGTTCCACAGAATACAACAATGATGCCGGCCATGACATCGGCACAATTGATTTCGACGGCAAATGAAGAATTGTTTCAGAGCAGTGTATTCACTCATACGGTATTTCTGCCGTTGGTCGCGCACACCTGCCGCTCGGAGCCGATGCCAATGGGCGTGCAAATTTATTATGATATCAGTAATACTTCATCTACACAGTTTCAGCGATTGGTTGAATCAAACACGTTGTGGGTTCGAAAACCCATTTACTGGCGGCAAATAGAACCAAACAACACTATACCGGACAACTACAATTGGGCTGCTTATGATACCCAATATTTGAATGCTACCCAAAACGGGTTAAAAATTATCGCCACCATTGAACAGAATCCCGATTGGGCGGCTGACAATTACGAAGCACATATTAACTCAGCAAATATTGATGATTTTGTTGAATTTGTCTCGGCGGCTGTGGAACGCTACGATGGCGATGGTATTGACGATGCGCCTGGATCACCCGTTGTTGACCATTGGGAGTTTTATAATGAACCTGATCGCGATATTCGATGGGGGCATTATGGTGCAGAATATGCCAATATGTTATCGCAAGTATATCCGGCGGTAAAACTGGCAAACCCCAAAGCGGTAGTCTTGATGGGGGGATTGGCGTTTGATTGGTTTGAAGAAGATGGGGGCCCATTTAACCGTTATTTTATAGATGACGTTTTGGCTGCAGGCGGCGGCGATTATTTCGATATGATGAACTTCCATTATTACCCACCGTTTATGTATTGGCAGCAATGGGGTCCGGGACTGATTGGGAAAAACAATTACCTAAAAGCGGAATTGGCTAAATACGGTGTTGAAAAACCCGTGGCAGTGACAGAAACAGGGTGGGATTGGCATTGGAGCGGGGATGAATTTTTTGCCGGTGTGCCCGGCGCATCGGGCACGGAAATGCAGGAACGGTTTGTGGTTCAAACATATAGTCGAGCAATGGCAGCAGATATAAAAATAGCCGATTGGTTTGTGTTTAATGACATACCGCCATACTATATGGGGCTTACCGACCCAAATTTTGATAAAAAACGCTCATTCGGTGTTTTCCAAAATGTGGTGACACAATTGGGGCAAGCAAATTATAGTCATACCTTAACTGATGCAGAACTTGGTTCGGATAACGCAGAAGGGTATGTGTTTACACGTTGTCAAACACACATTTACGTAGTGTGGACTACCGATGGAAATACCGCACAAATACATGTCCCTGCAAGCGCAGTGACAAAAATTGATATGTATGGACAATCCACACAAATTACCGATGCGGCGGACGGTCATAATGATGGTATAACGACTGTTACATATAATGCGCCGACATACATTCTCTTTTAACTGGCATATTTCGAGGTATGATGAAGCGTAAAATTATCATTGGTATAATAAGTGTTGTGTTGTTTGTGAGTATTTCCGGCAGAGGATACGCCCAAAGAGGTGAAACCACCCTCCAATATCCATACAATAATTGCCGATTTGGAATTACTGTGGGAGGGGATTTTTCACCATTCAACCAAAACGATTTACAGCAACTTAATGCCGGTTGGTATGTGAATTGGCACACGTACCCCTCTGCTGCCGAACCAGCGGGGATTGAGCATGTAAACGTTATTCGGCTGGCTGCAAATTTATACAGTTACACCTCGACACCAACTGCCTCCGAGTTGCCGGCACTGGTTGCTGCCAACCCGGGGCAGGTGTGGTTTATCGGTAATGAACCGGACAGCATCTTCCAAGATACGCTATGGGCAACTATATATGCCGATGCCTATTATGATTTGTACCACCTCATTAAAACAGCTGACCCTACCGCACAAGTGGGTATCGGCGCGATAGTACAACCAACTCCATTGCGATTTCAATATCTGGATATAATTTGGGACACGTATCGCACCAAATACGGTACTTCTATGCCCGTGGATATATGGAATATCCACAGTTTCATTTTGAAAGAAATTTCAGCCGAACACCCTTTGGCAAACCAAGACCCGACACATGAGATTTGGGGTGCATATATTCCACCGGGGCCAGAATTTAACGGCATCTATGAAGGAATATTGTATCATAAACGAGATGTAGATGATATCACTATATTTCGACAACGGTTAGTAGATTTTCGGCAATGGATGGCTGCCCATGGCCAACGAGAAAAACCACTATACATTACCGAATATGGTGTGTTACTCCCGGAATGGGTAGAGGACGAAGACGGCAATACATTGTCGCAAACACGGGTTGGTAATTTTATGCAAGCTGGTTTTGATACCATGCGAAATGATACGGATGCGCAAATAGGTTATCCCTATGATAATGACCGATTGGTGCAAAAATGGGCATGGTTTAGCGTTGATGGTGGTATAGATGCTTGGGGTGGTTCATTGTTTGATACGAATACCGGTGCTATTCGAGAATTGGGACAAGTGTATCAAAATTACACCGCACAAATAACACCAACTGCGACAATCTATCCGGCAAAGACAACAGCAACCCAACTTTCGCAAAGTGGTACCGGTTCATTTTTGATGGCTGACTTTTTGTTGACGGCAGACATTGCCAATAGTGGCAATATTTCCAGCTCGCAGCCAATAACAATTACCTTTTTTGAAGGTGATGAAACTAATGTCGGCACACAAATTGGCGTATCACAAACGATTACAAATGCGATAAGTGGTTGTGGTAATTATGAGACTGTCGGCGTAACGTGGACTAATGTTTCAACCGGTGTACATCCATATTTTGTGCAGGTGGAAAACACCACCCATCAAACCAGAACATTAACCGGTATGGCACTGGTTCCCACACATTTTATATATTTACCAATGGTCTTTCGGTAATAGGTGAAAAATAGTGACCACCGCAATTCGTTTTGAGAATGTTTCCAAAAAATTTAAACTTCACCATCAAAGAGCGCGTTCTATACAAGAGATTTGGGTGTCGCTGGCGCATCGCACGCAGAAAATTGCCGATGAGCAGGAATTGTGGGTTCTAAAAAATGTTAGCTTCGAAATAAAGCAAGGCGAGTCTGTCGCATTTGTGGGACCCAACGGCACGGGAAAAAGCACCGCGCTGAAACTTATTTCAGGCATTTTGTTCCCCAACGCCGGTGCAATAGAAGTAACCGGTCGCATCGGGGCATTGCTTGAATTGGGCGCGGGATTTCATATAGATTTAACCGGTCGAGAAAATATCTATTTGAATGGTTCTGTGTTAGGGCTGTCGCGGCCACAAATTGAAAAAAAGATGGACAGTATCATAGAATTTTCTGAATTGGAAAAATTTATTGATATTCCCGTAAAGCACTATTCATCCGGCATGTATATGCGATTGGGATTTTCTATTGCCGTACATACTGACCCCGATATATTATTGGTGGATGAAGTGCTTGCTGTGGGCGATGCAACCTTTCAACGCAAATGTATGGAACGCATTAGTCAGTTGAAACAACAAGGCGTTACAATTTTGCTGGTATCGCACGATGTTAAATCGGTACGCCAGGTTTGTGAGCGTGTTATTTGGATGGAAAAAGGGGAAATTTTGGCAGACGGCGAAACTGAGAACGTTATTCAAAAATATCTATGGCACGCTTTCAGTGCCAATCAGGGTAGCAGCAGGGCGGATAATCAAAATCGGTGGGGTAGCGGAGAAGTAGAAATTACAAATGTCATCTTTTTGGATGCCGACGGTCGGCCGCAAACAAATTTTTATTCTGAACAGCCGTTTACCATTCAAATCAATTATAAAACAATGGCAAAAATAAAAAACCCCGTATTCGGGCTAGCAATTCATCGCAGTGACGGCGTACACATTACCGGACCGAACACAAAATTTAGTGGACACCGGATAGATGCCATTCAAGGTGAAGGCAGTGTGCGCTACCGTATTGAAAAAATGCCATTGCTAGAAGGGGTGTACTACGTTTCGGCAGCGGTCCATAATTGGGACGATACGAAAATGTTTGACTATCACGATAAAATGTACCCGTTTTATGTATTAGCTTCTGAAAAAGAACGATATGGTGTAATGACATTGCATGGAGAATGGCATGTCTGATGGAAATCGCGTGCTAATCATCAGCCACGATATTGTGGGGCGTTATATGGCTGGTCCCGGCATTCGATATTACCATATGGCACAGGTATTATCAGCAGACAATCAAGTTACATTAGCCGCCCCGGCACCGATCCAATTTCAAGAACAACCAAGATTTAACCTGTTATCATATACCACCCCTGCTGCCGATGATTTATCGAGAGCAATTGACCAAGCCGATGTGATTGTTGTACCTGCGATATGGGTGGCAAAAATTCCCCGTTTGCAAACAACCGAAACGCCATTAGTTGTCGATGCATATGACCCGTTTGTGGTAGAAACACTGGCACGCGGCATAGCAGATGTATCGGCATTACAGCAAGCGTTGGCCGTGGCATACATACGCGGCGATTTTTTTATTTGTGCCAGCGAGCGTCAGCGAGATTGGTTTTTAGGGATACTCGAAACATTTGGACGTGTCAATTCGCAAAATTTTACAGCAGATAGCACATTACGGCAGTTGATAGATATTGCACCGTATGGTTTGTCGGCTCAACCGCCACAACATACAAAACAAGTCATCAAAGGAGTCTGGGAAAATATATCAACCGACGATGACGTGATTTTGTGGGGTGGTGGATTGTGGAAATGGCTAGACCCGCTGACCGCCATAAAAGCCGTTAATAAATTGTGGCAAGAGCGACAAAATGTGCGCCTTGTTTTTCCGGGAACGAAACATCCAAATAAAAACATACCGGAAATATTAACGCATAACACGGCAGCCAAACAACTTGCACACGACCTTGACTTGCTTGATAAAGCGGTTTTTTTTGGTGAGTGGATACCATACGAAGATTGGGGAAACGTGCTGTTAGAAAGCGATGTAGCCTTGTCGTTGCATTTTGATTCTATAGAAACGCATCTTGCATACAGAAGCAGAATACTGGAATACATTGCTGCCGATTTGCCGACAATTACAACGTGTGGTGCGGTAACCAGCAATTTAATTGAACAGCACGAATTGGGGTATGTAGTTGATTACCGGGATGTTCAAGGTGTGGCAAATGCATTACGGACTGCATTGGATGAACGACCATTTCGACATGAAAAATTCCGGTTGCTGCAAAAGACACTCTTATGGGAACAAACCCTCCAACCGTTGATTAACTTTTGCAAAGATCCGTGTTCTGCTCCCGATAGAACTAACCATACTGCCATCGGTTCTGCGTTTTATCTCTCTCAAATAGCACAATTACAAAACTGCATCCAAGGGTACGAACGCGGGAAATTCATTCGATTTATGCGCTGGTTAAAAAAAATTGGAAGATGAGACTATGGAAAACATAAAATATAGTATCATTATCCCTGTGTGGAATGGCGAAGCGTTTATAGCGGATGCACTAAAAGCGGTTTATCGACATCCCGGTGATGAACCCCTTGAAGTAATCTGTGTAAATAATGCATCTGAAGATAACGCAGCAACTGTGATAGCAACAGAATTTCCGCAAGTGAGGTTGCTTAACCAACCGGTGAACTTAGGTTTTGCCGGTGGGGTCAACGTTGGTATTCGGCAGGCAAGTGGCGATACAATTGTCTTATTAAATCAAGATACAATTGTGCAACCCGGCTGGCTACAAGCACTTTCTGCTGAACTTGCTGACCCGACAGTAGGGATTGTCGGGTGTAAAATTTTTTATCCCGACGGGCGTATTCAACACGCTGGCGGTATAATTGATGCTCGCGGGGCGGCAACACACATCGGCAATGGTGAACTGGATACCGGGCAATACAATCAACCGTGCGATGTGGACTTTGTTACCGGGGCGGCGATGGCTTTGACAACCAAAACACTGAAAATCATCGGCTTGTTGGATGAAGGATTTTCTCCTGCATATTATGAAGATACCGACTGGTGTTTTCGTGCAAAAAAAGCCGGATTGCGTGTACGTTACACACCGGATGCAACGGTTGTGCATGCCGAATCTACCTCCACTGAAAACATCCCTTTAGCCAAAAAAACAATGACCCACACCGGGCGATTACGATTTTTGCTGAAACATCGCTCGGTTGACGCACTGCAAACCGAATTTTTACCTGCCGAACAAATTTGGCTCAGTAGATTGGGGCATTCGCTGGAGATGTTGGCTGTACGAGAAGCATATTTGGCGCAAATGCTTTCTTTGGCAGAAATGGTTGTTTGGCGCAGCAAAGCTGGTTTGATAGCACCACCGCACACTGAACAGACAGAATGGGACAATCTATTGCAACTTTTTACCACCCTGCGCCAAACTTGCTTGCAGAGCGAAGCTCAAACTATCGTCGGCGATAATAACCCGACAACAAATTTCTTAACACCGACCTCAAACCACCACTGGCAGGAATTACAGGATTTTTGGCAATTACAGGAACACACATTCCGTTCATCTATTCCCGGTCTGGCTTTCTTGCGAACGATATGGTACAACATAGCTGCTCGATGGGCTGATGTGTGGTTAATGAATCAACAAACCAAGGTAAACTGGGCAGTGAAAAACCTCATGTCTACACTGGCTCAGGCAGTCGGCCCTACTACCGACCAGACACTTCGAGAAATTAACTTACTCGCTCAGCGCGTGGTTGAACTTGAGCAACAAGTAGCCGTTTTGCAAAAAAAATTGCAAAAAAAGCAGTCTGAATGAAGGTGTTATGCGTTTTTTGCACGTAAGCCACCAGTACCCACCTGCCATTGGCGGTGCGGAAAAATATATTGCTGATTTATCCGAAGCATTAGTAGCGCGTGGTCATCACGTCGATGTGTTTACCACCCGTGCAAAAGATTATCATACATGGCGCAGCGAATTGCCGCCGGTCGACCAGCAAAACGGGGTGTCGGTATATCGGTTTACCAGTTTTCGGCGGGGGACGATGACCTGGCGTATATTGCATTTCGGTTTGCGAAATTACTGGCGCACCCGTTCTTCACGGTACGAACCATTCATCTTTTGGGGAGGCGGGCCCAATTCAGTCGGTATGGCATGGGCAATGTGGCGGCAAGCCAAACAGTATGATTTGGTTCACTTAAATTGTTTGGTTTATACCCACGTGGCGTATGGATATTGGATTGCGAAAAAATTGGGGCTGCCGGTGGTCATCACGCCCCATGCCCACATTGAACAAGAACAGACTTATAATATCGGTTTTCAACGAATGGCTCTGTTGGGCGCAGACCACGTGATTGCAGTTACAACGGCTGAACGAGACCGGTTTTTGGAAATAGGTGTTAATCCGTGGCAGGTTAGTGTTACAGGTAATGGTTTAAATTTATCTGAATATCAACATGATATGGATACGGCATCGGCGCGTCAAAAGTTAGGACTGCCGCAAGATGCATTCATAATGTTATTTTTGGGGCGAAAAGTACACTATAAAGGATGGCACTTAGCTTTAGAAGCGTTTGTCTCGTTGCGCCGACAATACCCGCAATTGCATTTTTTGGCGGTGGGGCCGGAAACGGATGAGTCTGCTCAGTTGTGGACAAAGTACCGGCATATGCCGGGCATCCACGTGATGGGTAAGGTTTCTGAAAGTGAAAAATTGGCAGCGTTACAGGCATGCGATTGTCTAGTTTTGCCTTCGGTAGGTGAAGCGTTTGGCATTGTTTTTCTGGAAGCATGGTTGATGGGCAAGCCGGTAATTGGATTACGGACAAAAGCAGTTGCTTCATTGGTGCAGCATGGTTATGATGGATTGCTCGCTGAACCGGGAAACTTGGCTGATTTGGCAACCACACTGGCATATTTGGTAACACATCCGAAACTTGCCTGTCAAATGGGAGAACGCGGAAGGCAGAAAGTGTTGCAGCACTACACTACGGAACATATAGCCGCCAAAACCGAAGCCATTTACTCGCAAACACTGCGTCGTCATTGGCGAAAAAATTATCGTGAGAAGGCTGGGTGACGATGAAAATTTGTGTGGTTGGGCATCAAGATGCTGAACAAGAAAAGGTGCTGTCGTTATTACGTACCCGGGGAAGTGAAATAGTCGTCGGTGATAATAAACGATTACCCCTCGCCGATGTATATTTTTGTGCCGCCATCACCAAACCGTTGAAAACAGTATCCCGCGGAATAGTTGTTCTAGATTTACGGGACGGTATCCCAACATCCGCATCGGATGCTATTTATGCTGATATTTGCTTGGTTCACAATGAAGCCAACCGCCTTTTATTGATTGAGGAATATAAATGTGAACCGGGGCGTGTTTTTGTAACCGCAAATGAACACAAAGCTTTGGAAATTATAGACAGTGGCATACAAGACACTTTGTCTCCTGCACCGGTAGTACCGTCGAACAACAGGGTGAAAATTATGGATATACAGACACCGGAATTGGCTATTGCACAAATGAGAGGACAGTTGAAAGCCATCGAGCAGCAAGCGGACGTGATGTTGCACAACTACCAAGTTCATTCCGGCGTGCCTGTAATTGGTGTGTTTATCGCATGGTTGCGCCGCAATTTAACCTCGCATTTGCGTGAACCATATATAGACCCGACACTAAAAAGGCAAGTAGCGTTTAACACCCAAATGGCACAAGCCTTACAAGAGTTACTGTCGATGCAAGCCGATTTACTGGAAAAAATAGAACAACTTGAACGAGTAATTTCCGCCGAACATTATGGACGCGAATAAAATGACCCCCCAACAGCCATTAGAAATTCGAGACATATCTTTAACTCCTGCCGATATTTTGGCGCGAATTGATGCGCAGATAAGCCATCGTCGGGCAGAAAATAAATATCCACCGGCAGACGAATTACGCTCGGCGTGGTCACAACTTGTGCCGGATACGGTGTCCACCCATGTTGATGACGATTATATTTTTCAATTGTTGAAAGAATTAACAATGGCTAGTTACTTGCAAGAAGTTCGTTTTTCCTCAACTGTACCGATTGTAGGGCAGGTTATTGTTGCAATCCGACGAGCGTGGAACTGGATGTCAACCCGCTGGTATGTATTACCGCTCATTAAACAACAAAGCAGGTATAATGAGCAGGTTATTGTCTCAATGTATCGGCTGTTGCAATCTAATCAGGCGTTACAAACGCAGGTCAATGAATTACAACAGCGTTTATCCAAATTAGAACATACCGGTGGGAATGATTGATGCGTATATTCCAAATAACCAACGGGATGATGTCTGGGGATGCAGTAAGCAACCATGTACAAGAAATTGATGTGCGATTGCGTCAGTGGGGATATGCCACCGAAATCTTTGCTGGATATATTGCGCCGGAAATGGAACACCGTGTCCGCCCCGATGCTGAATGTGGTCCATCTCTGGCTGACCCCGATAGTTTGTTAATTTACTACTATTCAATTTACAATCCCAACTACCGCTATTTTCTACAAGCGCGGGGCAAACGTGTTTTAGTGTACCATAATATTACACCGGCTCATTACTTTCACGGATGGGATACTCGGCAAGAGATGCAATGTGTATTGGGGCGTGCGGCGTTGAAAGAATTGGTTGCTGTTGCAGATTTAGCATTGGGCGACTCTGATTTTAACCGACAAGAGTTGCTTCAGTTCGGTGCGCCTCCTGAAAAAACTGGTGTATTACCCATTTTTCTGTCTAATTTTGATGCTTATCCCACCGACGGTGGGTTGCTCAAACAACTTAAAGCAAGGCAAATAACCAACTGGCTGACTGTAGGACGTGTGGTGCCAAGTAAGGGATTGCATGATCTCATTCGGTTGTTTGGCGTATATCGCCGGGCTGTTAATCCCGATTCAAGGCTGTATGTTGTTGGTTCAATGAGTATCCCGGCATATGCCACCGCACTTTATAAATTGGCGCAGTCACTGGGTGTATCCGATGGGGTGATTTTTACCGGACGAGTGAGTGACACTCACTTGGCAACGTATTATCAAGCAGCAGATTTATATGTGGCTGCCAGTTACCATGAAGGTTTCTGTGTACCGGTTGTTGAGAGCATGCATTTTGGAGTTCCAGTGTTAAGCCGCAAAGCAACTGCATTGCCGGAGACACTGGGGAATGCCGGGATTCTGTTCACTCATTTGGGGTATGAGCCGGTGGCGGAAATGGCAGATTTGCTCGTCACAGACCGAGAACTTCGTATACGAGTGATACAGAAACAAAAAGAACGATTGCAAGCGTTTAACACAATGGCCGTAGAAAATACGTTACAAGAAGTTATTGGTAAATTTAGGTGATATGAACAACATGAATAAAAAATTAGAACCAACAGAGGCCGTTATCTTTTTGCATATTCAAAAAACGGCTGGCACCACCCTTCATAGAATTCTTGACCGTCAGTATCCACCCCATCAAGATTTCTTTCTTAGAACAGCAAATGACTATCTGGATTTTCTGGATTTAAGTCTTGAACAACGTGGTCAGTATCGGTTAATCCGTGGGCATATGAATTTTGGACTTCATCAATTGTTGCCAGGTCCGGCAACCTATTTTACGGTTTTGCGTGAACCGGTTGAGCGAGTTATCTCATATTATTATCACATAAAGAGGGATCCCGCACACCCACAGCACAAACTTGCCAAGCAATGGGAATTAAAAGAATTTTTAAAACTGGGTGTTGATAAATTAATGGCAAATGGTCAAACAAGAATTTGGTCGGGAGATCGACCAGATCTTGGCTACGGTGAATGTACAACAGAGGTGTTAGCACTGGCAAAAAGTAATTTACGACAATATTGTTCGGTTGTGGGGTTGACAGAGCGGTTCGACGAAGCACTACTGCTGTTAAAAAAACGGTTTGGGTGGCGAAATATTTTCTATACTCGCCAGAATATATCAAAACAACGCTTAACGCGAGATGAGTTATCATCGGAAACGCTTGAAATGATCGAATACTACAACCAATTTGACATCGAATTTTATCAATATGGTAAAGAATTGTTTGAAGAACAAATTCACCGGCAAGGGAAAGAATTCGAGCGGCAAGTAAAAGTTTTTCAATTGATGAATGCTTTTGTTACGTATATGTTTCCGGCATATAGACGATTAAAAAAATTGCGCGGAGAGTAGATTATATGGACAGTCAGTTAACTCACGACATAATTCAAGCCAATAAGCAAATAGAAACTATTTTGCAACGAGTTAGAGCATCTAGTTTGGCGGCATCACCGGTACGGGTCGCTGTCTTTCAACAGATGCGTCAATCTGCTGCCATCAACACACATTGGCATATTGCTTGGCCCCACTGGCCTCCCGGTATTCGTGCCAAAATCACCGCGGCATTGCAAAAAATCACACGCCGGTTGCTTCAATGGTACATTGACCCCATTGTCGAACAGCAAAATCGGTTTAATCAGACAGTTGTTAATGCCGTACAATTATTGGCAGATGATGTGGCAGCATTACAAATTTCATGCCAAACCCCATCACCGCTGCAACAAACCCAAATTGACCAAATTCAACAACAACTTGATGCCCTTGCTCGGCAAATTGTAAAATAAGGATTGACAATGCGAATTGCTTTCTTTACAATTTTATCCCCCATACGTTCTGCTTTAGCAGATTGTGCCGAAGGCTTAATTTTGGCAATGGCTAAAAACCAAGATGTCATCATTGATATCTTTATCAATGATGATTACCAACCTGATAACAATCAGATTTTAAAGCAATTTAATATCTATACCTACCACAAATTTGCCGCTCTCGCCGATCAATATCAGTCAATTTTGTATTGGATGGGTGATCATGGGCAGTATCATGGGTTTATGCTTGATTTTATTCATCGATTTCCCGGTATAGTGGTGTTGAATGACCTAACTTTACATCGCTGTATTATGCAAAATACGCTTGATAAGGGTGATCCCGCCACTTACCAATTTGAATTGCAATATGCGTATGGAAATGTGAACGCCATCGATATTGCAACTCAAATAAAAAAAGGACAAGACGATCAAATTATTCTAAAATATCCATTGTATGAACGTGTTGTGGACAGTAGTTTGGGTGTCATTGTCCACAGTGAATATGGGCGCAATAAAATCTTAGCTAGCCATCCACAATCTTCTGTGAAACGTATCCCGTATCCATTTTTTATGCCGGGGCAAGAGTTGCCGGGTTCATTGGCAGAAGCTCGTGCACAGGCAAGAACATCACTTGATTTGTCTAATGATACTTTTGTGGTCGGGTCATCCGGTATTTTTGTGCCCAACAAACACCTGGGCGATAGCTTTAGCGCATTTGCCCATATTTTGCCCAAACACCCTCGCAGTAAATATATTTTAAGCGGATTTGCTGTGCCGGAATACAACCTTGCTTCGCATATTGAACAGATGGGGCTTACGCCCTATGTTACGCTTACCGGTTGGTTGCCTCCAGATGAATTCAGTCGACAGATGGCGGCATTTGATGTAGGCATTCACTTGCGATATCCACACATTGGCGGCGTGCCATATACACCCATCCGTTTAATGGGGTTAGGTGTTTGCACTATCATTTCGGATATTGAACCGTTGGCTGAATTCCCGCAAGGTGCATGCATAAAAATTCCACCGGATGCCTACCAGCGCGATTCGTTGCGTGCAATTTTAGAATATTTAGCCGACCATCCCGACTTTAGGCAACAAATTGCCCGAAATGGTCAACGTTTCATTGAACAAAATCACGATATTGATCGCATTGCCGAGCAATACCTTCAATTTTTGATGGCTCATAGGAGATAAAATGTTTGTGTGGTTTGAAACCCATCGGGTAAAAATTTTTGTTTTTATGATATTTTTTACGTTGGGCGGTTTACTTTTGTTGCCACGAGACACAATTTCGCGTGCAGCACCAAGTGGCGATACCATTGCTTTAGGGGGGGATGTTATAAAACATGCTTCACCGGCCGCAGCCGATTTTGATGGTGACGGCGATTTGGAAATTGTGGTGGGAGCCAATGACGGTATGTTATATGTGGTGGCATACAACGGTTCAAGCTGGTCTGTGGTATGGTCACGGCAAACAATGATAGATATCAACGCGGCACATCCACAACATTCACAATCTACCGGACGTATCGAATCGGCGCCGGTTGTGGCCGATTTGGATGGCGATGGCGATTTGGAAATTGTGGTAACTACGGGCGGCTTGCCCCAAGATGGCATTAACGGCGGTTTATTGGTATATAGTTATCAATCTAACACACCATGGTCATTTGCCATTGATGGCGATTGGCCCCAACCCAAAATTGATGCTGTCGGTGGTGGCACGGGGGCGGGTTACCCCGATGGATATTGGGATGGTATTTTTGCCTCGCCTGCGGTAGGTGATATTGACGGCGACGGGAAATTGGAGATTGTATTTGAGGGAGAAGACCGGCGCATTCATGCCTACAAACATACCGGTGCGGTCGTTCCCGGTTGGCCATTCTTTCGTGATAACGGCGACCCAATTTTGCGGGGCGGACTTTCCTCTCCCGCACTGGCTGACATCGACGGAGATACTTTGCCGGAAATCATTGTCGGCGGTAACAGTCCAAAATGGGATGGAGAGGGTACACCAGCCGATTATTCTTATGCCACCGTATGGGCACTCAATGGCGATAGCACCATCGTTGACGGTTGGCCGCAACATGTACACCAATGGGTTGATTCTTCGCCTGCCGTCGGTGATATTGATGGCGATGGCGAGCCGGAAATTGTGGTAGGAACCGGGCGTCGCGGCATTAGCGGCAGCGGTGGGCATTATGTATTTGCTTGGCATACAGACGGAACCCCCGTAACCGGGTGGCCCCGTCCCACCGGCGGCGAAGTTCCCGCTTCTCCTGCCCTTGCTGATTTGGATGAAGATGGTGTGTTGGATGTAATTGTGGGATGCGGGCTGGAAACATCAAGCCTCGATTGCACTTATTTATATGCGTGGAAAGGTTCGGGGGCTAATGTGCCCGGCTTTCCGATGCAACCATACAGCGCACAAGCATGGGACCATAGCCCGCGCTCGCAGCCATATTCACCGGTGGTAGCGGATATTGATGGTGACGGACATCAAGAAATTCTAACAATAATGAGTAACGCAACAGGAATTTCCATTATAGAGCACAACGGTGTCCGCAGTAGCGATTATTCTCGCGTGCAGGACAGCAACACCCCCCTCTCCCCGCCGCTTGTGGCCGATGTGGATAACGATGGCCTGTTGGAAACCGTACTCGCCAGCCAAATCAACGGTCAAGCCGGGGTTTATATTTGGGATGAGATTGGTGCCAAAAGTGTTCAACCGTGGGCGATGTTCCATCAGAACAATCGCCGTGACGGAAAATTCCCCAACCCTCCGAAACTTGGCTTTCCCTCTGAAATTCTATTTTTGCATCAATCCGGTACAGGAACGACTGCTGCTCAACATGTTTGGATCCAAAATTTAGGTGGGCAACAGTTTGATTGGATAATAACCAATACCAATGGTAACCTGCAAATCACTCCGACTTCCGGCATGGTAGTTACCAGCACGCCAATTACACTCACAGTGGATACAAGCGGGTACACTTTAAACACTTGGCACACATTGAATGATTTAACGGTGAGTGGTACTTTTGAAGGAGAAACAGTTTCGGCAAGCCCTATTACCGCCAAAGTCAAATTGTATGTGGGAGACATACATCAAGTATATCTACCATTAGTTATAAGATAGAAGGCGAATGAACAACTGGTTAGAAATTTCGGACAACACCATAGACACGGCCCATATTCAGCAAGAAATTGAACGGCGGTTGATAAAAATACCTGCCGACAAGCAAAACCCGGCGGAGACGATGGCTGAACTGCGGCGACAGATGCTCAGCACACCAGACGACGCAACAGAATTGCCGCCACTATACGAGGCTGATGTCGTGCCACGCGGTTACACCATTAACTGGCGCAATCCGATTTTAGGACCTCTGAACGCTATTTTGCGGCGCTTTATAAACTTGGAACTGCGCCGGTCAATCTATCCGGCGTTGGAACAGCAAAGCACATTAAACCGGCAGATATTACAGGTATTGATGCGGCTTCAGGCTGAAAACGCAACGCTACGCCGGCAGATCGAGCGGCTTCAACAAGCGAAAAAATAGGACGATATGGATATCCATCAGTTTAACCCAACGTTGTCAACAGGCGATGCTATCAGCAACCACGTGATTAGTTTGCAAACCATGCTGCAAGCAATGGGGCACCAAAGCAAAATTTTTTGCGAGATTCCTCCCGTGTCGGCTGCTGCACACACGCTCTCGTTGGATGAATACGAAGTATATTCTGCACCGGAAAATATCTTGCTGCTTCACTTTTCGCTCCACTATTCAGACTGGGTTATGGACCGTTTAACTCGATTACCCGGCAAGAAAATCCTTATTTTTCATAATATCACCCCACCCCACTATTTTTTGGGGGTCAACAATATGTATTTTGAGGCAGCAAGCAGGGGGTATGCGCAACTGACGGTGCTGTCGGTGTTGACAGATGCCGGTTGGGGCGATTCTGACTTTAATACCCGAATATTACAACAACATGGCTGGCAAAAAACGGGTATATTACCCATCGCATTTGATGAACGATCTTATGCTGTTACACCTGCCCCAAAAATAAAAAACCGATACGCTTCGGGTACGAAAGTACTTTTTGTCGGACGGGTTTCGCCCAATAAACGGTTTGAAGATTTGCTGGTGGCATTTCACTATTTAAAAAAACTGCGTCCCGACGCACAATTGTTGCTGGTTGGGTCTACGCAAAAAATGACACGATATGTTGATTTTCTACAAACGTTGATTGATCGGCTTAATTTAAAAGATGTTCATTTTTTAGGGCATGTCAGTTTGGCAGAATTGGCAGCTTGTTATCAAATAGGAGATGTGTTTTTGAATATGAGCGAGCATGAAGGCTTCGGTGTGCCATTGCTGGAAAGTATGCACTATGGTTTACCCGTTGTGGCATATAAATCAACGGCTGTTTCTGAAACGCTGGGTGATAGCGGTATATTGTTCCGCGAGAAGGACTATCGCGCGATAGCCGCACTGATTGATGTGTTGTTGTCTGATGATGCTTTGCGCCGAAAAATTATTGAGGGCCAGCGACGCCGCTTGAAAAATTTCTCGGTGGCGCAAGTGCAAACCCAATTACGGCACCTACTTGCGGATGTGGGTGTAAACTGAGTGCACTTGACGAGCAATCATTGCCCACGTGTAATTTTCTTGTACTTTCTGTTTGCCTAAGATACCCATTTTTTGTGTCGGAGCCGATTGTGTCAGTATATTGACAAGTGCCCTCGTTAAACTTTCTTCATCATCCGGTTCAAACAACAACCCATCCACCCCGTCCGTAATGAGCGATGCCACCGCCCCGGTATTCGCGCCGATAACTGGCTTGCGGTGCCACCATGCTTCCAAAAATACAATGCCAAACGACTCGGCGGTGGAGGGCAGCACCAGCACATCGCACGCCGCTAACAAAGCGTGTTTCTCTTCTTCCGAAATATCGTTCAATACCAGCACCCGTGAATCTCCAAACTGTTTTAGCACTGTGGTTGATTCTGCCGCCGCGCCGGCAAAAACGATCCGCGCATTTGGCACGGCATGCCATATCTGTGGCATTGCGTTCAGTAAAAACTCAAATCGTTTGCGCGGATTCTGCCGCCCCAGCGCTAAAATTACGGGCGCATCAGCTGCTAGATGCAATCGCTGACGAATGATGCCGGGAGCGGGGAACGAGTCTGGCGGCGGGGTGATGCCGCTGCCCGTTACAGTGATTTTTTCGGGAGAAATGCCGCGCTTCACCAGAAACGTTTTTTCGAATGGCGTAAGCGCAAAATAAGCATCTGCCCGCCGAATGGCATCAAAAATCATCGGACGGGCATAGCCCCATACATCTGTCGGGTGGATAGCGCCGGTAAACACAAGTGGAATGCCGGCTTTTTCTGACCCTTTTTGTGTGGCAAACATATGCCACAGTGGAAATGCCATTGCCATAACAATATCTGCCCCGCTGGCAGCCACGGCATTCGCCAAATTGGG
>Ga0114931_10003495_pt1 | contig 19884 bp, 12 predicted proteins | sample 2SBtaG_FD_89579 | JGI IMG/M metagenome (GOLD analysis project Ga0114931, IMG submission 89579) | Deep subsurface microbial communities from Kolumbo volcano to uncover new lineages of life (NeLLi) - 2SBTROV14_V59a metaG | ecosystem: Environmental > Aquatic > Marine > Volcanic | place: Kolumbo...
CGTCTGCGCGGCCACCGCGCGACCGTCTTCTCCATCGGAACCGATCAGATCGCCGAGCACACCGACGGTCTGGTGACAGGCGTCGAGAACTTCGCCGTCCCAACCGAATTCGCTCGCCTGGAGGCGAACCAACACCGACTCGAAGGCATGGCTCACGTCCTCGATGGCCGTCAGGTTCACGGCGCGCGCACCACCCTTGAGACTGTGCAACTCCCGCAGCAGCCGCTCGAGCAACTCCTCGCGCTCGGCGGCATTCCCGGTATCCTCGATACTGGCCAGCGCGGCCGAGATGGAGTTGAGGCGCTCCTCGCATTCCGATTGGAACAGCGGCAGCAACTCGGCCAACACTTCGGACGACTGGCTCATCGCCATCCCAGCCCACCCTTCGCAAGGCCAGCAGCAACGACCGATCGATCCGCGAATCGCCGCCAGTTCATGCCGGCGCCCCGCTACTCAACGACGCCGCCGACTGGCGGGTGTCGCCGATGATCTTGTCCACATCGAGAAGGTTGATCTGATCGGCCGTCACCGCCTTCACGTAACGTTGGTCGCTGTCCGCCACGGTCAGAAAATGACTGAGGGGAACGCGAGCGACACCACACTCGCGAACATCCACCGCGACCTCGATGCTACCGGATTTGACGATGACAACCTGGCCGCTCGAACGAACCACCGGGTCCTGACCGAGCACGACGCGCAAATCGATCACTGCGGTCACCATCCCGCGCACATTGATCAGACCGAGCACGAATGCGGGCGACGTCGGTAGAACCGCGACCTCGCGGACGGCGAGAACTTCACGCACCATGTCCGCCTCGATTGCATACCGGAGACCCGCCAAGTCGAGAGTCACCAGCTCGCGAGTTTCTTCCAACTCGACGTCGTGCGGCTTCGCGGCGAGCACGGCAGCGCGCTCGCGAAGGATGCGCCGCGTCCGCTCGCGATCCGCCGCGGCGCCGGCCGCTCCGGCCGCCGCCGCCATCGCGCCGTACGCATCTCTCATTTCATCGGGACCTTCGGACATCGGATTCACTCAGCACTGCAGCAGTGCATGCTCCGCGATTTCGGACAGTCGTCCGGCGGTCAGTCCCTCGGAATCGGGAATGATCTCATCCGAACGGAAGTGGCGCAGGAGCGACAGCGTTCTCTCGAAATGGCCGCGGGCGTCGTCCGACTCACGGTGTCGCCGGGTCAGATTACCGAGGGCAAAATGAGCCAGGACAAAACGATCGTCGGCAACCAGGGCACGACGCAGGCACTCTTCAGCCTCGGCGGCACGATTGCGCTCGAGCAGCACCGACGCCATCAAGTAGTGCAGGCGCGGATCCAGTTTGTCTTCGGAGATCGCCTCCTCGCACCAGGTTTGCGCCGCATCGAGCTCACCGAGGTTGGCGTGCGCCTGGGCGAGCATCCGCATGGCGCGACGTCGGTCGGTGCTGCACGGCGGCGGACCGTGCAGGTAGTCGGTCACCGCGGCCGCGACCGCCGCGTAATCGCCGTCGTCGAACCGCCTCTGCAGGGATGCTGGAAACGGCGTCGCTCGCGCAACCCGGACAACCGGGGGTGCGGCCCCTGCCGCCGCCGGGACCGCAGCCTGCGCCGTGGCGCTATCGTCGCGGCGATACCATACATCGCCGCGGACGACGACCGGACGCAGTCGTTCGACCACATCGGGAACCCGCTCACTGCGCCCCAAGGCGAGCCATCCGCCCGGTAGCAGACAGGAACGCAAGTGCTCAATGACCCTCTCCACCGTCGATGGATCGAAGTAGATCAGGACATTGCGACAGAAGACGATATCCATCGCGTTGGTGTTGTTGAACACCGACGGGTAGCGACCTTCGGCGAGGTTGAGATAGTCGAAGGCAACCATGTCACGTATGCTCTCGTCCACTTCGTACTTTCCGCCGGCTGTCGCCGCGACGTGGCGGCGCAGGGCCCAGGGCGTGGCGCGGCGAAACGACCACTTGCCGTATACGCCCGCGCCCGCCCGCGCCAAAAAGTGCGGGTTCAGATCCGTCGCCAAGAGCGTCAGATTCCAATCCTCGTAGTCGGGCAGCAAGCGCCGCAGAATGATGGCGATGGTGTAGGCTTCCTCGCCCGTACAGCATCCGGCACTCCAGATTCGCAGCCGCCGATCGGCGCCGCGCCGCTGCTCGATCAAGGGCGGCAGAATATCGCGCTCGAGCGCCTGGAACACTTCGGGGTCACGGAAGAAGTTGGTCTCACCCACGGTCAGAGCCTGCGCCAGCGTCTTGAGCTCGTCGGCGTCGAGCGAACGCGTCACGATTCGCCGGGCGCATTGCTCAGCATCCGCGCAGGCAAAGGCGCCGGCGACGACGTTGAGCGCCGTCTCGAGCTCGCGCGACCGGCCCGGTGGGAAATCCAGCCCGAGGCGATCGCGGATGACCGCTCCGACCTCCTGCATCAGCGATTGCGGCACCGATTCGTTCATTCGGCCGCCCATTCGGCCAGCAGGCGGCGCACCTCGTGCGATTCCACGCTCGTCAGCAAGTGGGCCAATTCGAGCTGCGAGACCACACCCTCCTCGAGGTGGAACTCGGCGCCGCGGCAATCGTCCGCGCCGCGCTGCGCGGGGGGAGGTGCTTGCGGAGAACGCTCGCGCATCGAGCTACACGGCAGCTCGACGACACCGATGACGGCGTCGGCAATCAGGAACCAACGCCACGCCCCGCGGCGCACCAGGACCAAGCGATCCGACAACTCGAGCTCGCGCGGCGCCAGTCCAAGGCGACGCCGCATATCGATCGCAGCAATCCTCTCGCCGCGCAGCACGACGACGCCCGCGACGACCGCTGGAGCGCCCGGCAGCGGCTGGATCTCGACCGCGCGGGTAACCCGGACGACCTGTTCCAGTGCCACCGCGAGCCGCATATCAGCGACGGCAAATACGACGAAGCGCTCTCCGTCTCGCTGCTCTTCCACGCTGACATTCATCTCGATCGCATCCACTCGATTCGCCGGCAGACTCCACGGCACCACGCGGCCACGACGCGACCAGACGAATGCGTGGGCTCCGGGAAATCACGCGCTCCGCAACCGACACATGAGCTACAACGCGCGTCGTCCGCTTCCCTGAGGTTTACTGAACATGACAACCTTCGCCGCCGTGACCGGCCCCTATCTATCCCTCAATGCGCTAAAGCTGGCGGTGCCGCGTCGACGCCCTGCCCCGAGGGGCGCGATAGCGGATCGCGGCGCGCCGACGGCGCAATCACCTCGGCCAAAGCCTGTGGAAGCGCGGCGCCAGCGCCGAGAACCGTCTCGACACCGCGTTCCGCCAACATCTCTCGATCGCTGACACCGTCGCGAGAACCCTCCATCGCTACTCCGACGACGCGAACACGGCGCCCCTCGGGCAGCTTGCTGACGATCTCCAGCTGGTCCCAGGCCGCCGCCCCGCGAATCGCTTCCACGACAATGTGCGTCGGCCCAAAAACCCGGGTCATAATCGGCAACTGGCGATAGTCCGACACCACCATCGCCGTCGTCCACTGGTCGCCCTTCTCCTGCGCAATGCTCTTGAAGCGCTCGCCGAGGCCGCCCTCGCAAGCGCTGATGAACATCACTCGAGGTCGATTGCTCGCTACGACCTCGTTCTGCACAGCACCATCGCGGGCGGCGCGGAACAGCAGGCGACAGAAGCGACGGTAGGCGTCGAGCAGCGAATCGTCGAGGGAACGAATCGATCCATCGCTGCATAGATTGTATCGCGCTCCCGACTCAGTCTGGCCGAGACTCTCTCGGACCTGTCGGGCGAGACGCGCAGCCAGCTCGTGGTGCGACATCGATTCGTCCGCAGCAGCGCCGGCCCGTGTATCCCCCTCCTCGACGAACACGCCCTCGAGCGAGCTGCGCAGAGTCTCGAACATCGCTTCGAGACCATCGCGCTCCACGCCCATCGCCAGCGGGGTCGCCGCGGAATCTTCCTCGGCTTCCCATTCGCCAGACTCGAGATCGTCGTAGTCTTCTTCGACCGCCGACGGCGAACCGTTCGCCGCGACTTTCTCGCCGGAGACGTCATCCGCCATCGCCGGCACGAACTCGTCGGCGACCGCCTCAGCGACCGCCGCCTTGGCCGAAATGGCCTCGTCGATGACGCTGGTAACCCCGGCCGGGGTAAACGGCTTGGTGATGTAACTCACCACCGCCGGTATGTTGTCGTACGCTTGGCGAATCTCCGCACCCTTGGCCGAAATCAACACGATCGGAATGTCAGCGGTGATCGGGTCCTCACTGAGCTTCTGACAAACATCGGCTCCCCTCATATCGGGGAGAATAAAGTCGAGTAGAATCACAGCCGGCTGGAACTCCACCGCCTTGGCAACAGCCTCGCTGCCACTCGCCGCCAACTCCAGTTCGTATTCCGCCGGGTCGAGCACGAGCTCCATCGCCTTGCGAATCGTCGCACTATCGTCGACTGCCAGTACTTTCGGTCGATCACTCATCTTGGTCGCCTCACGTCGCGCCGGGTCGCGATCAACGCGTCCGTCGCTTCCGCTGCTCGAGCGCAACGGCCTCCATGGAAGAGATGAGAAGTGCCGCAGCGCTTTCCGCGACCCGCTCGGGGTGTTGTCCGAGATCGCGCTGGCTGAAGGAGACTCGGCCCTCGTTTCCCGCCAACAGGGTCTTGAAGGCCATTCGGCCCCATTCGACTCCGTGCTGCGCGTCGATCACACGGCCGCCGGACACGAAAATACAGCCGAGCTGTGAACCAGAATCGCCCTCGATGTCGATTGTCCCGGTTTCACCAGAGCGCGCGCGCCGAACGACCTCGGCGGTCACGCGCTCCGCCCACCCCAGCACAGCGCCGTTCCCGTTCGCCCCGGACTCCGCATCGGCCATCGCTTTGAGAACCAAACGCGCCGCGGCAGATGCCTTGGGGCGACCGTTGCGCCCGCACAACCTGGCAAAGACACGGATGTTGTCGGCGCTCGGGGTCTGGCAGAGGTCACTCCAGGTCTCGGTCATCTGCTGGTCGCGCGCGGCGTACGCCTTAGCGCGGGTCCAGACCGGCTCCAACCCGTCGCGCGTAGTGCCACTCAACAGGCGGTGCGGATCGAGCACTACGACCATACGGTCATCAATCTGAACGATGTGGCCAACCGGGATGCCACCATCACGCACCAGATTCGAGGGAACTGGTGGGTGCGCGTCGAGCTCGAGATCCTGGACACCGGAAACCTGATCGATTCCCAGTGCCAAACGGTATCCGCCCGACTGAAAGACCACATAGGCGGCGCGCTCCGTCGCTCCTAGCGCTCCGCCGAGACCAAAGGCCTCTCGCAGATCGACGATCAGCGCCGGCTCGCCCCGGTGTAACAAAAATCTATGCCACGGCCCCTTACCGACGCGCACCCGGTGGCTGTCCACAGAATGACTCTCGTAAACGGCCTCGACCCCATCCAGGTGAACACTGAACCGACCGTCGTCGACCAGGAACACCAGTACCCTGTCGCCCTGTAGATCCCCGGATAGCCCTGATCGGTTGACTGCCAAATCCATTCATACCCTCCAAGAGCAAGGCCCAAACGCGCGAAAGTGACTTACTGACTCTGGTCAAAGCAAAGCGCATGCCACGCGGACAGCTGCACCTCAGCACCACTGCCGGCCAACTGCGAGGTGACAACATTTGACACCGCAGCGTCCGATTGAGTGCAATCTCGCCGCGCGCCCAATCCGCCGCCAATATTCCCTGACAACTCGTTTGCCACACCATATGCCATATCGACACCGACGTCACGGATGGCATCGCGTCGCAACCGCGGGTCTACCGCGACCCGCCAGAGCCCTGAAACACTGACACCGGCTCGCCTGCCGCCGCGTTTGGTCACCGCCCCGTGCCATGCGGTACTCTTGACAAGACGCACGAGAAGCCTCGATAAGCCGACCATGCGTGTCACGATTGTGTTGCTGGCCCTCACCCTGCTCGGCGGCTGCCGGTCGCCCTACTACAAAGTCCCTCTCGCCGCCCCTCAGATGTACCTCGAAGGCGAGAACGCCCTGGCAAAGGGCAACTACGCAGAGGCCGCGGGCCACTTCAATGCCTACCTGGAGAGTGGTCGCGAGTCATATCGGGCGCGCGCTCTCTACCAGCTGGCGCGAGCCAAGTACCAGATGGAGGATTACACAGGAGCTGCCAGTACGCTCGACGATCTCGACCGCGAGTACCCGAAATTCGGCCGCAAGCAAACCACGGCGCTACGCGGAGACCTGGCCTACGCCCTGGGCCACCGCAGCGACGCGATCCTGCTGTGGGAGGATGCATATTCGCATTCGTCCGCGGCGGAGCGCGCAGCGCTCGAGCCGCGTATCACCAATGCCATCGCCGCCCTCAGCACCGACGCGGTCAACGATCTCGCCCGCGAACTGACCGAGCCGGACATCTACGACATGGCAATCGACCGCTTGGCCGGGCCCGCACCCGACGAGACATGGAATCCCGCTGCCGTAGCAGGCACGGGCGTCGCCGGACAGACGGGTGAGGAAGAAGCAGCCGCGCTGGCGCCGGACGAATCCGAGGACGCCGCGTTGGACAACGCCGCGACAGCGACGCCGAGCGACGCCGCGGCGACGGCGGAAGACCCAGCCGCCAGCGACACAGAGGTAGAGGCCATACCGATCGCCAACGAAAGCGCGGAATCGTCCGCGGACGGCAGCGAACACTTCATCGGCGTCTCGCGATCCCGGGTGGGTTGCCTGTTGCCGCTCACCGGTCCGCGCCGGGACGAGGGACGGTTCGCCTTGCAAGCCGTTCGCGAGTCGTTCGACGAGAGCAGCTTGGTGATTCGCGACAGCGGCGGCGGTGTGGCCGAGGTACGAGCGATCGTCCGCCAGCTGGCAGATGACGACGCCGTGGTCGTCATGTTCGGCCCCATGCAGGCGGCCGCCATCTCTGCCGCCAGGGCGCAGGCCAACCATCTCGGGCTGCCGATGCTGGCGTTGCCCGCGCAACCTGCGGAAAAGGAGACGGCCCAGCGCGAAGCCCGTCTTGCCGCCTACGCGGTGCGCGACTTGGGGCTGCGCCGAATCGGCATCGTGGCGCCCCGAGCAGAACCACGATCGACCTTCGAGAAGAACGCCGTGTCACTCGGCGCGACCATCGTAGGTACCTACCGCTACAATCCCGAGGATGCATACCGATCGGGCACCCTGGCCGCGGTGCAGCGCTGGATCGAAGCTGGCGGGATCGACGCCGTCTACATCCCCGGACGCGCGGCCGAAGCGACGGAAATCGCGACAGCCGCCCGAGCCGTGGATCCCACGGTCGTTTTGCTGGGCAATCAAGGATGGAACAACGAGGTGATTCTGGCTGCCGCGGCTCCGACCATCGAGGGGGCAGTGATCGTCGGCAACGGCTCTCTAGGCGGCATCGAGGCGGAAATAGCCGCCGCCGCCGAGGCCTTGAAGAAGGTAACGAAACCAGGCAGCAGCGGACGCGGCGACGCCAAGCGGCTGCTCGCCGGGGTCGAGACCACTCCGGTCGAGAGGCCGGCCTTATTGCAGATCGTCGACGGTCGCGCCACCGCGATCCAACCGTAGGCGCCGCGCAGCCCAGGGCAGCGGAAAATGCCGGCCGCGGGCATTTTCGCTAGATCGACTGGATCCCGCGGCCAGAATCCTGGATTCTAACGCAATGCGGGTACTGATCATGGGCTGCGGAGGTCTCGGCGGCTGCATCGCGGCAGCTCTCAGCGAGTGCGGAACCGACGTCCTGGCCGTGACACACAATCCGGCGATCGCGAAGTCGATCCAAGAGAACGGCTACATTCTCGAGGACGGCGACTCGACTCGCCGCGTGCGCGGCCGGGCGGTCGCCACGCTGCGCGACAACGGACCATTCGACGTCATCCTGCTCGCCACGCCGCCAAACTCAGTCGTCGAAGCGGCACGGACGGCGCTACCAACCCTCGCCGCCCAGGGCATCGTCGTATGCTTGCAGAATGGCGTGTGCGAAACGCGGGTGGCCGAGGTCGCGGGCGCCGATCGCGTCGTCGGCGCGGTCGTCGGCTGGGGCGCGTCGATGCCCGCCGTAGGAGTCTACGATCGCACCTCCGACGGCGGCTTCAGCATCGGCCGCGTCAACGGCGAGGAAGACGCGCAGATCGCATCGCTGGCGGACTTGCTGCGACCGATCGGCCCAGTAGCGATCACCGCCAATCTCCTCGGCGCACGCTGGAGCAAGCTGGCGATCAATTGCGCCATTTCTTCGCTGGGTACCATCGGCGGCACACGCCTGGGCCAACTGATCCGCCGTCGTCCGGTTCGTCGCATGGCTCTCGAAGTCATGACCGAAGCAGCCCTCACGGCGCGCGGCCTCGACATCCGGCTCGAGAAGATCGCGGGCACGATCGACCTGGATATGGTCACGCTGACAGCGGCCGAAGCGCTCGGTGGGAACTCCCCCGCTCTCGCCATGAAGCACGCAATCCTGCTCGCCGTCGGTTTGAAGTTCCGTCGGCTACGCTCCTCCATGCTGGCGGCGATCGAGCGCGGCCGCGAGCCCGCCGTCGATTACCTCAACGGCGAAGTAGTCGAGCACGGTGCCGGCTGCGGCGTCCTCACCCCGCTCAACCACCGCGTCCAGCAGACCATTCACGCGATCGCCGATGGTCAACTGAGACCGGGGCTCGACCTGCTCGAGCGGGTCTACCGCGAGAGCCGCGATGAGGTGCGCGAATCCGTCGTTGCGCGGATCGAGACGGCGAGCCGTATCGAGCATCCTCCACTCTAGTCAGCTGCCCGCCGCGTCTCCGAAGCGGGGGCTTCCCTCGCTCACCTTGCCGGCGGCGTGGAAACGAGGGCATCGGTCGTCGTCTCCAGGCGATCGCTGAGGATCCGCGACAGGTTGAGAAATACCTTCGCCGCGATGCGCGGATAGCGGCGCTGAATCCGCTCGAGAAAAGCGCCGTCCAACACCAGGTAGTCGCTGTCCTCGCGCACCACCGCATCGGCAGAGCGCGGGCGGTGGCGAACCAGCCCCATCTCACCGATCACATCGCCGCGCGCGAGGCTGCGGATCACCGCCTCGCCCTCGCTGCGGCGCACGTCCACCACGCCCGACAACAGCACGTAGAGCTCTTCCCTGATCTCCCCGCGCCGGGTAATCAGAGTCCCCGGCGGTGCCGAGGCGAGGTGGGCCATCAACACCACGATCTTGGCTTGGAACGGCCTCAGCCCGTGAAACAACGGGATCTCCTTGTGCGGCTGCGATCCGAGTCTGACGTACATCAGATCCCAAACCGTGATGATCGTCGTCGTCATCACCAGAGCCGGCAGCAGTACCAGATCGGCGAACAGCGCCACCAGCATCGTCATGCCGGCGAGAAAGCCAAAATCCCGGATCGGCATGAAATTGGATAGGCAGACGATCAAGAACCCCAGACACAGCGCGATCGACGTGAAGATGATCGGACGACCGACCGACCGACCGACGTACATGACCGCGGCCTCCTGGCTACCGGTGCGCCGGACCTCGGAGTTGAACGCCGTCAGATAGTGGATCGTGTCGTCGATGGCGATTCCGATCGCGATCACTGCGATCATGCTGGTCGAGACGTTGAGCGTGATGCCGCTCCAGCCCATCAGGCCAAATAGGATGATGATGGGAAAGACGTTGGGTACCAACGACAGCACGCCCGCCCGCAACGAAAGAAACAGAACCGACATCAACACCAGCAAGACCAACATAACCTGCAGCAGCCCGGTCATCTGCGCTCGTGCCAGGGTATCGGCGGTGCGGTTGAGGAGCACGATCGAACCGGTCACGTGAACCGCGATCCCGCGACGGAAACGGGCGCGGGCATACTCTTCGACGCGCTTGACGAACTCGTTGATCTCTGCGGAGCCGGCAAGACGCGAGCGCACCAGGATGTTCGCGCGGCCAAAGTCCGGGGTCACCACCGGCGCCACTTCGGCCGGGTTCACGAATACCAGGATCTGCTGCAAATCGGATTCTGTCACCGGCAACGGGTGGCGCGAATCCGGATTGAGCGCACGGTGAACCACCGAGAGGTAGTCGGCGATCGAGAAGCTGGTGTCCACATCTGGCTGCTCGGCGATGAATTCCTGCAAGTCGCGAATCGCCGACAGAACGGGCAGCGAGCTGATCGAACCGGGACCATCGCCGTCGACGGTGACGTAGATCGGCTGGGTTCCACCGAGGGCGGCAGCGATCCGATTGTTGGCGGTGAGAATCGGACTGTCTTGGGAAAAGAAGCTCAGGTAGTTCGTTTCGACGTTGATCCGCAACGCCAGGCGCACCGCGAGAAGCGACAGCAGCACCGCGACCACCAGCACGAGCCAGCGCCGACGGATCGCAAATTTCCCCAGCGCTTGCAGAACAGTGCCGAGGATCCCCGATTCCTGGACTCCAAAGGAACCCCGCTTCGGCCGCGGAGCCAGGATCAGGGCGGCGGGCACGAAGAACATCGACATCAGGAAGATCGCCGCAATGCCAAACACCGCGTAGGTACCAAAATCGCTGATCGCGGGGATCGGATTGAAGATCAGTGTCGCGAAACCGATCAACGTCGTCAGCGAAGCGATCGATACCGGGAGGCGCGAGTGCTCCATCGCCGACTCGACGACCCACCGCTTCGACTGATCGGTCTCGACGCACTGGTAATAGCGAGAGACGATGTGGATCGCGTAGGCGATACCGATCGCCATCAGCAGCGGCGGCAACACCAACGTACCCATGTTGATGTTACGGCCGGTCAACACCATGACCCCGATCGTCCAGATGACGCCGATCGAAACTGCCGCAAGCGGCAACAGGACCCCGCGTACGGTGCGAAACGACATGGCCAACACGAGCACGACGAGAAGGAACGACAGAGGCAGAAATCGGAAGAGATCCTGCTCCATCATGCGCGCGCCGAGCACCTTCATCGATTGGATTCCGGTGATCGCGTAGTCGAGATTGCCGGCATTGGCAGCGACACGCGAGTGAATCTGGCCCTCGATGTCCCGGGCGAGAAACTCCTCGTCGCTCATCAGGTCGAAGAGAACGATGACGCCAGTCGCCTTCGCATCGGCCGACACCACGTTGCCGACGTAGAGCGGATTGCCGAGAACCTTCTCGCGGAATGCCTGCGCCGCCTCCGGCGTCTTCGGAAGTCGCCGCAGCAGGCGGCCGATACGCAGTCCGAAGTCGCCGTTCTCGACACCCTTGACGTTGGTCAAACTGAGTATCTCGCGCACGCCATCGATCTGTCCGAGCGACTTCGTCAGCCGGTCGATCGACTGCAGCGACGAACGGGAAAACACATCGTCGGCGAAAACTGCGACAATGTCAGCCTCCTCGCTACCAAAGTCACGCCGTACCCCGTCGTAATAGACCCGGTCAGGGGCGCCGATAGGCAGGAGGTTGTCGACCGCAGCATCGACTCTGATTCCGAGCGCGAACAAGCCGAGAATCACCGTGATGCCGAGGATCACGGCAATCGTTTCTCGGGGCCGCCGAATCGGGAGTTCCAGCAAACGCGCCGCCATCCCGCCACGCCATGACAGCCACCGCCGGACGGGTCAAGCTCTCCGCCCTTTCCAGCGCGTCTCGCGATCGCTAGATTGCATGGATCCACGGGCATGCCGCCCTCATCGCATGCGCGATTCCAGTTCGAATGGGACGGGCACAGTGCCAGGGAATCGTCAGCGAGCGACACCGCGAGAGGAAATTTAGATGGATTTGCATGGAAAGGTAGCTTTGGTAACGGGTTCGGCGGTCGGCACCGGGCGCGCAACAGCCCTGGCGCTCGCCCGCGCGGGCTGCGACGTGACGATCAACTACTCCGTGTCGTCGAGCGAGGCCGAGCAAACCGCAGAGGATGTTCGCAGGCTCGGTCGCCGCGCCCTGTGCCTGCAGGCCGACGTCGCGCACGACGAGTCGGTTCGCGAGTTGGTCGCGCAGCACATGGACGGCCTCGGGCGAATCGACGTGCTCGTCAACAACGCCGGTACCACTGCGTTCATTGCCCACGACCAACTCGACAAGGTCGGCGAGGACGACTGGGAGCGAATCTTCGCAGTCAATCTCAAGGGTCCGTTCTACGCGGTACGGGCGGCGGTCGCGGCGCTGCGTGAGTCCCGCGGAGCCGTCGTCAACGTCTCCAGCGTCGCCGGCGTGACCGGCTCCGGAAGCTCGATCCCCTATTGTGCGTCCAAGGCCGCACTCAACAACATGACGGTAACCCTGGCGCGCGCCCTGGCCCCGGAGATCCGGGTCAACGCGGTGGCTCCGGGGTTCATCGACACGCGGTGGTTCAAGCAGCTCGAGCACTACGAGCTGATCAAGCAAGCAGCTTCCGATCATGCGCCTCTCAAGCGAGTGTGCCGGCCCGAGGATGTCGCCAAGACGATCGTCGATCTCGCCACGTCGGACCTCATCACCGGTCAGGTGCTGGTCGTCGACGGCGGCATGACGATCGCCAGCTGAGGCGACGGGCTGCTGCCGCTCACCGTCTTCCCGCCATGAAGAGAATCGCAATCGTCAACCGCGGTGAGGCGGCCGGACGCTGCATCCGCGCGATCAAGGAGCTACGCCTGCGCGAAGGCAGCGACTTGGCTGTGATCGCGCTCTACACCGAGCCCGACCGCGGCTCGCCGTTTGTCCGACAAGCGGATGTCGCCTTATCCATCGGCTCCGCTCTGCGAACCACGCGCGACGGAAGGACTCGCCCGGCCTACCTGGATCGAGCGCGGCTCCTGGCAGCGCTGCGAGCGACCCGCGCCGACGCGGTCTGGCCCGGCTGGGGCTTCGTCGCCGAAGACCCCGAATTCGTGGCGGCACTCGAGGAGAGGAAGATCATCTTCATCGGACCGCCGAGCGCGGCCATGCGAGTGCTGGGAGACAAGATCGCCGCCAAGCACCTGGCCGAGGACGCCGGCGTGCCGGTGGCGCGGTGGTCGGGCGGTCCGGTCGGCAGCGATGCGGCAGCAGCCGCCGCACAGCTCGGCTACCCGCTGATGATCAAGGCGAGCGCCGGTGGCGGCGGACGCGGTATCCGCCTCGTCGACGACGCCGCCAACTTCGAGCCGGCGCTGGCCAGCGCGCGCGCCGAGGCAAGCCACGCCTTCGGCGACGACGCCGTCTACCTCGAAGCCGCCGTAGATCGCCCCCGCCATATCGAAGTCCAGATCGCCGCAGACGCGCACGGCAACGTCGTCAGCTTCGGGCTGCGCGATTGCTCGGTCCAACGACGACACCAGAAAGTCCTCGAAGAGTCGCCGCCCGCCAACCTGGCCGCCGACCTAACAAAAGCCATCGAAAGCGCTGCGCTCGATCTCACGCGGCGCGCCGGCTACCGGGGACTCGGAACCGCCGAGTTTCTGGTCGACCGGGATGGCAAGTCGTTCTATTTCCTCGAGGTGAATCCTCGCCTGCAGGTCGAACACGGCGTTACCGAGGCGGTGACCGGTTGCGATCTCGTGGTACTGCAGATCCGCATCGCACGCGGCGAGGCCATTACCGGCACCCAGCGACCTCGCGGCCATGCGATCGAGGTGCGCATCTGTGCCGAGGACCCGCAGGCGGATTTCGCGCCGGCACCGGGACGGGTCGCGCTCCTCGATCTCCCGACCGGGCCCGGTATCCGCTGTGATTGCGGCGCATCCACCGGCACGACGATCCCCGCCGAGTTCGACTCCCTGGTCGCCAAGCTGATCGCACATGCGCCCAGCCGCGACGAGGCCATCGCTCGATTGCGCGCCGCGCTGGGTGATCTTCGCCTGGTGATCGCCGGCGGATCGACCAATAAGGGATTCCTCCTCAACCTCCTCGAGCACCCCGACGTCGCCGATCTCCGGCGGGGCGGGGTCGACATCGGGTGGCTCGACAGCGAAATCGCCGGCCTCACCGCCCCCCGCTTCGCGCCCGAGGCGTTGATCGTCGCAGCCATCCTGACCTACCTGAGAGAGCGCGCGATGCAGCGACTGAACTTCTTCGCCGAAGTGGCGCGCGGAGAGCCCCAATCGATTCCACCGACCGAGGGGCAGGTGGTCGACCTCGGTCTGCGGGGCAACACGTACAGATTCCACGTCCTCGGCCTCGGCAGCTGGCGCTACCGCATCGATCTAGGCGACACGTCCTGCACCGCCGAGCTACTCGATCGCGAAGAGCTGGCGTGCCAGCTCGCCATCGGCGAAGAACACCATCGCGTCGAGTACTCGGCAGACCCGTCAACACTCCAGATCGAGGTCAACGGTCACCGCCATACCGTCGGTCGTGATCGCGGCGGCGAAGTGCGCGCGGCCGCGCCGTCAGTGGTCGTCGCATTCCAGGTGGGCACCGGGGACCGCGTCACCACGGGGCAACAGATCGGCGTGCTCGAAACGATGAAAATCGAGATCGCCCTCAACTCCCCGATCTCCGGGACGGTCCGCGAGATTCGCGCGGCAGCCAGCCAGCGCGTCGCCGCCGGAGACATTCTCCTCATCATACAACCGGACTCGGCGGACGACGCGCAAAGCGCAACTCGTATCGCTCTACCCGATAGCCGCGGCGGCGCCGCCGATTCATACGACGAACTCTTCGGTGAAGACCGCTACGATCGCGAGAAAGTACGCCACGACATCGCCGCACTGACGCGACGACTCCAGCTGGGCTACGACACCGAACCGGAACAGATTGGCGCTCTGCAAGAGTTCTTCGATTCGCCGCTGCCAGCCGATCTCGACCGGACCATCGTACGCGAGCTCGGCGAGATCCACACCGCGGTCAAAATTTTTGCCGACATCGAAGTACTGTTTTCGCGACAGCTCGGCCCGGGCAGCGACGGCACGCCAGCGATGTCGAACGACGCCATGCTGCACCGCTACCTGCGGCGGGTCGAAGCCGAGGGCGCGGGTCTCGACGCAGATTTCCTGCGACTCCTGCGGCGCGGCCTCACGCACTACAAGGTCGACGGACTGCAGCCGTGCGAGCACCTGCAACGTGCCTTGCTGAGGATCTACGCGGCCCGCAAGCAACGCGCCGATCGCTATCGCGTGGTCGAAGCTCTCCTGCGCCACCTCGGCCGGCTCGCCCAGGCGGGCCTGGAGATGGCCAGCGATACCGCGCTGGCCGACGCTCTCACGACCTGCATCGTACTGCGCGGTGAAGTCCCCGATGCGCTGGCCGACGCTGCCTTCGAAGTCAGGGCCGCATTCTTCGAGGCGCCCGAGGTCGCCCGGCGCACCCAGCTCGCCGAGCGCGCCCTTGCTGCGGCTCTCGCCGAGATCGACATGCGGCCCGACACCGCCGGCAGCAGAGAAATCGTCGAATCCCTCGGCGATAGCGCCGAACCGATCTTTCAAGCCATCATCGACGGCGCTCGGCTCGGAAATTACTCGTACTCGATGCTCGCCCTGCAGGCTCTCGCGCTGCGACTCTACGCCCCGACAAGACTGTCGAACTGTGTAGCCATCATCAGTAAGAGCACGGCGATGGCGAAGCTCGAACTCGACGACAATCGCTCACTCGTGGTCGCGATTCTCCATGGCGACGGTATCCGCCAAGCTTGGCCGTCGATTTGCCAGGCCGCCGACGAGGCCGCGCCCGGGGCGACGTTGGAGGTATTCCTGCTCACCGACGAACCGCCAAACGCCGCCGCTCTGCGCGCGGTCGGTGAGGGACTCCTCGGCGACAGGCGCCCGAGCGCCAAACGGGTCACCTTCACCGCGCCACATCCGAGCGCGGCCGAAACGTCCGCCAGCTTCGGCGCCGCCGGAAGCGCTCTCGACACCCACGGCCTCCACCCCGAAACCTTGCGGCGGATCGGCATCGGCCGGCTGCAGTCTTTCGACATCGAGCGCCTCGACGCCCCCTACCCCCTGTATTCATTCTTCGGGCAGAGCCGCAGCCGGCCGCGCGATCAGCGGTTGTTTGTCTATGGCGAAGTACACGCAGCGGTGCCGGGCTATGCCGGCACCTTGCACGAAGCCTCGTTCGTTCGCGTGTTCGCCGCCGCGACCCGCTGCCTGCGCCGTATCCGCAACGAAAACCCCGGCTGGCGCCGGCTGCACTGGAATCGCATCGTGATCCGCGTGCGCCCGTCGTTCGACCTCGCGCCCGAGACACTCCAGCGACTGATGGACGAGCTGCTCCCCGCAACGCGTCATCTCGGCCTCGATCGCATCATCGTGCAACTTTCGCTGCGCGATTCCAGTGCCGGCGACAGCGACACGCAGCGCGAGCTGGTCATCCAGCCAATGGGCGCCAGCGCGCCGCAGGTCACCTGGAGGACCCCGCACGGCGCTCCTCTCGAGCCGGCCGACGAACACGCCCGACGTGTCGCGGCGGCACGCCGGCGCGGGCTGGTCTACCCCTACGATGCCATCCAGATGTTGTGTAGTGGGGCGCACGAGGGCGACGAGTTCCTCGAATACGACCTCGACAGCAGCCGTGTCGCCGTCCCGGTCCCCGACCGAGCGCCGAGTCAGAACAGCGCCGGCATCGTCTTCGGACTCGCGACCGCGCACACCGCCAAGGTCCCCGAGGGGATCCGGCGGGTCACCATCCTGAGCGATCCAACCCGCGAGATGGGTGCCTTTACCAGGGAAGAGACGGACCGGATCATCGCCGCGCTCGACCTGGCCGAGCGCGAGCGAATCCCGGTCGAGTGGTTCGCAACGTCCAGCGGCGCTCGTATCTCGATGGACAGCGGTACGGAAAACCTCGACTCAGTGGCGACAGTCGTTCGCCGGATCGTCCATTTCACGCAGCGCGGCGGCGAGATCAACGTGATTGTCACCGGCACCAACGTGGGCGCGCAGAGCTACTTCGACGCGCTCGCGACGATGCTCATGCACTGCCGCGGAATCCTCGTCATGACCCAATCGAGCTCAATGGTCCTGACCGGAAAGCGGGCGCTCGACGCCTCCGGCAGCGTGTCGGCCGACGACGAGCGCACCATCGGTGGCTTCGAAGACATCATGGGGCCCAACGGCCAGGCGCAGTATTACACGCCCACAGTCGACGGCGCCTTCGAGCTTCTCATGCAACACTACGACCTCACTTATGTCGTCCCCGGCGAGGCCCGGCCGCGCAGCTTCGCCACTGCCGACCACCGCGACCGCGGTATCACCGGTGAGCCGTGTCGCGCCGAAGACTGGCAGGACGCACCCGAGGGGGCGACCGTCGGCGACTACCTCGCCGACGACGCAAACCCCGGCCGAAAAAAACCTTTCTCGATCCGCCCCGTCATGCGCGCACTCATCGACCGGGACCGCGACTACCTCGAGCGCTGGTCGACCATGCACGGTGCCGCTACCGCCGTCGTCTGGGACAGTCACCTCGGCGGCTATCCGATATGCCTGATCGGCATCGAAAATCGCGCGCTTCCGCGCGACGGTCACGGCCCCCCGGACGGACCGGCGGAATGGACCGGCGCAACCCTTTTTCCCGCCTCGTCGAAGAAAGTCGCGCGCGCCCTGAATTCGGCCAGCGGCAATCGCCCCGCGGTGATCCTCGCCAACCTCGCGGGCTTTGACGGCTCGCCCGAATCGATGCGCAATCTGCAGCTCGAATACGGCGCGGAGATCGCGCGCGCCGTGGTCAACTTCCGAGGACCGATCCTCTTCGTGGTGACATCGCGCTACCACGGTGGCGCTTACGTCGTGTTCTCCACCCGACTCAACGACGAAATGCACGCGATCGCGCTGCGCGGTTCCTATGCTTCGGTGATCGGCGGCGGACCGGCGGCGACCGTCATCTTCAGTGAGCAGATCAAACAACGCACGGAGCGAGACCCCCGCATCGTCGCACTACGGCAGCAGGTCGGGGCAGCTCCCTCACACTTCGAGAAAGCTGCCCTGCAGTCGCGGCTGGCCTCGCTGCGGAGCGAAGTTCGGGCCGAGCATCAGGCCGCCATCGCCGCTGAATTCGACCGCGTTCACTCGGTCGAACGCGCCCAGCAAGTAGGATCCCTGCACGAGATCATCGCCGCCGACGAACTGCGCCCGCGGCTGATCGAGCAACTCGACCGCTGGGCTGCATCGCTGCCCGTAGACTCGCCTCGCTCGTAGGCTGAGGCTCTGGCGAAGGTGAGGCTGAACGCTAAAGGCTGAAAGCCAAAGCGCCAACGATCCGACGACACGCCGGCGGCCCCGGGTCGATCTGGAGGGACTCGCGGCACCCGCGGACGGGAGCACTTCCCGTCGCCGCGCCTGCCGCCTCAGGGACAGCCACTCCCCCCTGAAGAACAGTCCGGCTCCGATGCGATCAGTGAAATCCCCTGCGTGGCAATCTTGGCTGAGTCGGTACCGACCATGCCAAACTCGAACACCTCGATATCGAGGTCGTGCATGGTCACTCGCACATCCGTACACCGTGTATCGAAGGTTCCCAACGGCAACAGCAGATCTCCGCCACACGTCGCGCGACCATCGACATTGGCCCGGCAAAACATGCTCGAAGTCGCCAACCTTTCCACCGAGTCGGATCCCAAGTTGGGACAGTCGCCATCCGGGTCAACCGTATCGTAGAGGAAGCGCGCCGTGACGACCGCTTCCAACGAACTCGGCAGCGCGACCGATGCCGTCGTTGCTTCGAGCCCCAGAATCCGGATTTTCCCGAGCTTCCTCTTACTGATCGGCTTGGGCTGTTTCATCCGGTTGATGTGCGCCGAACCCGACTGAAAGGTGAACCCCGCATCGCACGGACCGGTCGTACAAAACGCGCGCACCATCCGCACGCGCGACTTCGCGGTAGCAACTTCCTGAGCGTGAACCGGCGTCAACCCCATCCAGGCAACCACGACCGCGGCGATGACACCGAGCAGAACCTTCGTCTGTACAATTCTCATCCGAGCCTCCATCGCCCTATGGACACCCGGCGCCACCGGACTCGCAGTCCGGGGTCTTACCGGTCATCAGAATCCCGTTGCGGGCGATCTTCTTGGTATCGTCTCCGGTGCCACCGTCTTCGTACACCTCGACCACCACATCAGAGAAATACTGCTGCACGTCCGTGCAATCCGGGTCGTCGAGGGTGCCGGCGGACAATACGATATCACCGCGGCAACTCACCGCCGCCGCCCCCTTCTGAGAACAACTCATCGACGACGTCGCAATCACCTGCGTCGTGTCCGAGCCAACTGCTGCGCAATCGCCGTCGGGGTCGATCGGGTCGAAGTTGACACGCGCCGTGACGACACCGTCCAACAGCGTCGGTAACCCACCCGGCGACGTCCTCGTCACGCCGTCGAGACGTATCCTCCCGACCGAGCGGCGGGTGAGAGGCTTGGGCTGCTTGAGGCGCTTGAACTGCGCCGAGCCAGCACGAAAGTTGAACAGCGGGTTGCACGGTCCAGTCGCACACATGGCCCGCGCCATACGCAGCCTCGCCGTCGCAGTCCCCTTGGCTTGCGCGTAACTGGACTGGGCAGCGAGTACCACAACCGCACCGAGCAGTAGGCTCAGGATCTTCCGCATAGTCCCCTCCTCGAGACATGACAAAGCGCCTCGTCCCGAGTACGACGCAGCGCTTTTTCATCTACCCCGTTTTGACGAGTAGTCGCACAGGGGAGGGGCGAAACTCAACGGATTTGATCAAAATCCGGCTGTATTTCATAAATTTTAGCGATATCGAGCAGTAAGGCGAGACCTTCGCAAGACAGTCCTAGAACTGAACACCGCCGGCGTTGCTGTCGTAACTGAAACTGCGCGAGCCGCTGGGCGAAACCGCTACCCCGGTGAACGAGGGGCTGCCGCCGCCGTTGTTGGCCGTCATCTCGATCTCGACGTCGGCCGACTTGTCGAAACCCGGTAGCGCCACCGTACAGGCCGCGTCGGTGCAGGAGACATAGACCCGGGCCCCCGCGTAGTACGCCTCTTCGGCGTTGGCGGCGTTGCGCAGATCGGAAATAGCATGAGAATCAAAGGCCC
>Ga0114931_10003496_pt1 | contig 19883 bp, 8 predicted proteins | sample 2SBtaG_FD_89579 | JGI IMG/M metagenome (GOLD analysis project Ga0114931, IMG submission 89579) | Deep subsurface microbial communities from Kolumbo volcano to uncover new lineages of life (NeLLi) - 2SBTROV14_V59a metaG | ecosystem: Environmental > Aquatic > Marine > Volcanic | place: Kolumbo...
ATTCAGGTGCAAATGCACGCTTTTTTATAGTCGTTTGATCGAGGATGGCAAGTGAAACCAAAAAACCTCAATTGTTCAGACTTTCCCTAGATATGTAAGAAAAAATGAAGTAGTCCATGCCCTAACAAAGCCATCAAAACCGACGCTCGTACCTCGCGCGGTTTATGGCAAACGTTAGTCGCGATTTTAAGTTACGGATTCAGGATAAGCATGGTGGTATGCTCAATTTCTACTATCGTGAAGCGGCCTGAAAGCAAGGATTCGATTTTTGCACCATACGGCCTTCGGGCTTCTCCCCCTTCTGCTCGTAAAGCCGGGTGGCATGTGCGAGGAAATTATAAATTACCAATAACCCATTTGGCCGGTAGTGCCAATTTGTCAGCTAGAATTGAACGTCTTCTTTACGTTCCTACTCAGACATTCAATACAGGATGCTGAACTTCTAACTTGGGTCGAAAGTGCTCGTTTAGTGAACGCTTATATTAGCCGTGGCTAAAGGTCCTTTTTCGACCCACTCCGGGCATTCGGCAGCATCGTGATTATGAAACAGATTTTCGACGAAGACAGGTTTCTTAAACAGCAGAACCCCGATTCTGGGCGTTAGCGGCGATCGCGTGGGAGGCGTTTGTCGGTGCGGTTGCGCCTGACGAACGGGCGTGAGTAGGACACCGCGGTCAATAGCGCAGCAAAAAATACCGCTAGAAGGGTGCCAGTGGTCAATGCGAGCGTGAGCCCGATCAAGGGCAGGACGACAAACAGCACAAACAGCGCGAAACCGAACAGTAGCGCCATGCTCAGCGCGGCGATACCAAACTTGGCAAAGGGATTTTTGACCTCGCGGCCGTTGATGACGATATGTATCGGCACTATAGTTTCGGGTCTGCAGTGAGGCTAGGTGGCCTTCTTGACCGGAATGATCTGATCGAAGGCCAGGCCGCTGTTTCCCTCGCCGCGACCCGTCTGCTTGCGCACACCCAGCCAGTTGAACACTTTGCCATTATACCATCGTGTGCGCTGATAACTCTGAGTGACTACGATGCCAGCCCGGGGGATCTCTTCTTCATACAACATGTAAGCTTGTGCCGGTTCAGCATCCAGACCTGACCGCAGCAACTGGGTGCGCGGCCGGATCTTTACCGGATCATTGGGATCGCCTTCCAGGATACGCGGCATGGCCGCCCTTTGCAGCTGGATCTCGCGATGGTCGTTGGCCACGTGGACAGGGATAAAGGGGATCCAGTGCTCCGGCACGGAATTCATGATCTGATAGCGTATGTTCGCCTGGTAGTCGATTGTCGTGCCGGGGCCGGCGCCGACCAGGCGTTGGTAATAATTGTGTAACTCCAGGGCCGCTTCGCGTCCGGCCTTACTGTCACCGCTGGGCAGGGGAATCGTGTGCTCCAGGCCCCACACCATATTCGCCATCTCGTCGCGCAACAGCCGCACTTCCTCTAGCGGTGCGCCTTCCTGGATCTTGGGCACCGTCGGCAACAGCATGAGACTCATATCCGCCGCTACCGCATCGCTACCAGTCGTGCTGAGGGTGTACATGTTCCAGCATTGCCACTGTTGGTCGCTACCACGGCCGGCGGCCTGAACCCAGATGCGTTCGCCGAAGACGTTGGTGACGCTCATGCCCTTCACCTGGGCGATGCTGCCCGCCGGCAGGGTGAAAGGCACCATGAACCAGTCGTTGGCATAGACCAGGCCAAACTCGATTAACAGCAATTTATTCAGATCGGTCGTATCCGGGCTGACGTCCCCGAAGTTGGTCTTACCGTCCTCGAAGCTCCACCAGCGCGAATTGGGCATGCCGTCAAACTGCAACTGGGTCGGTATGAAAGAATACGTGAAGCTGTCTTCCAGCGTTTCCGCAGGCGGCGGACTGCCGTCGACCTCGCCAAGACCGGTGACGGACTTGTCGACGTTGAAGTTGTACCAGTCCAGGTGACCGTGATAGTACTCCTCGGCGGTGAAGACCTTTTCAGCTCCGGCCTTCGGTGCCGAACAGGCAAACTGGTATTCCAGCCGGGAGGGCAACCAGGCATCATTGTTCTCTTCCAGCGGCTGGTAAAACAGTTTTTCGAACCACTGGATAAACGGTCCCTCAAGTGCTTCGATTTTCCCTTTCTGCGTGGCTGTCGGTGCGGTGGTCAGGAGATCGTAGGCGTGATGATTAATGTTTGCTTTCAGATATAAGTACAGCCTGGCGCCATCCACACAGCGCCCGGCGACCGCCGCGAATTGTTGCCACACCTGGCGGTGCGCGCAGACCAGCGCGTCATCGGGCTGGGTCGGGTCCGGTTTTGCAAAGCCGCAGTCGCGAATAAAATCGCCCTTGAGCGCGGCGATTTCCGGCGTGCCCTTCACCAGCTTCAGCCACTGGCGGCCCATCGACAGGCGCACGTCCAGCGCAAGCTTTTGCTGGCCGGCGGTGAAAGGCAACAGGCGTTGCTCGACCTTTGCCTCCAGGGGAACGACGTCTTCGAAGGCCTGTACAGCATGGGTATCGGCCCGGTACTTGTTGAAGCGGGTCGTCACCATGTGCACCCTGGCGAATACCGGCGAGCCGGCATCGTCACCACGAAACTCACCCATCTGCCATTGCCTGGTCAGCATAAACAGTGGGTCGCGTACTTCAGCCTTCAGGGCCCGGTCGAAATCATCTGTGCGCGGCCGGCCCTCGAGCCGGTTCCACATCACGACGGTGGGCAGCAGGCGTTTTTTCTCGATGACGGCCTGAATGTCATGGATGGCGATATATTCATTCATTGCTCGTGGACCTTAAGGTGTAGTAACGATTGTTCAGCGCCAGATTCAGCGCGGCGGTAATCGGGAAAGCGGTGACGCTGGAAACCAGTGCGGGCAAGAATCGCGCATAGGCCGTGCTGTCGATATGGCTCGGCTCGATGCCGCGTTTGCGGGCCCGGTCCAGAGTTTCGTGCAGGGTATCGACCAGGTCCTGCCACTGCCAGTGTCCCTGGAAGCGCGAGGGTGTGACCAGTAACAGCGTCTGCGGCGGTTCGGCATTGGGCCGATCGTAATGGAAGCTCAGTCCGGTGGTTTCCTCGGTGCCGGGTATCACCTCGGTCCATTCATCCAGCAGCAGACCGCATTGTGCAAGGTTCTTGTCAAAACCACCGCTGTAGTGAGCGGTGTACAGCAGCTTGTCTTCATCGATCACGAAAGGATCACCGGTGCTGGTCTTGTCCGGATATTCCAGGGCCAGCCAGTAATCCTCTTCATGATAGGGGAACTGCACCGGCTCAATGGCGAGTTGCAGATCCTTGAAGGCCTCGACCAGCTGAGTCGCCCGCTCCCAGGCGTGCAGTTTGTCGCGTACGCGCGCGGCACCGTACAGCCATTCATCCGCCGGGAAGGCTTCCGCAAGTGTGCCGGTCTGGTAACTCAACAGCTGAGTGCGATGATCGTAGGCATTTTTCCATTCATCAGCCTGATCCGCGTCCAGTTGGAATTCTGGCACGACGCGAAACTGTTCTCCGAACAGCGTATGCGCGGCCACCAGCAGGGCGTCGACCCGGGCCTTCGCAGTCGTGGCTTCATCAGCGGTCTGCAGCTGGGCAGCCACCGTGTCCAGGCGTTTGTTCAGTTCCTCGTACAAATTGCCGGCACCGGTCAGCAGGTCCTCGGCAAAGATCAAACATTGATCTTTTTCCGCGTCGATATTGAAAACCTCAAGATCATAATCGGCGGCATCAGCTGCGACTGTGTCTGCTGCCGCATACAGCCCCGTGAGGGTGTTTTCGTTCAGTGCGGTTGTGATCTGGTCAAGCTTGTTGGTGAAGGCCGGCCGTTTGTTGTTGAGCAACTGGTCACGAAAATCATCGGGCGGGCTGGGCGGGTTGGCGGTGGTTTGGGTGGAAATCTGGCGTTCGGCCTTGATCAGCAGCTTGAGCTTGTCCTGGTCGCTGGTGTCGGCGGGCAGGGCATTGTATTCGGAGATAAACGTATCGAACTGATCGAGGCGCCCGCTCCATCGGGTTTTTAAAGCGTCGGGTTTGTCGCGTAAAAGTGAAAACTGTTGTTTCCACCAGCTGAGCATGAAGCCGATGCCGGCCTCGGTCAGGCCGAAGCGGCCGATCTGATGAAACAGCGTAACCAGCTCGTTAATGGTCGTATCGATACCGGCTACCAGCGTCGCGATGTCCTTTGCCTCGACGGGCGTTTTCAGCGTGCTGATGAAACTGTCCAGTTGTGTGTTCACGCTGTTCAGAATACCTTGCGGCAGGGTGATCCGCGCACTGTTAAGGTCGGACTGTGCCTCGTTGGCCTTGCTCGCCTCGGTGGCGGGTTTGACATCGGCTGCGGTCAGCGGCCGTGAACGCGTCACGATAGTGCGCAGGCTTTCCAGCAACGGCTCCAGTTCAAACAGGGTAATCTTGCCTGCCACTGCCTGTGTGTAGTGAATATCAATCTCGGCATCCGGTCGCAGGGTGAATTTCTGTATCAGGTGCCAGACGATCGCATCGTCCAGGCTCGACATGGCCTGCTCGTTTTCAAGATCGGCCAGGTAGAGCAGGTCGACGGGCAGCAGACCCAGGTCCGCCATGCTGACCACCTCCTGCTTGGTGGTGTCGGTGTTGTGATCGTAATAGTCCGCCAGGCAGACGATATTGGTCATGGCCGGCAGTATGTCGCCAAGCCATTTGTTGATGGCAGGCTCGGCCTTGGCACGCGGCGTGGTATTCGCGGCATCGGCCGGGTCCAGCCCGGCTGTCAGCTGCAGACCAAAACGGTGGGTGAGTGTGACGCCGGAGCGGGGCGTCTGGATAACGTCCGGTATCGGCGGGAAATGTCCCTTGCTGTAGGTATCCAGGGTGGCGGCGGCGCGATCGTAATTGCCCTGTACGACCTGGTGCACCGCCTCGGCAATAGCCAGATCCGCGACTGCATCGTTGATATCCATGATGCGCATGACTTCTTCGTTGATCGCAGTCTCCTGAGCATTGCCGGCGGGCGTCAGGTCCGTGCGGCCAAACGGATAGGTGTTGTCGCCACTGGATTTGATTTGTTCGATCAGGGCCAGACCGTCGATGACGTTGCGTGCCTCGATCTGGTCGATGGCACTGTTGGTATCCCTGGTGGTGGCGATATGGTTGGCGACCAGCGGGAAGGCCTTGCGCAGGTCGAAAATAAACGCATCCACTTCCACGTCGTGGCGATCGTGAAGTCCACGTTCGAGTTGATAACCCAACAGCGCCGCCAGGTTCTGGCCGCCACGCATGCCCTCGACCATCGACAGGGCCTGGCGTACCCGCTCGGAAGACAGGTTGACCGCGAGGGTGTCGGGATTGGTCTCGCTGGCGTTGGCCAGGTAACCGTTGCGCAACACCGCGGCGGTCACCGCGTGGTTGACGGACGGCGCGTGGATATAGCCGCCGTTGGTATTGTCTATCTTTAAGGAACCGTCTTCGTTTCTGAATATGGCCGTCAACTCCGGGTCGAGTTTTACCGGTGACAGTTGTTTATCCTCGGGACGGATATCCTCCAGCCAGCCATAGGCGCCGAGATACACGCCCTGTTGCGGGCCGGTTTCCGAGTCTTCGCTCAGCGGGATATTGCGCATCAGCGCCAGCTGGTATTGCACCAGTCCCAGCAGCCAGGCATCGTGGCGATAGCTGCAGGTATCCAGGTGTTCGACAAAGACTCGTTCCAGCCGCCCGGTGGGGACATCCTTCAGGCGTTCCAGGGCCTGTAACTGTTCGCGCAGCAGTTGTGTCTCCGGAGCGGTGGGAATCACCGTGGGGATGAAGTCGGCGATCTGCAGATCCGGCTGACTGGTAATCGGCGGCGCGGTTTTATACAGGTATTGCCAGCGACTGCCCTTGTCCTCCGCCTGTTCCTGGATATAGATAAAGGCCGGTTCCTGGCGTGCGGCGTGGGCCTGGGCGATGGTGAACAGGCCGGCGCTCAGATGCAGGCGGATACTGCTGTCGAGATAACCCAGATCCAGGGCGTGCTGGAGCATGAGATACAACAGCGCGGCGGGCGGCTGGTCATTGAGAAAGCCCTGTTGCCGGCGCAGGCCATTATGCGAGGTTTGCGCGGCGTCGATCAGCCACTGCAGATAGTTGTCGCCGGTTCCGGTGTAGGCTCGGATGGGATCCGTTTCAGATAATGCCACGTCGTCAATCAACGGGCCTTTCATCAGATCACTGCGTCCGAAGAAAAACTTTTGCAACACGTCCGGGATGGTCGACTTATCACTGAGATTGCCGGCATAGCCGAAGCGTCCCAGCAGGTCCAGTCCACTCTGTACATACCCCAGTGCAATCAATATCGCCGCCAGCGCGCCGCCTAAACCTTTGAGGTTGAGACTGTTATAAAGTTGATCGACACTCTGGGCATAACGGTTATGAAATTCCACCGAATTGGCGTTCAGGCCAACCACGTCCAGCAGGATTTGATGGGCATCGCCGTCCATGCCCACATGGCTGACCTTGTCGAGCAGACCCTCCCACTCGCCGTCGATGCGCATCAGGATGCCGTACAGGGCGGCAAGGTAATTGAATTGCGTACCGAAGGCCGCATTGTGATCGGTGAGATGGGTCAGGCCAATGCGCGGTTGCAGCCAGGCCATGCGGGAAAAGGTGGTGGTCGGCAGGATGCCGTAGGGCTGGCGGCCGACCCGGATCGCCGGCAGCATGCCGCGCCCGCTGATAAAGTGTCTGAAGAACTGCCTGGTCTGTTCGATGACGCTGTCATCGAAAACCGGCGCCATCATGCTTTCCATGAAATAACCCAGGGTCGCCGGCCACAAGGCCGTATTCAAGGCCCTGGCCTCACGCTGGTCGGTGGCGTGATAAAAAGGTATATCGTGCAGCGCCTGGCTGTCGATGCCGAGAAACTCCGCCAGCCAGCGGCCGTCCTTCTTGTCGTACCAGTCCGCTGGATCCGACGGGTCGGCGTTGTTGAAATAGATATCGAAACTCACATCCGAATCCTCACGCCAGCTGTAACCGGAGGACTTCTGCTCGGTGTTGTTGGTCGGGGTACCCTGCGGCAGGATACTGAAGCCCTTGCGGCTGGCATGATGATGTTCGATGAGTGATTCCAGCGTCTGTTTGCCCGCGTCCGCGTCGTTGGCCAGGCGCACGCCGAGCACGAACAGGCGCTCGAAACCGTTGGCAGCCTGGTCTGCCGTGAGGTCGATCTTGAAGCCCATGCCCTTGGCCACGGCCTGATCGAAATCCACCATCCACTTGAGGTCCTCGTTGACGACGAGATCTCCGTTCTCCACCCGCATCTGATCGCCATCGTCGACCGAGGGGTCAGGGCCGACCGCCAGGTTGGCGGGGATCGGGGCACCCAGGACTTCCAGCACCGGTGTTGTCTGATCGGTATTGAAGGCCAGTAGCACCAGCCGTTCGGGCAGGACATTGACCGTGGGCGCCCTGGTCCAGGTCTGGTACTGGGTTTCAATCGCATCCTCGTCCAGGAAAAACAGCAGGCTCACCTGCAGCGTGGCATCGTCGCGACTGACGCCCTCGGCGGGGGCGTCGCTGAGATTGAACGGCGCGTAGTTCTCCTCGATGTCCGCCGCGCGTGTCGCACCCAGAGCGTTAATCAGTTCATCGCGGGCGGTCTGTTGCCGAGCCTTGTCGTCGCCGGCACGCCAGTAGTCTTCCCAGAAAGATCTGATAGCGTCGCGTTCGGACTCCGGCGGCGGGGCATCGCTGGCAATGACCAGGATGATGTCCTCGGCCGCCGTCTTGGTCGGCCAGTCCGCCGGGTTGGCCGGCGGATAGTGCTGCTGGATCCAGTACGCGCGACCGGAACCGTGGCTGGCCACCAGCGAGCGCCAGGCCGCCCGTTCACCGGCCTCGACGTGCCCGGCTCGCCACATGTTCTTCAGGTAACTGCGCGCGTTGCGTACCTCGTTTTCCGAAAGCAGTTGTTCGAAGCTGTCCACCGCGACCTCGTCCGGATAGACCCGCACCCAGAGCTGGCGGATGGTGGCAGCGCCGCGTTGTTCGATGGTTTTGAAACGGGTTTCGATACGCAGCGGCAACATTAACAGCGGGTAATGGTCATTGAGTTCGGCAAAGTGCTCCCGCGGATCGGTGAAGGCCAGAAAGTTCTGGAGGCGACCGAGTTCGGCGGACCGGAGCTTGTCCAGTTGCGACTGCTTGGTGGCCAGGTCCTTGCTCAGCGCCGTCTCGCGTTTCGCCAGCTCTTTCAGTCGCGCGTCCGCGTTGCTGTCGCCGCCGGCACCGGTGTAGCGCCCGAGTTGCTGCATCGCGCGGCGGGTCTTGCCCAGTTTTTCCCGGACCACGATCACATCGCGCTCGGCGCCCCCGCGTTGCTGGCGGGAATTGTAGAGGGCCTGTTGTGAGTCGTTGAACGCCATCGTGAATATTTACCGTTTATTGTTTGGGAAACATTTCCGAAGCATGCACGGCCACCAAGACCGGCACCTGGTACAGGATGTAAGCCAGCTGTGCGGCATTCATGTTCTTGTTCCAGCTCAGGTGCTTGTCTTCATCGTATTGTTCGAATTTCTCCTGCAGGGAGCTGTCGCCGTGCGGATCGGTGAGCGGGATGGTGGCGGTAGCATTGTCGATGGTAATGAAATCACCGGCGCTGATGCCCGGCTTGACGTTTTCCCAGCCCAGGTCGTTCCACACATTCACCGGCGTGTTCTCGCCCATATCCAGGCCGAAGCGCGGTTCGCCGGGACGTTCCTTGATCACGAAGAACCAGCCAGGGTCGTCGTCGGGATTTTCGCCGGTGCCACCGCGGGCCTCAGTGGCGGTGATGTCAAAACCGAAGAAGAAGATATCCGGATTGACCCGCGCCTCGTAGAGTGGGGTCTTGATGTTGTTTTCGATGGGCGTCGAATCGTCGAGCTGGCGTTCACGGTTGTTGTCGATCTGGCCGTTTTTCATCTGCCATTTGGCGCGGTGCGCATAGATGATGGCATTGGGATATTTCTTCAGCAGTTCACCGCGGATTACCAATACCAGTTCCTCTTCCTTGTCACCCTGTTGCTCGCGATAGTCATGATCGCCGAGCTTGGAAAACCGCGACCAGTGATCCAGCGGCGGGATATCGCGCAGCCGTTCACGCCATTGCTTCTCATCGATACCGTCCTTGTTCAATACCGTGCTCACATCCCAGAACTGGCGGAAGTAACTGCCGCGCTGGTCGGTGGGATACTCGCGCCACAGCAATTCGCGCGCAAACTCGTGGTTGAGACCGACCATGTAGGATTCGATAAAGCGCTGGTTGGTCTCCAGCAGCGAGATGGTGTTCTGTTCGATGTAGTTGATGTTGGGCAGGAACAGTTCCGTGGACAGCTCCACCAGCGGCTTGTACATGGGGATGTCGATCTCCGGATAGGCCATGGCCTCCTGAAAACGCTCGCCGATGAGATCGATGATACGTTGTGGAATCAGGACCTCGTTGAGGACCAGCCGGGCGATGGTGCGCTCGGGGTTGATGGCGGTGACGGTGTCCGCGACCACCTGCTGCACATCCAGCGCGGGTCGCGCGGCAACGGCGCCAGCCTGGCCATTGAGATCCATCAGTTCATAGGCGTCACGCAGGGCAAGCTTGTAACGCGACGCCTGCGGGCTGTCTCTGCCGCCCAGGGTCGGAGTGAAGCCGCTGTCGACCTCGCTGATATGAAAATCGGAACTGCTGGGCAGGCTGTCCACCGCGGCGGGAGTCTGGTTTGCCGGCAGGATTGATTCGGCGTCCTGTACTTGGCGGGTCCACTTTCGTAGCTGCAGGTATATGGCGATCGCTGCAGCGATGATCACGCCACCAAAACCGGTGGACATGCTGCTCAGTCCCGACTGCAGCATCACGATCAGCACCAACAATGCGATCAATAACGGCAGAAACTGTAACCAGGGATATCGCGACAGTAAATCCAGTATGACACCGGGGACGTTCGCCGGTTTGAGTTTGTCGGCAACCTTATTGAGGGTCGGCACGGTGGCGGGAACGGTTTTCACCGGGGCCGGCCTGACCTCGAGATTGTTGACGCGTTCAATCAGGTTGTTTGGTTGAATGTTTCCCTTGAAGGGCAAGGTGCGCATCAGCCGGCTGCGCGGGCGCGTCACGCGACGCAGCGGCGCGGAGACGAGGGTGTTGGGCACCACGCTCTGCCGGATTTGATAATAGGCTGTTTGGCCCTGCACCAGCACCCGTTTTTGCATCGGCGCCATGAACTGCATGGCCTTGTACACATTCTGGGTTTGCATTGATTGCAGGTGCTTGCGGTACCATACCCCGGCGATCTCCCTGGCGAACAGGGCAAAGCGAATGCGCCGGTTGGCATCGAGCACATCACCGACCTGTTCCCAGGCGGCGTCCATGTATTCCTCCTGCTTTTCCTGCACCACCCTGGTTCCTGTGCCGGCGGCCACCCGCCAGCGCGGGTCCAGGTTCAGTTCGTGCACCCAGTTGTCAGCGGAGTCAAGAAAATTGCCATCGGGATCCACAAGCGTTCGTTGCTGCAGGGCATGCCAGCGGCCGTAAAGCGGCGGGGTAATCAACGGATCGGGATCATCTTCAATGGCCGTGCCAAGCGTTGAGTCCTGATTGGCCTGTTGCGCGCCCTTAACTGCATAGTCATCGTTGAGATTGATGAAATGGGCCAGGTCGCGCTGGAAGGGTTGGGGATAGGGCGTCGCCCAGTTGTCGTACTTGGTGACCTCGGCCTTGTCCTCGGCTTTGAGGGTATCGAAGGGCACCTGCAGGGCGCCGCCCAGTTTGAGAATTCCTCCCAGTTCCGGATCGGTGATGCCGCTGATGTTCGAACCGGGGTCCTGCACGTCCATATTGCGCCTGCCCACCCGGGCGTCCATGTGCCGGGGTTCCAGCAGCCGCACCAGGTATTCGAAATCCCCGGCGGTGCCGGTGCGAAAGTACCAGCGGTGATAATAGGGAAAGGAGTTGGCATCCTGCTTCTTGCTGTAGCCGGCCCAGGCGGACAGGGTGGCATGCAGCTCCGCCGGCAGGCCCGCCGTCTTGAGACTGATCCCCAGCCCGGCCATGCGTCCGGTCTCGAAGCTCGGGATCAAAAAGGCATGATAGGCCGCCTGCGGTTCGAGTTTGCGCGGACAGACGATGCGCGAGTATGCCATGTCGGGGTCGTTGTCCAGGAGCGCGCGAAAGCGTGGCAACACCGCGTCCATGTCGTCGGTTTGCATGTCGGTGTCGAGCTGGACGATGTCCTCGTTGACATGCACGTGCGCCCAGGCCCACAGTTGCTCCGCCGGTGGAAACAGGCTGGCGGGATCGCTGACCTCGATATACGGTAACGGCTTGCCCGTCACGTCCTTGCCTTCCTCGAACTCGCCCTCCTTGAGCACCACCAGCATGATCCAGGGCCGCAGCCGCTGCAGGTCGGTGTCGTGCGCGGCGGGTGTGTAGCGCCAGGGAAAATCCTCGTCGTAGAAATCGATGTAGGGCAGGTAGTTGGGTTCGAAATTGGTGATCCAGTTGTGGGGTTCACTCTTGATGATGGCGCGGGATTCGATGCCGATGATATCGCCAGGGCCGTACAGGGCGACCTTGTTGCGATCCAGGGGTCTGACCAGGTCGGGGTCACCTTCTTTTACCGCTGTGCCGGTGAGGGTCAGTTGCACGCTGACCTCGGCGCGCAGCTTGACGCTGGTGTCGCCGTCGCTGCTGGAGATGTTGTTGGCCACGCCCTGGCGCAACCAGGGCAAGAAGGTATAGGTGTTTATCTCGTCGCTCATGCCGCGTCCTTCAGCTCGGTTTGCGGGATGACGTGCAGCGCATCGGCCAGCTCTGGGTTGCCCTTGATCTGCTGTTGCATGAATTCCTCGGCCCTGGCCTTGCTGGTAAAGGCGGCAGCCTCGGCGCTGACGGCCGAGTTGTCGCTGTTTACGGCCACGGCGTAGATGCCGGGGCGGGTCACGATCTTGTCGGCGAAAGGCTGTTTCTGTTGCTTGTAGCGGTTGGACAGGGCGCAGCGCGTCGCGGCATTGCCGTTGAGGAATAACTTGAACAATACGCCGAAGAAGTTGAAAAACGTTCGCACGAAGCGCTTGTAATTGGAATCGATGATGATCTGCTCGTAGCGCACCACGCGCTCGACCGCGAAACCCGATTTGAGCTGCTCGCCGTCGACGGACAGTTCCAGGCCGCCGTCCTGCGGTTCGTAGGCGGGTGCGCTCAGTTTCTTGGAATCGCTCATGTTCTTGAACTGGGCCATGGCGAAGGACTCGTCCTTATCGCCCTTGCGCGCCAGGCTACCGCCGCTAATCGAGAGGCTGAAGATATTGGCGTCACTGGGCTTCTGGGCACCGACCTTGTCCAGGGTCAGGTCCAGCGGCACTGCGCGCTGGCTGACCTCCAGGGTGCCCACCGGGTGCAGCACCAGTCCCTCGTCGCCTTCCAGTTCACGCAGGGACACCAGGATCCTGTTGGCCGCGGGCACCTTGGCCTTCCAGTTCTCGAGCTTTTCGAACTCCGCCTTGAGCAATGGCATGACCTCGATGGGCGGCAGGGTCGTGTCTTCCTCTTCGCCCCAGGTCTTGCTGAAGTCCACATCGATATCGAAGAACAGCAGGGAAATGGAACCGGTACCTTCCACGTGCCAGGGAGTGGGGCCTTCCAGTGAACCGCGCATGCGCACGCTGAACAGCCCGACCCCGAACACCTTCACCGACAACGAGGCGGAGATCTCGATGATCATGTAGAACGGCGAGAACTGGAACAGCGCATCGAAGGCGATATGACCCTCGATCTTGAATGCACTCACGCCAAAATACAGTTCCGCCCGCGCGCCGAACTGCACCGTATTGGAGGTGACGGCGAAATAACCCTCGACGCGGATCTTGGCCACCGAGGTATTGAGAATATTGACCGCGATGCGCTTGGGATTGGGGAAGGGCAAGGGCGGCGGTCTGAAGGCCGGGTGAAAACCACCGACGCTGACCACGAAATTGGCGTCATTGCCCCAGGCCACCAGGATGCCCATCTCGCCCTCGATGGTGATAAACAACACCCGCGACTCGAACAGGCTGGCAAAAAACCAGGCGCGTTTCTTGTCGAACTCGATGGCGCCGATGAAATTGACCTGCAGCACCAGCAGCGCAGCACGTTCGTCGGGCAGCACGACCTTGAGCACGCCGAGGATGGCGATGTTGCCGGGTATTTCAATAATGATCCCCAGTGACAGGGTGACCAGGTTGGGCGTGCCCCAGCCCAGCTTGGCCATGGGCCCGATGAGAAAGATCCCCTCATGGGGCGGAAAGAAATTACGCAGATCACTGATGATGCGCGGGGCGTTATCCACCACGTTGGTGGGGAACATCACGCTGTTGACCGCGCCGCTGCGCACACCCTCAGCCAGCGGTTGCAGGCGCATGGTGCGGTTGAGTCCCACCAGGCCGCCGACCCCACTCAGGGTGAAGCCGAAGCCCAGCTGGATCGGCGAGCCGAACTCGGCGGTGATGATCACCAGCAGGGAAAAGCCCTTGGAACCATCGGGCATGCGCGTGGTGATCAGGCCGATGGCCTTGAGGGTCAGAAACTCGCTGAACACCAGCTCCAGGGCGCCGGCGTAACGTTCGTTGTCGAAATCGAAGTACAGGTAACCGCCACCCTTGACCACCCCGGCGTCGATGGACAGGCCCACGCCGCTGGGTGGTTTGAAACCGAACGACAGGTCCGCCGGACCCAGGTTGCCGCCGTCATCGGGGAAGGTCAGGGTTGCAGTAACCCCGATATTCTCCACCACGCCCACCAGCGGCCCGAGACTCAGCTTGGCATCGGCACCGGCCTCCAGGTCAAAATCGCCATCCTTGATTTTCAGGGCCAGGATGATGCCCTGGACTTCCAGCGGACCCAGCGAGATGTGCGCCGGCACCTGGATCTCCAGGCCGCCGCTGCCCTCGAAATACACGCCCTTGGCCTTGCTCACCCCGATGGTGAGACCTGCCTCGGCAGTAATGCCGTCGCCAATGATCTTGCTGATAAACCCGTCGCCGTCATTGCCGGAGATCACTAGGCGTACCGCATCGACCCCGATCTCGAAACCGGCATCGAGATCGCCATGATTTTTGACGAAGACCTTGGCGCCGGGTCCTTCGATGGCAAGACGGGAGGCCTGTGGATTGCCGAACAGCACAATCTCCCCGGTGTTCTCGCGTTGCTGGAAGCTTAATGTGCTCTCGAACGCGGTGCTTTGCAGCGGGGTATCGAACAGGGTGGTCAACACCTGCATGTCGGTGTCGGGCCGGAAGATCACGCCGATCCCGGCTTCCACCGAGGCCGAGGTCTTGAAGATGATCTCAAATTTTTCGCTGACGTCGAAATCGAATTCCGCCTCGCCGTAGATATAAGGGATGATTGCAAAGCCGGCCTTCTTGGGTCCCTGCGCCTCGACGGGACTGACGTTAATGCCGAACTGGCTGTAGCTACTGGGCAACACCGTTTTTTCGAAGATGGGCATGCGCAGCTCTTTGAGATCGGTTGCGGTGTTGCTCAGCGCATTGCGTACCAACGTGCTTTGCGGGTATAGCCCGCCGGGCAGGCGCAGGCCGCTGAACAGGATATACAGGCGGCTCAGGAACCGTTCGCTGTCGAAGCCCGACTCCCATTGATAGACGATCTCCGGCAGATTCTGCGGTTCGGAGAAATACTTGGGCAACCGCTCCCACCAGATCTTGCGCAGCTTGAACGCCGGCTGAAATTTGGCGGCGTCGGCGGGCATGTCGATTTCATCCAGCAAACCGATAAAAAACAATATGCCGTAGGCCTGCTTGCGTTCGCGCCACAAATAAAAACTCAGCAGATAGTCGAGCAGGCGGCGGTGAAACTCATCGATGTCGCTGTTGCTGACAAAGTTGGGAATAGCGGCGGTGCCGGTCTTGATCGCATCCACCGCGTCCACGATTTCCTTTACCACCACCACGATGGCCTGCAACAGGTCCATGACCGCCTGGTAGGTCTGGTCGTCGGAACCGGCCGCGGCGAGCTCGGTGATGGCATCCACCAGTTCGTCCACCGCCTCCACCAGCCCGGGCAGTTCCTCGAACAACTGACCGGCCGGCAGTTCATAACCCAGGTCGTGGATAAACGCGGTGATGTGCTCCTTCGAGTCGAGTGTGTGCAGCGGCTGGAAGATGCTGGCGATCTCGGTGGTGATGGTTTGTAAGGCGTTGTCGCTCATGGGCGCTGCATCCTTATGGCACCTTTTCGATGTGGTCGTCGAATTCCGGATAGGGATTGACGTAGTCTAGGTCTGTGCCGCCGTAATTCGGGTCCGGACCGTGATGTTGGTCTTCTGACAGAATAGAAATCCGGCGCGCGTTAACCTGTGCCATGGTGGCAGTGCCAACGTGGTTGCCCGTCGGCAACGGCTCCTGCCATTGCGCGTGCATGAAGCTGCGGATTGCCTGCGTACTCAGGGCGCCAAAGGAGTAGTAAAATGCGTTCTGGTGGTATACGTCTACCAGCAGGGGCATGCCGATGAAGAAATAATAACGAAACGCCGCCTTGGCGTGCTGGGTTTTGCCGTGCACCGCCTGTTGGAAAGTCACCATGTCCGCGGTGCTGTTCAGGTGGTTGGTGAGCTGAACAACATAACCCTGTAACTGCGCGGCGGTCAGCGAGGCCGGTTCGGTGGCGGGCACGATGCCGCTGGCGCCGATGTTGGTCTGGATCTGTTTGAGGTCCTGAAAACGGGCGCTGAGGTCGGCGGCCGGCGGGCTGGCCTGGGCGGCCAGCGCCTCTATCTGCAGGTAGGCCTGATAGAGGTTGTCCGGCCCGTTGGGGATGGTCACGATCTCGAAATAACGTTTCAGCTGCTGCGAATAGGTCTGCAGATGGCTGACCTGCAGCGACGCGGGCGGCGTGGTGGGCACCGTGGTCAGACTCAATTGCTGGGAGATGGTGTGCAGCCGGTTAAAGCTGGCCGTCAGGTCTGCCTCCGGCGGCGAAGCCTGACTCGCCAGGTCAGCGATGGTCTCGATCTCAGTTTGCAACGCGGCCATTTGCGCATGCTTGGCTTCGATGCGGGTGAAGCTGGCAGCGGCGGGCGCGCCTACGTCGAATATTTGCGAGAGCCGGGTCATGGTGTCCGACAGGTCCAGCGCCAGGAACCCGTCCAGCCGGTTCGCCTCGATGGGCAGTTGCGGCAGACTGCCTTTCCACACCAGCGCGACGAAGGCGAATGTCTCGCCATTGGTGAGTTGTTCCCAGAAGGTGATGTGAATATCGATGCCGGCCAGGCGCGAGACCTCGTTGAAAGTATCCTGGATCTGCGTTGCGCTGTGGGAAGAGAAGCCGTTGTCGAACAGGTGATCGACTTGTGCCTCCGTGGTCTGGGGCTGGAAGCCGGCCGAGGGAAAACTCTGGTACCAGGTGGGCCCGGAGACCGAGGGTTGATTCGCGCTGCTACCGAAGAAAGCGCGCAGTGCCAGCAAGTAATCGCGGTCCTGGCCGATGCGGCAACCGCGAATGTCGACCCAGCTGTGTGCGTCGAAGCGGGCCCGCACCGTGTTCAGATGGGCACGGAAGTTGTTGCCGATGGCCGTGTTGGCTGAGTGGAGCAGCTGGAACATATCGTAGTTGGCGGCAAAATCTCGCGAGCCCAGGTCCGCGTACCCGAAATTCACATTGGCAATATTCAGGTCAGCCAGGGTCAGGGGCACGACGGAACCACCTACGTTAGGGGAGAGAATGGCGTCGCGCAGGTCATCGAGGTGCTGGTCAGTCAGTGTTGTGCTTCCAATTGTCGTTCCGCTCAATCTGGATTTGACGGCAGTGTAGATAGCCTGCAAGGAGGCATCGAGATCGGGGCGTTCTCGTTGCGGGGAAATGTTGTGCCCGTTCAACTGGAGGCCACAATGCGCAGGATCGCGATCGAAAAGGCTGACATATAGCATATCGGCGCAGACCTGAAAGAATGCCATCTGATCACCCGCCGCGGGAGACCCGCTGGTATTCAGGCCAAAGGGCGCAAGCACCGCAGCATTGTTGGCGCGCAGGTAGCCAAGAATGCCCGCCAGCATCAGATTCCTGATTCCTGCATTCGCGAAGCTGGGGTCGGGTTTGACCAAAAAGAACTTGAGATTAACTATGGTCGTGCGCAGGTCATCGAGGTGCTGGTCGGTAATCATGGTGGTACCGATGGTGGTGCCGCTAATCCGACTCTTTATCGCATCGGCGATGAGGGTCAGCGAGGCATTGAGGCGCGACTGCTGCTGGTTAGTCAGGGCGGTGCCGTTAAACGTTACCTGGCAGTAATCCGTATCCCGCGCCGCTAGCGCTACGAACAACAGGTCCGAGCAGATAAAAAAGTATAACTCCAGGTCCCCACTGGGCGTGCCGCTGCTGTTCAGGCCAAACGGCGCAAGCACGCCCGGATTGATGATCCGCAGAATGTTGAGGCTTTCGCTGACCAGGCTATTGAAATAGGGTGAGGTGGGATTGCGGAAACTGTTCTTATCGATAAGGGCGCGCAGCCCGGTCTCGTCGTCGATGGCAAACCCCTCGAGCATTTCTCGTCGGATAAACGCCGGGCCGCCATTGAAAAAGGGCAGGTTCATATTGGCATCAATGGTGGTCGTGTTGAGGCCCACGTGGGACACGACGCGCAGCCTTCCGATGTGCGCGCTGCCGGGACGCAGTTTGTCGATTAGATCTTCAAGTGAATCGATGCGCCCCGGCTGTGTCAGGCCTGCGCCGTTCAGTCCGTAGATCGCATGGTAAGTCAACGCATCGTTCAGAAATCCCGCCGCACCCGAAGTGGAGACATAGGTCAGCTCGGGGACATGTTCCGGAACGCCGAACACGGTGGGCGGTGTACCCGGGCTTACCCCGCCGCCGGCCCCTGTCGCCGAGGGTACGTTGGTTCCCAGTTGAAACCACAGGGTGCTGACCATTCTGCCGATGACGCGATCATGATAGGCCATGGTCGCGTACCTATGGCGTGCCGAGCGCGAACGGCCCGGTCTTGAATTCGTCGATCAATTGCCCTGCACGGGTCGCGTCAACGAGGATCGTGCTGTAACTGTCACCCGCGAAGTAACGCGTGCGCAGGGCATCGCAGATCTGTTTGCACAGCGTCAGGTTGGCCTTGGGAAAACGCAGCAGGTTGAATATATCGACATGCTTTTCCTCGGCGAGTCCTGACAGGGTTGTCTGTTGCGCGGTAATTGCAGCATTGCGCGCAGCCTCGTCCTGGGGCAGCTCCGCCCAGGGCAACAGTGCACCGCCGCCAGGGGAGTACACCATGGCCAGCAGCGGTGGGCGGATGCTGCAGATACCGGCGCCCGCATTGGCCTGCTGGTAAAACGCCAGGGGGTTATCGTTGTTAATCTGGTTGGCCAGATTTCCGAGCAGGGTCTCCCGGTCGCTCTTGGCATGATCCTGGCACTCCACGTAGGAAATCCCGAACAACAGGCGATTGAGGTGCTCGGCTGTGGCCAGCGGGGCGAGCTGGTGATAGTAAAGTAAAAAGTCATTGATCACTTCGCGCGAGGTGGCGGGGTCGTCCGCCGCCGGGCGCACCACATCCAGTTGGATCAGGTTTTCCAGATCCTGGTTGGGTGGCACTACCGTTTGCGACAGGGTGACCGATTTCAACGAAGCGCCGCCGCCATCGCGCAGCGTCAGTGTCAGTTCCATGGTTCCGACATCATCGGGGCTATGGGTCCAGACCCCGGTTTCCGTCTGGGTATCAAGCGTGCCAAGCTGCCATTGATAATGCGCCACGCTGCCCTGCAGAGCGGCATCGAGCACAAACGCCACGTAGGTTTGTTCGCGGTTTAAGGCACTGGGTGAACTGTAGTAACTGACCAGTGCCAGTTTGTTATCGGGTGAGACCACCGCTTCACCGAGGTCCGTGGCAGCAAAGTCCGCCGGCAAGCGGCGCTCTGTCTTATGCACGGCCATGGGCGATACGCATGCAATTGGGGTTGAACGCGACGGCGACAGATGCGTTTCCGGCATCGGAGCCCGGCGCGCCAGTCTGGAGGGGAGGGCAAGTGGTGTGGTTCAAACACAGGAATGCCAAATGGACGTCTGCCTGTCCAGTGCCAAGGTATCCTTCCCTTGTTGTCATCCGTGCCAAGCTCCTTTGTTGTTCCCTTTGGTGGAACAGCCAGTGCTATCGCTTGCGGCGACCCTGGTAAAAAATGATAGGCATTCCTGCAGGGGAACGCAATTGGAAGAATCGCGCAACGGGACGGCAATTACCAATTCGTACAGATTGGCTTTTTCCCCGGTGAGCGCCATGAATAGAATTCAAACACCGAATAGGATCTATCCTATCCTGCGCGAATGACGTGGTCAAGCATTTTGAGACACCCCAGTGAGCCTCTTGCAAAAGTCCGGAGACCAGCGAATTCCTTAGCCATTCGAGGCCAAAATTCGAGGGAGCGCCTGGTTCATTGTTGGTAATAAGGTTGCGTGACCTAAACCAACAGAATCATAGGCAGAGACCAAGATCCCATGAACCAGGCACTGGATAGATTGTCCCACACGTGGTGGCACATACAAAGCTTTCTGTTTCCCATGATTGGGGAAGAGTTCGGCGAGTTGACGGCAAAGCAGAAGTTGCTGGTGAGCGTACTGGAACTGGTCAAACTGGAGGAATACCTCCCCTACGCCGGGCGATTTCCCGGACGTCCTCCTGAAGACCGCATTGCCATCGCGCGGGCCTTTGTCGCCAAGATGGTCTATGACATGGCGACCACACGCATCCTGTTGGATCGATTGGAAACCGATCCGACGGTGCGGCGACTTTACGGCTGGGAGCGCAGGGAAGAGGTGCCGAGCGAATCGACCTTCTCCCGTGCCTTTGCCGAGTTTGCCGACAGCCGCCTACCCGAACGGGTCCACCAGGCACTGATCGAGCAGCACCTCGGGGA
>Ga0114931_10003497_pt1 | contig 19879 bp, 15 predicted proteins | sample 2SBtaG_FD_89579 | JGI IMG/M metagenome (GOLD analysis project Ga0114931, IMG submission 89579) | Deep subsurface microbial communities from Kolumbo volcano to uncover new lineages of life (NeLLi) - 2SBTROV14_V59a metaG | ecosystem: Environmental > Aquatic > Marine > Volcanic | place: Kolumbo...
CCCGTCCAGGTTCGTCCCCAATCAAGTCTCGAACGCGTCTGCGCAAGACCTCCGGAGACTCTCCGGGAGACGCCGCCAAAAACCCAAGTCTCCGCGGACCAACCAATGATCACCACACCAGAAATCCCCGGGATTTAGGCCCGTCCAGCACCCTTGACTACGCAGTCTAAATAATTTGTTGGAAGATGGTGGGCCCGGTAGGACTCGAACCTACGACCAGACCGTTATGAGCGGCCGGCTCTAACCAACTGAGCTACGGGCCCCCGGGGCAGCCAAGCCCTATGGGATATGTCCCTTTCCTATCGCAGCTTTGCACCACACTCAAGAGCCCCCATAAAAATCGAAGGTCGGGCCTCATTGCTGCCCGATTTTACCGCCAGCTTCATGCTTTAATGTGTTATCAAACTCTTCACCCCGCTCTCAGCAAAAAGGCATTCCCTCATGCCCCGCACCCTCGCATATCCCCGTTTCTACGCACAATTTCTCCTCTTTTCCGGCACTCTTTTCACCGTTGCTCTTTTGCTCATCACTTCTTGCAAGGCACAAGTGGGTGAGAGCAATTTTCACCGTCAGGTGACAGTCATCGGCTATGGCGAAATGCGCGCCGCGCCAGACATGGCGAGTTTGAACGCTGGCGTGATCTCTCTGGGCGACACGGCGGCAAAAGCGTTAAAAAAGAACACGGCCGAAATGCAGACCGTGTTTGAGGCATTGAAAAAACTTGGCATCGCGGACAAGGACATTCAGACCTCGAACTTTTCCGTGTCCCCCCGTTATGGACAATATGGGAACAGCGATGTCCCGCCAAAAATTATCGGCTATCAGGTGTCCAATTCGGTCACCATCAACTTGCGGGATCTGACGCAGTTGGGCGCCGTACTGGACAGTTTCGTTTCTGCTGGCGCCAATAATCTCGGCGGCGTTCAGTTCAGTTTTTCTGATCCTTCTGCGCTCAAGAACAGGGCGCGCATGGCCGCCATAAAAGACGCCGAAGCCCGCGCTAAACTTTACGCCGAAACAGCAGGCGCGTCATTAGGGAGCGTGCTAATCATTCAGGAGAATGCCGCCCCGCGCCCCGTGCCGGTGATGGCGCGCATGGCCAGTTTTGCCAAAGATTCATCCGTGCCCATCGCCGCCGGTGAAGGAACGATTGCCGTCAACGTGACAGTGACTTTTGCACTGGAATAGAACGGCGCGCCCAGGCATGAGAGACGGTGCTCTTCCCAGGGCAAGCGCCTCCGCCCGCTTCAACAATATTATCAACAAACTCTTCAGCGCAGCGCCGCCAACTGAATGTGCGGGCATGGGCGCGGCACGCCACAGGGTCAACAGACAGCGCCGCCCGCGCCGCTGCGCCCAGATCAGTATCCAACACGCCCACCCGCGCGGGCGCGATAATGTCATTGGGCCCGGTCACCGGATAAGCCGCAACGGGCAGTCCGCACGCCAACGCCTCAAGCAGAACGATGCCAAACGTATCCGTTAGACTGGGAAAAACGAAAACATCCGCAGACGCATAGTGCCGCGCCAAATCCAAACCCACTTTAGGCCCCGTGAAAACTACGTCGGAATATTTTTCTTTCAATTCGTTTAATTGGGGTCCGCCTCCCACCACGACTTTGCGGCCCGGTAAATCAAGTCGCAAAAAAGCGTCGATGTTCTTTTCCACGGAGACGCGGCCGACATATAAAAATACCGGCATATCATCGCCAAATATCCGAACAGCGCGGGGCCGGAACAGTTCCGTATCCACGCCGCGCGTAAACTGCGTGATGTTCGCGAACCCGCGCGCTGTCAATTCCCTTTCAAGCGACGGCGTGGTGACCATCATGCTCGCGCCAGCATTATGGAACCATCGCTGATAGGCATAACCCCAAGTGGCGGGGACAGGCGAACGGGCCGCTAAATATTCGGGAAATCTGGTGTGGTAAGAGGTGGTGAAGCGCAGAGCGCGGCGCAGACAATACCGGCGGACCAAGAGCCCGAGCGGGCCTTCAGTGGCAATGTGAATGTAGTCCGGGTGAAAATCATCGATATATCGTGCTATTACGCCCGATCTCGTCAATGCCAGGCGTATTTCCGGATAAGTGGGACACGGCAGCGTGCGAAATCCGCCAGGCGTCAACAAAGCCATCTCCTGGCCCATGGCGCGCAATTCATCACTCAGTTTTTCAATAGTCCTGACAACACCGTTGATTTGAGGACGCCAGGCATCGGTCGCCAGAAGAATACGCATCAGGCTACCGCTCCCAGGGGTTGGGTTCTCACATCAGGAACGCTGCCGCCGATACCCGCCATCCTCCAATGAATCAGTTCAAACTTACCTTCAAGTGTTTCTCCTATAGCCGTGCAACTCTCCACCCAATCGCCGCAATTCATATACGTGATGCCGCGTACTTCCTGAATCGCGGCGTGATGAATATGTCCGCACACAACACCGTCGCATTCACGGCGCTTGGCTTCCTCGGTAATCGCGGACTCAAATTCACCCAGATAATTCACCGCTTTCTTGACTTTGAATTTTAGATGCGCCGCCAGGGACCAATACGGCAAATCCAGCCATTTACGGAAGCGATTGACATACGTGTTGGTCCACAAGGCCGCGCCATACGCCCAATGCCCCAAAAGGGCTAACCAACGAGCATATCTGACGATGACGTCGAACTCGTCACCATGCAGAATGAGAAGCCGCCTGCCGTCAAGCGCCTCAAAAACAGCGTCCCGTACAATCTCTATACTGCCGAACGCGTTGTAATCATACTCGCGCATCGCTTCGTCATGATTGCCCGGAATATAGACAATGCGTGCGCCTTTGCGCCCTTTGCGCAATATTTTCTGAATGACGTCATTGTGCAATTGCGGCCAATAGACCGCACGCCTGAATTGCCAGAAATCAATAATATCGCCGACGAAAAAAATCGTGTCCGCCTCATTATATTTAAGAAAGTCAAGAAGCAGATGCGCCTGACACGCTTTGGTTCCCAAATGAATGTCAGACAGAAACAATGTCCGATAGCGCCTTTGATAACACGCTTCGGAGCTGTTTTTTTCCATTTTAGGCGTAACACAGTTCATAAGTCGCTGATTTAAACAGGAAATGTAACAGGCTTATGACAGAATAATATTTTTCGGCTGTATGGTTAACAGGACGCCTCTGGGACTTACGCCGAATGCGAAACGATAGAGTTATCGTCTGTCATCTGAACGATTGTGGGCGTGAATGAGCGCGCTTCCTGATCCGGCAACTGGGCAAATGCGCAAATAATAATCAAGTCGCCAATCTCGCACAGGCGCGCCGCGGCGCCATTGATGCCGAATGTGCCAGAGCCGCGTTCCGCTTCAATGGCGTATGTTGTAAAACGCGCACCGGTGGTGATGTTCAGCACATCGACCTGTTCGTGAGGTAGAATACCCGCCAGGTCGAGCAGATCACGATCAATGGAGATAGAACCTTCATAATCCAGCTCCGTTCGCGTCACCACAGCGCGGTGAATCTTCGCTTTCAGCAAGGTCAACAACATCACGTGGCTCGATTCCTCCCCTCCGGCGGCACTTAATTATCGAGGAAACTGCGCAGCTTGCGCGAGCGACTCGGGTGCTTGAGTTTACGCAAAGCCTTGGCTTCAATCTGCCTTATACGTTCGCGCGTGACGGAGAATTGCTGACCCACTTCCTCCAGCGTATGATCCGTGTTCATCCCAATTCCAAACCTCATGCGCAACACCCGCTCTTCGCGCGGCGTCAGGCTGGCCAGAACCCGCGTGGTGGTTTCGCGCAGATTGGATTGGATTGCCGCATCAATCGGCAGGATGGCATTCTTGTCCTCGATAAAATCGCCAAGCTGGCTGTCTTCTTCATCGCCGATCGGTGTTTCCAGCGAGATCGGCTCTTTGGCGATTTTCAATACCTTACGCACTTTTTCCAGCGGCATGGCGAGCCGTTCCGCCAGCTCTTCCGGGGTCGGTTCACGGCCGATCTCATGCAGCATTTGCCGCGAGGTTCGTACCAATTTGTTGATGGTTTCGATCATATGCACCGGAATGCGGATCGTGCGCGCCTGATCGGCAATGGACCGGGTGATGGCCTGCCGGATCCACCAAGTTGCGTAAGTCGAAAATTTATATCCCCGGCGGTATTCAAATTTATCCACCGCCTTCATCAAGCCAATATTGCCTTCCTGAATGAGGTCCAGGAATTGCAGGCCGCGATTGGTATATTTCTTCGCGATGGAAATCACCAGGCGCAGATTGGCTTCGACCATCTCCTTTTTCGCCTGCCGGGCTTCCCGTTCGCCCTTTTGCACCATGTGAACAATGCGGCGAAATTCCTCTATCAACAGACCGGTCTCTCGGCCGACGGTTGCGACTTCTTCGCGCATTGTTTTGATGGCGTCACGCTCTGACTTGCAGAAGGATTTCCAGCCCGGCCGAGTGAGACGGCTGACACGGCGCAGCCAGTTGGGGTCCAATTCATTGCCGAGATATTCTTTCAGAAAATCCGGCCGCTTGACATTATGGGAGTCGGCGAGGCGAATAAACTTTCCTTCCGTGCGCAAAAGACGGCGATTGATACCGTAAAGCTGATCCACCAATTGTTCGATCCGGGCATTGTTGAGATGCAAAGTTCTCACATGGCCGATAATATCAGCGCGCAGTTTTTTATAACGGCGCTCCTGACTGGGACTGAGGCCCTCGCCTTGCAAAGTCAGGTCGATCTGAATGTCCTGCAACCGCCGGAATTTTTTGAAGTCCGACGCGATCAGATCCAGGGTCTCGGTGATCTGCGGCCGCAATTGAGCTTCCATGGCCGCAATGGACAGCGTGTTCTCAGCGTCATCATCCTCTTCGTCAGTGCTTTCTTTTGTCTCGCCCTCCTTGACCTCCGCCCCGTCAGGCGATTCCTTCTCGTCCTCTGATTTTTCCGGTGCTGCGGGCTCAGTCGCTTCCTGGCCGACCGGCGCCGCTTGAGGCGCATCAATCCCTGCCGCTTTGGCCGCCAAGGCTTCGCGTTCTTTTTGCAGGGCCAGGATGGAATTGTCCGGTTGATTCTCCGGCCCGCCGCCAAGCGTGGTATCAAGATCAATGATATCGCGCAGCAGAATCCGGCCCTCGCTCAATTCATCACGCCACACCAGCAGGGCTTCAAAAGTCAATGTGCTCTCATGCAGACCACTGATCATGGTGTCGCGGCCAGCCTCGATTCTCTTGGCGATAGCGATTTCACCTTCGCGTGAGAGCAACTCAACGCTTCCCATTTCACGCAAATACATGCGCACCGGATCATCCGTACGATCAGCAACGCTGGTTGATGAACCCGTGGTTTTTGCCGGCGCCGGTGTCGCTTCTTTTTTTGCAAGCGCGTTATTTTCTGCTGTCAATTCTTCGGACTCCTCACCCTCAATAACCGTGATGCCCATTTGTGAGAGCATGGCCATGGTATCTTCAATCTGTTCTGACGTGACTTCATTGGAAGGCAGAACATCGTTCAATTCGGTATAAGTAACGTACCCTTTCTCACGGGCTTTCTTGATCATTTCCTTAACGGAAGCATCATTCATGTCCAGGACAGGACCATCCTGACTTTCACTGCTCCCCGCAGCCGGCTGTGCCTGTCCCGCGACTTTTCCTTCCGGCGGCTTCTGAAGGGTTTGGGGCTGGCCGGCTGACTCTGCCGGTGGCGGCGCCTTGGGAGCGGCTTTGGGCTTTGGCGCTGTCTTGGGTTTGGACTTTGCCGCAGTCTTTGTTTTAGGCTTGGGTTTGGGCACACCTTTGACTTTGGGCGCAACTTTAGATTTCGATTTCGCCTTAACCGCCGCTTTGGGTTTGGCTGCAGTCTTGGGTTTGGCTGCAGTCTTGGATTTGGCTGCAGTTTTGGGCTTGGCTTTAGACGCTGCCTTGGGAGCGGCCTTGGGCTTTGTTGCAGTCCCGGTCTTGCTTACCGGTTTTGCTTTGGACCTCGTTTCAATCTTGGCTTTTGCCGTTGATGCCGCTTTGGGTTTTGGGTTGGCCCTGGCTTGCACTTTAACTTTAACTTTCGCTTTCGCTTTCGAGGACGCTCTCGCCGTTGACCTGGACGCAGCTTTCGTTTTGGTCCGTACAGCAGAAGATTTTGTTGACGTTGCCATGATGAATATTGCTCTCAGTCACCCTTGCCGATGAACGCCTTGCACACTGCAGCCCAGCTCTCCCAGGGTGTTCATCTGCTCAAAGTCTGTCCCCATTTGCATCCCGAGCAGGCTCCGCCCAAGGGCGAAAATTAGCCAAGTCCGTCTTTTTCCAACTCATGCAACTGAGCATTAATGGCCACCAGCCGCGACAAATTCTCATCTGTGCCATCGCGCGCAAGAGCCTGCTCAGCTTCGCGTAACTCTTTCCTCAGCCCGTTCGCGCTGCGCTGTCTCTCCAGCAAGTGGATCCATCCCCGTTCCGCCTCACTCAAACTCGCTTCTGGCCGCACAAAAGCGTCAATCCTCATGGATTTGCGCCGCGCCAAATCCTGAGCGAACCGCGCCATGTCCGTCTCTGACAAGTGGTGGACCAGCGTCTCCCTGTCAAGAGCCATGGACAAAGCCGCTATGCTTATGATTTCATTGCGTAATCTGTCAAGGCGAAGATCGGAGAAATCAAGAGTCGCGAAAGTTTCCCCATGATTCTCTAATAATTCCGGGTGGTTAAGCAGGGTGAGAACCATTAACGCTTCGCGCTGTTGGTTGCCGCTAACGTCCGATTGGCACAAAGCGCTTTTTTTGAGCGACGGACTGACGCCGCTGCCATATGGCCCCAAAGGCTCCCCCACCATCCATGAAGGCTTTCGAAAAAAGGGCTGCCCGCGACGCCGGGCCCGCGTTTGATCCCCGGCGGCCCTGGGTTGAAAAGCTTCGCGCAGACGGACTTTCAACTCCGCCTGATAATATTGACGCACGCGCGGCTCTGCGATCTGTGCGCTGAGGGCCGCCAAGCGCTGCTCCAGACCGGCGCGCTGTTCAGGCGTGTGTGAGGGGCTGAGCGCCACCTCCCGCTGCCACAGCATGTCGGCCAAGGGGCGGGCGCTCTGGAGGACGTGGTCCATCGCCTCAGCGCCGGAGGTCCGTATCAGGTCATCGGGGTCACGGCCTTGCGGCAAAAGCGCAAATCTGAGCGAATGGCCCGGTTTTAGGAGCGGCAGAACACGGTCGATCACGCGGTACGCCGCCGCCTGCCCCGCTCGGTCGCCATCGAAACATAAGATCGGCTCAGGCGCCGCGCGCCATAGCAATTGGATCTGCGTCTCGGTCAATGCCGTCCCGAGCGGCGCCACAGCGCCTTGAAACCCTGCCTCCACAAAACTGATGACATCCATATAACCCTCGGCCACGATAAGCGCGCCACGGACGCTTCGGGCGCCGCCGCCCCCTGCGTGATGCGTGGCCGCCCGCGCGTGTTTCAGGTTGTAGAGCACAGCGCTTTTGTGAAAGAGCGGCGTTTCTGGAGAATTCAGATATTTTGCTTTCTGCCCCTCAGACAGCGCCCGCCCGCCAAACGCGATGACCTTGCCGCGCGCATCTTCTATGGGGAACATCACCCGGTGGCGAAACCGGTCATAGAACGCGCCGCCGTCCTCGGGCCTGATCACAAGCCCCGCTTCGACCATCAGGGCGGGTGGGATGTCTTTTTGCACCAGAAAGTCGTACAATTCGCAGCGCCCGGACGGCGCAAAGCCGAGCCGGAAACGGGCCATGGTTTCAGGTAGAAGTCCGCGTCCCTGAAGATAGGCCTTGGCGCGTCTCCCATCTTTGCGGCCAAGCTCACGCTCAAAAAACAGCGCGGCGAGTTCCATTATCTCAATGAGGCTGGCCTGACGCCGGTCCCGCTCCCGCTCTTCATGCGTTTCACGCGGCAGATCAAGCCCGGCTTCATCCGCCAGCACTTTCACCGCCTCATGGAATGACAGATTCTGTGTCTTTTCAATGAAGGAGATGACATCGCCATTCTCACCGCTTGAAAAGCAATGGTAAAATGCTTTTTCGTCATTCACGAAAAAAGAGGGTGTTTTTTCATTCGTGAAAGGACTGAGACCTTTGAATTCCCGGCCCGCGCGCGACAGCTTCACCTGCCGGCCGACAATATCGGACAGTCGCAGACGAGATTTCAGCTCTTCAAGGAAGGCCTTGGAAAAGCTCACCCGAATCACTCCCTAAAGCATTTCCGTGCGAAGTGGGAACCGGTCCGCGCAAAGGAAATGCGATCAAATCAAAATTGAGAGCCGTTCTGCGATTCAAAACAAGCCGGAACGGCTCTAGCTCAGCAATTGTTTGACGATCCCACTGGCTCTTCCGAAATCCATCTGGCCGCTATAGCGGCTCTTCAGAGCGCCCATACACTTGCCCATATCCTTGAGGCCCGCGGCGCCAAGTTCACGGACCACCGCGTTGCAGGCTTTCTCGATTTCTTCCTGATCAAGCTGGCGGGGCAAAAACTCCTCAATCACTTCAATTTCACGTTTCTCCTGCTCCGCCAGATCAAGCCTGCCCGCCTCTTCGTAAGTGTGGGCTGATTCGCGGCGTTGCTTAATCATTTTTGCCAAAATTTGCATAATTTCTTCATCCGCCACCCCTTGCGCCTGATCGGCGGTGCGCGCCGCGATATCACGGTCCTTGATCGCAGCCAGAATCAGGCGCAATGTCGATACGCGGATCTTATCCTTGGCCTTGACGGCGTCTTTCAAGGCGTGGGTGAATTTCTCTCGCATCGATCTGAACCTCCTTGCAGGAAAGCCCCTCACTTTATAGAAAGGAAGGGCACCGCGCAATCACGTTAATGTCTATTAAGTTATTGATTTTATTGCAAAAATAAAGAAATTCCCCGCTTGACGGGCGCCGGGCTATTGCTTATGGTCCCGCCAATTTGGCTGCGCGAGGCGCGTCAGCCAGCACCCTTGCCGGCGGGACCAGACCCACGCTGGCCGAAGATTAATGAGTTTCGCAATGACCAAGTCCCCGGCCACCGGCGCTCTCGTCCTGAGCGACGGAACCGTTTTTTTCGGCTGCGGCTTCGGGGCGCCTGGTATGGCTGTCGGTGAAGTGTGCTTCAACACCGCGATGACCGGCTACCAGGAAATCCTCACTGATCCGTCTTACGCCGGTCAGATCATCACGTTCACCTTTCCTCATATTGGCAATGTCGGCGCCAATGGGGAAGATGTGGAAACCGCCAGTCCAGCGGCGGCATCGGGTGTGCGGGGTTGCGTGATGCGTCAAGCCGCGACCAAAGCAGCCAGTTATCGCGCGCAAACCTCCCTGAATGCGTGGCTGACCAACCGTCATGTTATAGGTCTCGCGGGCATCGACACGCGCGCCCTCACGCGGGCTATCCGCGAGACGGGCATGCCGGGCGGTGTGATCTTGCACGATCCTGAAGGCACCCCGGATCTTGACGCGGCCCGCGCCAAGGCCAAAGACTGGCCGGGTCTCGTGGGCAAGGATCTGGCCGGGGAAGTGACCTGCAAACAGAGCTACACGTCCGACGAAACCTGTTGGGCATGGCCACGCGGTTTTGGCAAAGCGCGGGCATCGGCCCGGCGCGTCGTTGTGGTGGATTATGGGGTCAAGAAAAACATCCTGCGCTGTTTGTCCCAAGCGGGCTGCGCATTGACCGTGGTGCCCGCCCGCACCAGTGCTGAAGAGATACTCGGCTTGAAGCCCGCCGGCGTGTTTCTGTCGAACGGGCCGGGCGACCCGGCGGCCACGGGCGTATACGCCGTACCATCGTCAAAGACCTCCTGTCGAGCGGCATGCCCCTATTCGGAATTTGCCTTGGCCATCAGATCTTGAGCCTCGCACTTGGGGCCACAACGACAAAAATGCTCCAGGGCCATCACGGCGCCAATCATCCGGTCAAAGATCTCCTCACGGGCAAAGTTGAAATCGTGTCGATGAATCACGGCTTTACCGTTGAGCGCGGCAGCCTTCCCAGCGGTGTCACGGAAACACACATCTCGCTTTTTGACGGCACCAATTGCGGCATCGCTCTAAACGATAAGCCGGTGTTCTCGGTGCAATATCACCCGGAAGCCTCGCCAGGCCCGCAGGACAGTTATTATCTGTTCGAACGGTTTATGAAAATGATGGAAGGCGCAACCCCATGATCGGCGTGTTTGATTCAGGCAGTGGCGGATTGACGGTGGGCCGGGCGCTGACCCGGCGGCTGCCGCATCTGCCCTTTGTCTATCTGGGAGACCACGCCCACGCGCCTTATGGCGTCAAGTCGGCTCAAGACGTCCTTGCCCTGACGATCCAGAATGTCGAACGCCTGTTTGCCCAAGGCTGCGCGCTGGTGCTGCTGGCCTGCAACACCGCATCCGCCGTAGCCCTGCGCCGTCTGCAACAGGAGTGGTTGCCCGGCGCTTATCCTGATCGGCGTGTGCTTGGCGTTCTTGTGCCCCTGGTAGAAGCCATCACGGAAGTGCCCTGGCATGTCAAGGCGCCGGTCGCGACGCCGGGGCGCTTGCCAAAAACCGTGGGTATTTTCGCCACCGCCAGCACCGTGGCCTCAAACGCCTACCCTTTCGAGATCGGTCTGCGCGCACACGATATAAAAGTCGTTCAGCAATCCTGCGCGGGTCTGGTTGACCTCATCGAAGATGGCGCGGACAAGGACGACATCCAACGCCTTGTCACGTCCTGCGTTGAAAAACTTCTGGCGCAATTGGATGGCGGCGCGCCGGACGCGGTGGTGCTGGGCTGCACCCATTATCCGCTGGTGGCGGATGCCTTTGCCGCTGCCTTGCCCCAAGGCATCGATGTTTTAGCGCAGCCGGAGATTGTCGCGGAAAGTTTTGCTGATTACCTCGCGCGTCGCCCCCGCTTTGCGTCAGACAAGAGCAGTGCAACACGCTTCCTCACCACCGGCGATCCGACTAAAGTCAATCAAACCGCCAGCCGGTTTTTTGGTGCTGAGATCAGTTTTGAGGGATTGGAAGAATGAGTTTTTATTTTGCGCTTTCCCCCTCACCCTTTGTTGCGCTTTCCCCCTCACCCTACCCTCTCCCCCAAGGGGGAGAGGGTTCTAGTGACGGGTTATCCTTCTCCTTACTCCCTCTCTCCTTTGGGGAGAGGGGTGGGGTGAGGGGCCTTTTGGAGAGCCTCCTCAATAACCGTCAGCACACCCTCCATATTCTGCAGAACTTCATTGTTCCAAAAACGTACCACACGATAGCCTGCGCTTTGAAGAAACACCGTGCGACGCTCATCTGCTTCAAGCTGGTCTGCATGCTGACCGCCATCAAGTTCAACGATGAGCCGCGCAGCGGCGCACAGAAAATCAACAACATAAGGTCCTTTCGGGACCTGACGGCGAAACTTGGCGCCACTGATTTGACGGTTTCGCAAGTACCGCCACAGGCGTTTTTCAGCCTCGGTCTGATTGTGGCGAAGATTACGCGCGCGCGGTGTATTTTTCTGAATCATTTCTTTCTCTCGACACCCCCTCACCCTGCCCTCTCCCCCAAGGGGGAGAGGGTTTTGAGAGGAAGATCATTAAACTTACTCCTTCTCACCTCCTTGGAGAAAGGGCTATGCTTTTTTCTCCCTCTCCCCTTTGGGGAGAGGGCCGGGGTGAGGGGCCTTGCCAGAGTATAATCCATGCCCAAAAGAACAGACATCAAGAGCATACTGATTATCGGCGCGGGGCCGATTGTGATCGGGCAGGCGTGCGAGTTCGATTATTCCGGCACGCAGGCGTGCAAGGCGCTGCGCGATGAGGGCTACCGGATTATTCTGGTGAACTCCAACCCGGCGACCATCATGACCGATCCGGATCTGGCGGACGCCACTTATATCGAGCCGATCACGCCTGAATTCGTCGCCAAGATCATTGAAAAAGAACGCCCGGACGCACTTTTGCCCACCATGGGCGGACAAACGGCGCTCAACACCGCGCTGGCGCTGGCTAGCCAAGGCGTGCTTGAAAAGTTCAGTGTCGAGATGATCGGCGCGGACGCCACAGCCATCGCCAAGGCCGAAGACCGCTTGCAGTTTCGCGAGGCCATGGAGCGCATCGGCCTGGAAAGCCCGCGCTCGGATCTAGCCCATTCAAGAGAAGACGCTGAAGACGCCCTCGCCCATGTCGGCCTGCCTGCCATCATCCGCCCTTCATTCACGCTGGGCGGCACTGGCGGCGGCATTGCGTATAACCGCGAAGAATATTTTAACATCGTCGCCAGAGGCCTTGACGCCTCCCCCGCCGGGGAAGTGCTGATTGAAGAATCCGTGCTTGGCTGGAAAGAATATGAGATGGAGGTGGTGCGCGACAAAGCGGACAACACCATCATCATCTGCTCGATTGAGAACGTCGATCCCATGGGCGTCCATACCGGCGATTCCATCACCGTCGCCCCGGCGCTGACCCTGACTGACAAAGAATACCAGATCATGCGCAACGCTTCCATTGCGGTGTTGCGTGAGATCGGCGTTGAGACCGGCGGCTCAAACGTGCAGTTTGCTGTCAACCCCAAGGACGGCCGCCTGGTGATCATTGAAATGAACCCGCGGGTCTCGCGCTCGTCCGCCCTGGCATCCAAAGCCACCGGATTTCCCATTGCATCGGTGGCGGCGCGCCTGGCGGTGGGCTATACGCTGGATGAACTGGACAACGATATCACCGGCGCCACGCCCGCTTCATTCGAGCCGACGATTGATTACGTGGTGACTAAAATCCCGCGCTTTGCATTCGAGAAATTTCCCGGCGCCGAAGCCTCTCTCACCACCTCCATGAAATCCGTGGGCGAAGTGATGGCCATGGGACGCTGCTTTGCTGAAAGCCTGCAAAAAGCATTGCGCAGTATGGAAACCGGCCTCATGGGACTTGACGAGATTGACATTCCAGGGCTCGGCGAAGGCGACGACAAAAACGCCGTGCGCGCTGCGCTCGCCAAACCCTCGCCTGATCGCTTGCTCACCATTGGCCAAGCCTTTCGGCAGGGCCTCAGCGTGGAGGAAATTCAGGCCGTCAGTTATTATGAGCCCTGGTTCTTGCGCCAGATTGAAGCCATCGTCTTGGCGGAAGCAGAAATACTCAGCAACGGCCTGCCGGAAGATGTGGAGGATCTGCGCGCTCTCAAGGCCATGGGATTTTCCGATGCCCGTCTGGCACATCTCATCGGAAAAACCGAAGAAGACGTCACCACACTGCGCAAAAGTCAAGGACTTCACCCTGTCTTCAAGCGGGTGGATTCTTGCGCGGCGGAATTTGAGGCGCGCACGCCCTATCTCTATTCGACTTACGAAAGCCCCTCTTTTGGCGCCGCAACGGAATGCGAAGCCCAGCCCAGCACGCGCGAAAAAGTCATCATCCTGGGCGGCGGCCCCAACCGTATCGGCCAGGGCATCGAGTTTGACTATTGCTGCTGCCACGCCGCCTTCGCCATGAAGGATGCGGGCTTTGAAAGCATCATGGTCAATTGCAATCCTGAAACCGTGTCCACTGATTACGACACATCCGACCGGCTTTATTTTGAACCGCTGACGCTGGAAGACGTGCTGGAGCTGATCCGGGTCGAGCAAAGCCACGGCATACTGAAAGGGGTGATCGTTCAACTCGGCGGGCAGACGCCTTTGAAACTGGCGCACGGCCTGGAAGCGGCGGGCGTGCCCATTCTCGGCACAAAACCCGACGCCATCGATCTGGCCGAAGACCGGGAGCGCTTTCAAAAACTGCTTCGACGCATCAAACTCAAACAGCCGGTCAATGAAATTGCCTCATCGGTGGAAGACGCGCGGGCCGCGGTCGGGACGGTGGGGTATCCGGTAGTGATCCGGCCGTCTTATGTGCTCGGCGGCCGGGGCATGGAAATCGTGCGAGACACGGCACAGTTTGAAGCCTACATCACCACGGCAGTCCAGGTGTCGGGAACCAGCCCCGTGCTGATCGACGCTTATTTGCAAAACGCCATTGAAGTCGATGTGGACGCCATTTGCGATGGTGCTGATGTCTTTGTCGCCGGGATTATGGAGCATATCGAGGAAGCCGGCATTCACTCCGGCGACAGCGCCTGCTCCCTGCCCCCCTACACGCTTTCCGGGGCCATGATCGCGCGGCTTGAACAACAGACGCAAGCGCTCGCCAAAGCGCTGAACGTGGTTGGCCTGATGAACGTGCAGTTTGCTCTTCAGGGAACAGATATTTTTGTGCTGGAGGTGAATCCGCGCGCCAGCCGCACTGTGCCTTTCGTGGCCAAGGCTATCGGTGTGCCCGTCGCCAAAATCGCCGCGCGCGTGATGGCGGGCGAAAAACTCAGCGCCTTTAATCTCTTTAAGCGCAAACTCAACCACATTGCCGTTAAGGAAGCGGTGTTCCCCTTCGCCCGCTTTCCCGGCGTCGACACGGTGCTGGGCCCCGAAATGCGCTCGACCGGCGAAGTTATGGGTCTCGATACGACGTTCGAGCGCGCTTTCGCCAAAAGCCAGATCGCCGGCGGCTCCCTCGTCCCCAACAAAGGAACGGTATTTGTTTCCGTCAAGGACAGCGACAAGGTGGCCATCATCAAACCCACGCGCGATTTGAAAGAGATGGGGTTCAATATTCTTGCCACAGGCGGCACGGCTGATTTTCTGCTGGCCCAGGGCATTGCGGCGCAGCGCGTCAACAAAGTTTTGCAAGGGCGTCCACATATCGTCGACGCGATGAAAAACGGTGAGGTGGATTTGGTGTTCAACACCACGGAAGGCGCCCGCTCGCAGGCCGATTCCTTCACCCTGCGGCGCACGGCCCTGACCCTGAAAATCCCCTATTACACCACCATCGCAGGGGCCAGAGCGGCGGTTCTGGCCATCAGATCCAACCGCAGCGGCACCCTTGATGTCGCCCCTTTGCAAACCTACACTCAATGAGTCACCTTCGTTACATCCGAAACTAAGCAAAGAATATCAGACCATGGAAAAAGTCCCTATGACAGCTTCTGGCTATGCCAAAATAGAAGCTGAAAACAAACACTTAAAAACCACGGAGCGCCCGGCGGTCATCAAGGCCATCGCGGAAGCGCGTGCCCATGGCGACCTGTCAGAAAATGCCGAATATCACGCCGCAAAAGAAAAGCAGAGCTTTATTGAGGGGCGCATCCTTGAACTTGAGGACATGATGAGCCGCGCTCAGGTGATTGACGTCAATGCCCTCAGTGGCGCGACCATCAAATTTGGCGCCACAATCACACTGATTGATGAAGAAACGGAACAAGAATATTGTTATCAGATCGTTGGCGATTGCGAAGCGGATGTAAAAGAGGGCCGGATATCCATCTCATCCCCCATTGCCCGCGCACTGATCAGTAAGGAAGTGGGCGACAGCGTTGACGTCAACACGCCCGGCGGCGGCCGGACCTATGAAGTTCTTAAGGTAAAATTCATATAAAATTGGTCTGCCTCATCTGTTTCATGCAAGGTGGGAGGAAACCATGAGCATTAAAGCCCTATTCATACTCATCGCAATGCCGTCTCTCCTTATTTCGGCACCTTCTTTGAGCGCCGAATCTCTGGATCTCTCGGGCCCCTGGGCGTTTCAGGTTCTCACTTCCCCCAATGGTCCAGGCGCACGCGAGGTTCTGTTCAAACAGGAAGGCAACCGGGTGATCGGCTTCATCGAAAGCAACAGCGCATCAGGCCGGTTTGTCGGTACACTTGACGGCACGCATCTGGAGTTTACCGCCGTCCTTGAATTCGGCGGCCAGCCGCTTGCGGCTGACTATATCGCCACGGTGAAGGGCGACACCATGGAAGGACGGATCGAATACGGGCTCTACGGCACGGCGACCTTTGTCGGCCAGCGCGTGGTGGCCAAGACCAGTGCGGCGGACGATGAAATTGTGGGCTCCGCCAAAGACGCCAAAATCGAGGCCGCCCGGACAGGTGATGATTTTGGCATCATGCTTCAAGGGCAACTGGCGCCAGAAATGCTCTCCGTGATCGGCGGCACGTTCCAGATGGGCAGCGCCAAAGCAGATGCCGGTCATGATTACAACATGCCCCATACTGTGACGGTGTCTGATTTTTCCATGAGCCGGTTTCAGGTGACCAATGCTCAGTATGCCGCCTTTATCAAGGCCACCGGCTATGAGACGCCGTGGGAGCCCAAAGGCTGGACTGGCTACATGGCAAAATACCCCAACCATCCTGTGGTAAATGTCAGTTGGTATGACGCCAAAGCCTATACGGACTGGCTGTCCGGACTCACCGGCAAAATATATCGTTTGCCCACAGAAGCTGAATGGGAATACGCCGCCCGGGCGGGCCACAAGGGCCAGCGCTATGTGTGGGGTGATAAATGGGACAACAAGGCGGCAAATATTTCGACCTGGCGCATGGGGTATGTGCCCGATCGCGATGGCTGGAAAGAATGGTGGGATGGGCAAGGCGAACAGATGTCGAAATCCCAGGTCATGACCACCCGCGCCGGGTCGTTCCCGCCCAATGGCTGGGGGTTTTATGACCTTGTCGGCAATGTCTGGGAATGGACAAACGACTGGTTTCAGCAGGATTATTACAAAACATCGCCGCGCGAGAATCCCATGGGACCTGAGACGGCTGACGAAAAAGTGTTGCGCGGCGCGTCCTGGTATAACAAACCAGACGTGGCCTGGACTGCGACCCGCGACCGCTATGCCCCTACCGTGCGGCTGGACTATAACGGCTTTCGCGTTGTGAAAGTTGCCAATCAATAGACCAGATCATTCACGGACCCACTCTGAAGTTTGACCGTGACCGCCATTGCGGTAGAGTGGTTCCATCTCCCTTTGAAAGACAGGACATCGGATGACACGCCTTCTGACGACACTCATATTTTGTCTGGCACTTGCCTCTTTACGCATCGCACCGGCTGCCGCTGATTCCAGTAATCCAACACCGGGAGATAAGTTTCGCCAGCTTGACGGTATTTTTCCCACCCCCACCAGCACACGCAACGCCGCAGGCACCCCAGGCCCGGCGTATTGGCAGCAACAGGTCGATTACAAAATCGAGACCGCGCTTGATGAAGAAAAACAGATGCTGACTGGCGCTGAGACGGTTACCTATACCAATAATTCACCCGATGCCCTCACGTTTTTGTGGGTTCAACTGGACCAGAACCTCCATCGAACGGATTCCGTCGCTTCGCTGACACAAACCGTCACCGAAATGGAAAAAGCCAGTTACGGCAGGTTGCGTTATGACCTGGAAAAAGATTTTGGAGGTGGGTACGAGATTCAATCTGTGAAAACGTCCTCAGGCGCTCCCCTACAGCACAGCATCGTCGATACGATGATGCGCATCGACCTGCCACAGGCGCTGCAACCGGGCCAGAAAACCACATTCAGCATTGCCTGGACCTTCAAAATCACGGACGCCACCATCACGCGCGCCCGCTCCGGTTATGAATTTTTCAAAAAAGACGGCAACTACATTTATGTCATCGCGCAGTGGTTTCCACGTCTGGCAGCCTATACAGACGTCAAAGGCTGGCACACAAAACATTTTCTCGGCATGGGTGAGTTTACCCTTGAGTTCGGCAATTACGATGTCGCCATCACAGTGCCCGCCGATCACATCGTCTCGGCCACCGGGGTGTTGCAAAATCCGGATGACGTGCTCACCACCGCACAGATCCGGCGCTTGAAGGAAGCCCGAACGTCTGAAAAACCGGTGTTTATTGTGACGCCTGACGAAGCTCAGAAAAATGAAGCGTCAAAACAGACGGCCACAAAAACATGGCGTTTCAAAGCCCGCAAAGTCCGTGATTTCGCCTTCGCCTCCTCGCGCAAATTCATATGGGATGCGCAAGGTCTTGAACAGACGGACGGCTCACGCGTGCTTGCCATGTCATTTTATCCCAGGCGGGGCATGCCCCTGTGGAATAAGTATTCGACGCCCGCTATTATCCATACACTGACTGTTTACAGCCGCTATACATTTTTATACCCCTATCCCGTTGCCCAATCGGTCAATGGCCCCGTGGGCGGCATGGAATACCCGATGATCGCTTTCAATGGTCCACGCCCTGAAGAGGACAAGAAAACCGGCGAGAAAGCCTATTCCCGCCGTTCAAAATACACCCTCATCTCCGTTGTTATCCACGAAACCGGTCACAATTATTTCCCCATGGTGATCAATTCAGATGAGCGCAACTGGGCCTGGATGGATGAAGGCATCAACACGTTTCTGGAATTCCGGGCGGAACAGGAATGGGAGAAAGATTATCCTTCGCAGCGCGGCGACCCCCGCACCATCGTCGATTATATGAAGGGTAAACAACAGGTACCCATCATGACACAGGCGGATTCGGTGCCGAATCTTGGCGACAACGCTTACGGCAAACCGGCGGCGGCGCTCACCATTTTGCGTGAGACCATATTGGGCCGCGAATTATTTGACTTTGCTTTCAAGGAATATGCCCGGCGCTGGAAATTCAAACGCCCCATGCCGGAAGATTTTTTCCGCACCATCGAAGACGCCAGCGGCGTCGATCTCGACTGGTTCTGGCGCGGCTGGTTTTACACCACCGACCATGTGGATATATCCATTGACGGCGTCACGCGTTATTCCATCGACAGCAAAAACCCGGATGTTGAACAACCCCTCAAACGCCAGAAGAAGAAGGACGAACCCCTCTCCCTCACTCAGCGCCGCGATAAGAATGAGGAGCGGCTGGTGAAAAGGGACCCCGATCTTCTGGATTTTTATAATGAGAATGATCGCTATACAGTGACCGATAAAGACCGCAAAAAATACACCAAACTGGTTGAAGGATTGAAAGATTGGGAAAAGGAAATTCTGAAAGAAAAGAAAAATTTTTATGTCCTCGACTTTTCCAATAAAGGCGGTCTCGTGATGCCGATCATTCTCGCCATCACCTATGAAGACGGCTCGGAGGAAGAGCTTCGTCTTCCGGCTGAAATATGGCGGCTATCGCCTCTGAAAGTCCGCAAGCTTCTGGTGCGCGACAAGCTCATCACCTCTGTTGTGGTTGATCCCCACTGGGAAACCGCAGATACCGACGTTGAGAACAACAACTTCCCGCGCCGCATCGAATCCGCACAAGTTGACGTCTTTAAAATGGATCACAGCAAGATGGGCCGCAATCTGATGAAGGACGTTCTGGACGGCGAAAAAGTCAAGGCGGAAGAGGAAGAAAAGAAAAATTCAGGAGAAGACGCAAAAATCCCCAAAGAGACCCCGGGCGACGGTGAGAACACTGATCTTTAAAGCGCGTCGAGAGCGTCGAGCACCACAGATGGCGTGAGGATTTGCGGCAGCACATAGGCGTCCGTTTCATCCCCGCTCCCCGGCGCATAGAGTAGATAAAGCGGCACACCGTTGCGGCCATAGCGCGCCAGAGCCTGCGTGATCACCGGGTCGGAATTGGTCCAGTCACCCTTGAGATACACCACATCGCCCCGCTTAAATCTTTCAACCACCGGCGCGGCATTCAGCGCAAGGCGCTCATTGACCAGACAGGTGACACACCACGCCGCGGAAAAATTGACAAAGACGGCTTTGCCTTGCGCCCGATAGGCGGCAAGACGGTCAGAGGAATAGGGCTCTGACTTTAACGCACCATCCGTTAAATCAGCTTCTTGCGCCACAGATCCGGCGGGGTCTGCGCGCAGCGGAACAAGCAGCGCCAGAGCCCCGGCCAAAGCCAGCACCGCCATAGCGCGGGCCGCCACACGGCCACGGGGCGACGCATGGACAAACGATTGATATACCCACGCCGCGAACCCCAGAAGCACCAGACCCAGCAGCGCAAAAAACACGCCATTGGCATTCGTCTGTTGACTGAGCACCCAGATCAACCACGCAGCCGTGCCATACATCGGGAAAGCCAATGCCTGCTTCAATCGCACCATCCACAGTCCCGGCCGGGGCAGGAGGCGTCCG
>Ga0114931_10003498_pt1 | contig 19877 bp, 16 predicted proteins | sample 2SBtaG_FD_89579 | JGI IMG/M metagenome (GOLD analysis project Ga0114931, IMG submission 89579) | Deep subsurface microbial communities from Kolumbo volcano to uncover new lineages of life (NeLLi) - 2SBTROV14_V59a metaG | ecosystem: Environmental > Aquatic > Marine > Volcanic | place: Kolumbo...
AGCTGCTGGATCTGCCCCGTCCGGACACCCGGGCGGTGGTGACCGACCTCGCCCGGCGGGGCTCTGCGAACGTCCGGTTCCGGCTCGTCTTTGACGCCCGCGGGGTCACCCTGGACTCGGGGTGCGCCGACGATCCGCACTCCATATCCCGCTCGCGACCATTCGGGGTTGGCGCGGAACCTGCGTAGCAGGGAGGGGCACGACCTCCGCCGACTCGATGTCTCAACCGACGTGCAAGCAATGATTTACATCCTGTTACCCGCGTACAACGAAGAAGACGCGCTGGAGCCCCTGATCACCAAGGTGGACTCCGCGATGCGTCACGCGGGGTTTGCCTATCGGGTTGTCGTGGTCAACGACGGCAGCAAAGATCGCACGGGATGCATTCTCGAACAGCTGTCCCGGCGGTTTCCGATGGATGTCCTCACCCACAAGTACAACCGCGGGCTCGGTGAGACGGGGCGGGACGGGTTTGAGTTCATCGCGGAACGGGCGGACCCGGCCGACGTCATCGTGCGCATGGATTGCGATGACACGCACGAGCCCGATTACATCCGGGCCATGGTCGACAAGCTGAATGAGGGATACGAGGTGGTGACCGCATCGCGGTATGCGCCGGGCGGGGGCCAGATTGGGGTGAACCTGTATCGACGGACCATCTCCCGGTGTGCGAATCTGCTCATGAAGCTGGTCTTTCCCATCCCCGGCGTGTGGGAGTATACGTGCGGCTATCGTGCGTATCGGGTGTCACATATCCAGGATGCCCTGAAGCTGTTTGGCAATCGGTGGATTGATCTCAAGGGCATGGGGTTCACCGGGACGGTGGAGAAGATGATCAAGTGTCGTCTGATGCGGGCACGGGTCGGGCAGATCCCGTTCGTGCTGCGGTACGATCAAAAAACCAGTGTCAGCAAGGTGGTCACCAATCTGACCACCCTGGGATACCTCGTCCTGATTGCCAAGTACGCCATTCCCTGGGGGGATCTCGGAGACGAGTGGCAGCGGGCGGGTCGCGAACGCCGGGCCCGTTTGTACGACGAGAAGGGGCGGTTACGCCTGGGTCCCGTTCGGGTGGACGCCTGATGTGCGGGATCGCCGGGATCCTCGAGCGCTCAAAGGACCGGACCGCCGATCCTGCGGTTGTGGCGTCGATGGTGGCGGCACTGGCGCACCGTGGTCCTGACGACGAGGGGACGTGGATGGCGGGGCCGGTCGGACTTGGGCACCGGCGCCTGGCCATCATCGATCTCGAAGCGGGTCGGCAGCCGATGGCCAACGAGGACAACACGATCTGGATCGTGTTCAACGGCGAGATCTACAACTACCTGGAGCTTCGGCGCGACCTGCAACGGGACCACACGTTCCGCACGCATACCGACACCGAAGTCATCCTTCATCTGTACGAAGACCTCGGCGAACGGTGCCTCGAACGCCTGAACGGCATGTTCGCCTTCGCAATCTGGGATGGCCGCCGGCAGCGGCTGTTTGCGGCTCGCGATCGCCTGGGCATCAAACCGTTCTACTGGCATGTGGATGGGGATCGATTGAGCTTCGCCAGCGAACCGAAGGCCCTCTTCGCGGCCGGTCTGTGTGTCCCGGAACCGGATCCGGTCAGCCTTCAACAGTACCTCACCTTCCAGCTCTGCCTGGGTGACCGGACGCTGTTTCGGGGTGTCCACCGCCTGGAACCCGGCCAGTATCTCATGTACCGGCCGTTCGAAGACCACGCGCCGTCGGTCGCCCGCTACTGGGACTTCAACTACGAGCTCGACAGTCACCACACCGAGGAATATTTCATCGACCGGCTCCAGGGCCTGCTGCAGGACGCGGTCCGGCTTCAACTCCGGAGCGATGTTCCGGTGGGGGCCCATCTCTCGGGTGGGATCGACAGTTCCACGATCACCTGTCTCGCCGCGGCCGCCTACGGAGGATCGTTCCATACGTTTACCGGCGGGTTCGCCGATGGGCCGCAGTACGACGAGACCTCGTACGCCCGGGCCGTGGCCGATCACGCCGGCACCGTGCATCACGAGGTGTGGCCGACGGCGGACGGGTTTGCGGATGTCCTGCCCCGGCTCATGTACATGATGGACGAACCGGCGGCGGGCCCCGGTCTCTTTCCGCAGTACGCGGTGTCCCGGCTGGCGAGTGAGCACGTGAAGGTCGTGCTGGGTGGACAGGGGGGTGACGAAATCTTCGGCGGGTACGCCCGTTACCTCGTTGCCTACCTCGAACAATGTCTCAAGGGTGCCATCTTCGGTACGCAGGAAGACGGACGGTACATCGTGACCTGGGAGAACATCGCTCCCAATCTGTCGCTACTCCAGCAATATCAGCCCATGTTGCAGCACTTCTGGCGCGATGGCCTCTTCGAGGATATGGACACCCGGTATTTCCGGTTGGTCAGTCGGGCGGACAACGTCGGGGAATTCTTCAATGGCGATGTGTGGCGGGACGACAGCCGCAACGCGATGTTCGAGGCGTTCCAGCAGGTATTCAACGACCCGTCAACCAGGAGCTATTTCAACAAGATGACGAACTTCGACCTCAAGACGCTCCTTCCGGCGTTGCTGCAGGTCGAAGATCGCACCAGCATGAGTGTGTCGCTGGAGTCGCGGGTGCCGCTGCTCGATCATCGCATCATCGAACTGGTGACCCGCATGGCACCGACCATCCGCTTCAAGGGCGGAGATACCAAGCGGGTCTTCCGCGACGCGGTCCGTCATCTGCTGCCCGAAAAAGTGTACGCACGCCGGGACAAGATGGGCTTCCCGGTACCGCTCGCCGAGTGGTTCGGAGGCCCCCTGCGCGATTTCGTCGGCGACATCCTGCTGAGCGACCGGGCCCGCCAGCGGGGCGTGTATCGGATGGAAGGGGTGGAACGGGTGATCGCCAGGGAGCAGCGTTTTGGGCGCCAGATCTGGGGTCTGTTGAGTCTGGAACTGTGGTTCCGGGCCTTCATGGACGGGGAACAGCTGCCGAAGCCGGGGTCCGCCAGGGCGGTGGTGGAGGTCGGGCGGTGAAGCGATGGACCCCGGCGTGGCTGGCCATAGCCGCGTTCCTCCTCTACGTACCGGCAGTGGGTTGGGGACGTCCCCAGGCGACCGACGCCGAATCGGCCCGGGCCTGGGGTGTCGATGATGAAACGCCGCTGGGCCCTCTGGCGCAGGTCCACAACATGATCGAGCCCAAGGCCTTTCAGAACCTCGGATATCCGTTGATGCACTCGCTCCTGATTGTGGGTGCCTACGCCCCGTACCTGGGAGTACTCTGGGCCCGGGGAGGTTTTGCCAACCCCCGAGCGGATTATCCTTATGGATTCCGGTACCCCGCCGCCACGCTGCGACGCCTGAAGGTCATCGCCAGCCTGGTCTCCGTTGTCCTGGCGGTGGGTATTGTGGTGGCTACCTGGTACGGGACCAAAGCCCTCGTTGACTCCATCACGGCGTTGGTGGCCGCCGGGCTGACCACCGTGTCGTTTCCCATGTTCTACTACTCCCGGACCGGCAATGTGGACGTGCCGATGATGTTCTTTGTGGCCGTCGCGCTGGCCGCCTTCGCCCGATGCCTCTCCGAGCGGGATGGCTTCACCGTGCGGAGGGCCCTGGCCCTGGGAATCGGTGTCGGCGCCGCCGTCGCCACCAAGGAACCGGCCGCCGCCGCCTTCCTCGGCGTTCCCGTGGTGTTGCTCGCCCGACACTGGAGGGTGAGGGGACGGGGCGGTGGCTGGAAGACGGGAGGGTTCTGGCGTCCGCCGCTGGTCGCCTTGGCCTCCTGCGTCCTCATGTTCGGGATCGGCAGCGGTTGGTTCCTCGATCCTCCGCGGTTTTATGCCCACCTCGCATTCATCGGGGAGCGCGTGGGCAGCGCGGCCACCGGGTCTGTCGAGTTCGTTCGGACCTACCCCATGACGATGGCCGGGCACCTGGCCCTCACCGGGCGACTGCTGGGCCTGCTCGCCGATGCGATGACCGGCCCCGGCGTGGCTCTGGCCCTGGTCGGTATGGTGCTGGCGTGGCGGCGTCGATCTCCGGTGGGATGGATGGTGGTTCCCGCTGCGACCTATTACGCGGTGCTCTTTCTCTCGGCGCGGATCGGCATGTTACGGTACATGATGCCGGTCGCCCTTCCCCTCACGGTGTTGACTGCGTTTGCGCTGACCCGGCTGGCGGCTGCTCCGGTCCGCGTCGTACGGGCGGGGGCGGTCGTACTCGGCGCGGGGATGTTGGCAGTGGGCCTGCTGCGAGGTGCCGATCTCACGTGGGCCATGCTTCACGATTCCCGGTATGCAGCCGGTGAATGGCTGGCGTCCACGCTGCGGCCGGGAGACCGGATCGAGTACTTCGGATCGCGGCAGAAACTGCCCGACGTGCCGGCCGGAGTTCAGGTCTCGCTGGCGACACCGTACCGTGGGGCCATCCGCGACGCCGGAGGACCGGAGGGGCCGCCGAGTGTGGCTGAACATCTGGCGGCACACGGTGCCGGTTACCTGATCGTCATGCCGGATCATTCGTCACCGCCCCAGGCGGAACACAGTGCGACCTGTCCGGTCTCCGTCTACCGCCGTCTCCTCGACGGTTCGCTTGGCTACGAGTTGGCTGAGACGTTTCATCACCCGAGGTTGTTTCCGTGGCTTCCGCGACCGGAGCTCGACTACCCGGTCGTCAATCCACCAATTCGGGTATTCCATCGACGAGCCGGATGATGGCAGAAGAGGATCCGAAACGATGAAGGTCGTGTCGATCGTGGGGGCGAGGCCCCAGTTCATCAAGGCCGCCCCGGTCAGCCAGGAGCTGCGACGGGCGGGATACCGGGAAGTCCTGATCCACACCGGACAACACTACGATTACGAGTTATCCCAGGTGTTCTTCGAAGAACTCGACATCCCGACCCCCGATCGGAATCTCGAGGTCGGCTCCGCCAGTCACGGCGTTCAGACCGCCCGCATCCTGGAGGGCATAGAGGATGTGTTGGTTGGCGAGACGCCCGATGTGGTGTTGATCTACGGAGATACCAATTCGACGCTGGCCGCGGCCCTCGCCGCTTGCAAACTCGGTGTACCGATTGCGCACGTCGAAGCCGGGTTGCGTTCGTTTAACCGCAGTATGCCCGAGGAACACAACCGCGTGCTGGCCGATCACTGTGCCGATATCCTGTTCTGCCCAACGGAGACGGCGATGACCAACCTCCGCCGCGAGGGGATCGGACGGGGAGCGCACCTGGTGGGTGACACCATGTATGACATGTTGCGCCAGTCGCTCGGTGCGGCGCTGGAACGGCCCATCCGCGGGCGACTCGGTCTCGAGGACAACGCGTATCTGCTGGCCACCATCCACCGGCCCGGTAACACGGACCGGCCCGAACACCTGCGGGCCATTGCGACGGCGTTCGAACGGATCGAGCTGCCGGTCATCCTGCCGCTGCATCCCCGCACGCGAGGGCGGATCGATGAGTCCGATATATTCGGGGGCTGGCCTCCCAACGTTACGGTGATCGATCCGGTGGGCTATCTGGACATGCTTGCCCTCCAGGCCGGCGCGCGCATGATCCTCACCGATTCAGGCGGGATCCAGAAGGAGGCGCTGCTCCTCAAGACACCATGCATCACGATGCGGCCGGAGACCGAGTGGGTTGAGACCGTCGCGTGCGGGTGGAACGTCGTGACGGACGCCGACGCCGACCGGATTACGGCTGCGGTCCGCACACGGGAGTGGCCCCAAAGTATGCCACCCTCACTCTTCGGTCATGGGGACGCCGCCGTGCGGATTGTGGAGATCCTTACCGAACGGTTTGCGTCGGCGTCGGTGGCGGGCAGACCGATGCGGCAAGGAGCGGCGGTGACGGCGGACGCCCGGGGATGAGCGCTCCGCCGGGCATTGCGGCGCACGGTGATCCGGGGACATGGATCCGTACCCATTGGAAGACCGCCGTCCTGCTCGGGACGGTAGCCGTGGTGCTTTCGCTCCCGGCCCTGGGGTGGGGTCTGCCGGACGGTTCCGCGCCCGACCGGGTGTGGGCCTGGGGTAACGACGAGCTGGCGCCGCTGGGACCCCTCGGTGAGGTCTACAGCGTCTTTCTGGCCCGGGGTCCCCGGCATTTCAACCCGCAGTACCCGCTCCTCCAGTATATGATCGATGTCGTGTTTGCCGCCCCGTACCTGATATGGCTCAAGCTCGTGGGTGGTATGGGGCGCATGGTGGCCGAGTACCCGTTCGGTTTTACCGACCCCCCGGCCGCGCTCCGTGCGCTCACGGTGTGGCAACGCCTGCCGAGTGTTCTCGCCGGGAGTGGGGTCGTCGCTCTGGCCTTTATCACGGCCGGCCGATGGCGAGGCATCACGGCCGGGATCATTGCCGCGCTGGGGATCGCGCTGACGTACCCGATGGTGTACTACACCGGAATGAGCAATGTGGATGTTCCCGCACTCCTGTGGACCGCGGCAGGGTTGCTGGTGTTCGCGGAGATCCTGCGGACCGGGCTGACACGCCGGCGTGCGGCGCTGTTCGGGTTGTTCGCGGCCCTGGCGACCGCCACCAAGGACCCGGGGTACGCCGCCTTTGCCGGAATGGGCGGTGCGCTTGCCATCCTCCCGCTGGTCGGGAGTCGAAGGGAGACCTGGTGGGATACCGCGGGGGCCGCCGGGGTCGGCGTCGCGGTCGCGTTGGTGGTGTACGCCGTCGCCAGTGGGTTGGTATTTTCTCCATCCCGGTACGTGGAGCACGTGCGTTTCATCACCCACGGGTCATCGGGTTCCCCACTGTACTTCAAGGGAACACCGACCCTCGCCACGTACCTCGGGACAGCCTGGGATACGATGACGGACATCCGTCGATCCCTGGGTTGGCCCGTGAGCCTGATCGCGTTCGGGGGCGTGCTGCTGGCGGTGCGGTCCCGACGTGAAGAACTCTGGTTCCTGTTGCCCGGGCTGGGGATTCTGGTCGGGGTCATTCTGCCCGTGCGGTTCGTCCTGATTCGGTTCGTGCTCGTGATGGCCTACATCGGGACATTGTATGCCGCCTTCGCGGCGGCCCGAGGATGGGATCACGCCGACCGCCGGGTGCGGGTAGCGGTCCGGGCAGGCGTGAGTGTGGCGCTGATGTGGTCGGCGGTGCGGGCCGGCGATCTTGCCTGGCAGATGCATGGGGATCGACGGGAGCCGTTGGGGGAATGGCTGTGTCAACACGCCGGACCGCGCGGGACGGTCGGGTACTACGGGGCCGCCCGGAAACTCCCGCGGTTGCCCTGCGGGATCACCACGGTCCGACTGCACGATCCCGACGGCGTTGGCGTGGTGCCCGCGGGTGTGAATCGTCCCGATTACGTGCTCATGATTCCGCAACAACATTTTGAGTCCTGGCACGAGTTCGTCCTTCCCGACACGACGGCCGGCCGTCTGTTGGACGGCACGGCCGGGTATCGGCTCGCCTTTGCCTCACAGGCCCCGTCGCTGTTCCGGGATCGACCGATCCCCTTCGTCAATCCTCCGGTGCGGGCGTTCGCCCGAACGGACCTGGCGGACCGCCTCAATCCTGCCGTGTTGCGATTGGAGCTGGCCGATCCCCGGGAGGTGCCGTGACGGGGCCGCGGCCGAAGGCCGCCATTCACGTCGATCTTGACGGTGTCACCGAGGTGTACGGGACCCATGGGTGGGGTTGGTCGCGCGCCGATGATCCGGTGTTCGAGTCCGGCATGCAGGCCCTGCTGGATTATCTGGACGAGGAAAACGTTCGAGCCACCCTGTTCGTGATTGGCACTTCCGTCGGGAACCCCCGGAAACGGGGGTTGCTCGAAGAGGCGGTCCGCCGGGGCCACGAATTGGCCTCCCACACCATGCGCCACCGTAACCTGTTGGGGCTGTCCCGCGAGGAAAAGCGGCGGGAGCTGGAGGAGAGCAGGGCGGTGATTGCGGCCGAGCTGGGGGTCGAGGTCCACGGCTTCCGCGCCCCGGGCTACCAGGTCGATCGCGAGACCGTGGAGTTGCTCGACGAACTGGGCTACCGGTATGACTCGTCCGCCTTTCCGACCGCAACGTTCGCGCAGCGGTTGGGAACGGGGGAGAACCGTCTGGAGACGCCCGGCCGGCCGTACGACGGCCTGGCGCTCTGCGAACTGCCGCTCCCGGACCACCGGCCCTCGCCCGTACCGATCAACCCATCCTACGCCCACCTGCTCGGCGTCCCGTATTTCCGGTGGGGGATCCGCCGCATGGCCCGGCGCCAGCGGCCCACCGTCCTGCTTTTTCATCTCATCGACCTGGCGGCCCCGCTGGCTCGGGCGGATTTGCGTGGGGTCAGGTCCCGGATTTTCACCCTGTCGACCCTCTCCCAGGAACGGAAACTGTCCCGGTGTCGCATGATGATGCGGTCCCTGAGGGAGGTTTTTGAGGTCGTCACGACGGGGCGGCTCCTGGAGGAGGTGCCCCACGAGCCTGTTGCGGGGTCGCAACGCCCCGGGGCCGGAGGGGAGAAAACGGCCTGATCCGGTCTCAAATCGGGTGGGGCGGTGCAACGGATCATGGCACCGGGCTTGCACCTCGTCCCCCCGGGCGTCTGCCCCCTCGTACCACCCTTTGATCACAACGGCATATCCGGCGTAACCCGCCGGACAGGAGAGGCGATGACAGCAAGACCGGTGGTGGTGATCGGCGGCGGCCCGGCCGGGAGCGTAGCAGCCCTCTGCCTGCGCAAACTGGGCCGCGACGTCGTGCTGTTCGAGCGGGAAGAGTTCCCCCGGTACCGGATCGGCGAGTCCCTCCTGCCGGGGACACTGTCGATCCTCGACCGCCTGGGCCTGGGGGATCGCCTGAAATCGGCGGGCTTCCCCAAGAAGCGGGCGGCAACGTTCCTGTGGGGTGAGGGTCGGCCCCCGTGGTCGTTCACGTTCTCCACGCCGAAAACGGCACCCTGGGTCTACGACCACGCCTACCAGGTGACCCGTGCCGAGTTTGACCGGATTCTCCTGGAGGCGGCCATCGAACGGGGGGCCGACGTACGCCGGGCGGAGGTGACCGGGGTGCACCCCGGGAACGGAGATGTACCTTCGGTGTCCTGGAAACGCGGGGAGGAGTCCGGTACCCTGGAGGCGGCATTCGTCATCGACGGGTCGGGAGCGGGCAGCCTCCTGGCCAAACAGCTCGACATCAGGAAGTTCGACCAGTTTTACCGGAACATCGCCGTGTGGTCATACTGGAAAGGCGGCCGGCGTTACGGGGGCGATCTTGCCGGCAACATCTTCTCGGTGACCTGGCGGGAAGGGTGGATGTGGCTCATTCCGCTCAAGGACGATACCTACAGCGTGGGTGTCGTCACCGATCTCGATCTGGGTTCGCGTCGCATGAAGGAAGTGGGCCCGGAGGCGTTCTATCGGGAGAGCATTCAGGAATGCAGGTTCGCGCGAGATGTGTTGGCCTCCGCCACCATGTGTGAGGAGGTTCGCGTGGTCCGGGACTGGGCCTACTCGGCGAAGACCACCACGGCCGGGCGGACGTTTTTCTGCGGTGATTCAGCGATGTTCATCGATCCCCTGTTTTCCCAGGGCGTCCATCTCGCCACCTATTCGGCGATGATGGCGGCTGCGGCCATCGACTATCTGTACGATCACCCAGACGATCAGGCCGCCGTCCAACAGTGGTTCGATCAGTCCTATCGGAACGCCTACGATCGATACCACAAGTTCCTGTCAGCGTTCTACGCCTTCAACGCTGAAGAGGGATCGACCTTCTGGAAGAGCCGGACCATTCAGGGTGCCGGAGACAGCCGCTTCGCCGATCGCGATTGGTTCAAGGCCATGACCGGCCAGGGCATGAACGGCAACGCCGCGGCGGGAGAGAGTGTCGCGGAGCATGCGGCAACGCTCGCCGAGTTGTGGCATCACGGATCGACCGAGCTGTCGGACGAGTTCGACGAAACGGAGCTGTCCCTGCGCCGGATCCGATGGGCGAGCGAACTGCTGCGCGGTTTCAACCGGATGAAACGCCTCGAGTGGACGGGGCGGGAGGTGTGCCTCTACCCGGCGTACGATGTTCACCCTACCGAGTTTCGTCTCGAGGAACAGACCTACCTGGGAGATGAAACGGGGCGGGTGATGTCGGCCATTCCGTTGACCGAGGCCCACCGCGAGTTGTTCGCGGAGTTGCAGACCCGGCCGATCGCGTACCGCGACTTCGCCAAACGCCTGGCGGCGCTCGACGCGGCCGGGACGCCTGTCCAGATCGTCGGACGGTTACTCGAAGAAGGCTTTCTGCGTGGATACGACAAGGATGGAGAATCGGTACCGATTCGGTTCGCGCTGCGTTTCGGAGGGGTAGGGGCCGAGGACGACCTGTCCTAGGGCGGAGATCACAGTGAATATGAGGAAGACATGAATCGCGACACACTGGTGGAGAGCATGACGGATCTGCTCAAGACGGCGGTCGATGCGGAGGGAGAACACCACCAGATCGAGGTGACGCCCGATGCCCCGCTCGTCGGCGGCGAGGCTATTCTCAGCTCCATGGGCCTGGTTTCCTATGTCATGGATGTTGAGGCCTCGCTGGAAGAGGATCACGGCCTCGAGGTGACGCTCGTGAACGAAAATGCACTGTCGCGGAAAGAGAGTCCGTTCCGCTCCGTGCACGCGCTCGCCGATTACGTCCTGGAGCTGGCCGGGTCGGCGGCCTCCAAACCGGCTGCCTGATGGACCGGACGCGGCACATTGAATGGCAGCTTGCACGCTTCGCCTCCGGCCGCGACCATGCCGCCATGGTGTGGCGGGACGAGACCGTCACCTACGGCGAACTCCGCGAGCGGGTCGATGCCTGGGTCGCCCGTCTGAACGCCTCGGAGATCCAGACCGGCGACTGCGTCGGGGTGATCGGGGACTTTTCGCCGGAGAGCGTGGCCTGCTTGCTGGCCTTGGTGGCGCAGCGGTGCATCGTGGTACCTCTCGCGTGGGAGTCGCAGGATCAACACGAACAGTTCTTTGCGATCGCCGAACTGGATCACCTGGTGCACTTCGACCGGTCCGATGCGGCAACGGTGGTGGCACGGAACGGGCGACGGAACCATCCGCTGTTGGAACAGGTGCGAGCCCGACGTGGTCCAGGTCTGATCCTGTTCAGCTCCGGATCAACCGGGGCGCCCAAGGCGATCCTGCACGAGTTCGAGCCGTTGCTGGCGAAGTTTCGGCAGCCCCGACGGGCGTATCGCACCGTCAACTTTCTGCTCTTTGACCACATCGGCGGAGTCAACACGCTCTTCTATACGCTGGCGAATCTGGGGTGTACGGTGGTCCCGGCGGATCGCACGGTGGCGCGGGTCTGCGAAGCGGTGGCTCGGCATGGCGTAGAGTTGCTGCCCACCTCGCCGTCGTTTCTGAATCTGATGCTGCTCGAACGTGCCCACGAGCACTACGATCTGTCGTCGCTGTCGTTGATTACGTACGGGACGGAGGTCATGCCGGAACGCACGCTGGCGATGGCCAACGAAGCGTTCCCCGGTGCCCGCTTTCAGCAGACCTACGGACTCTCGGAATTGGGGATCCTGCGCTCGAAGTCCCGGGACAATCGATCACTGCTGGTCAAGGTCGGCGGCGAGGATTTCGAGACCCGCGTTCGCAACGGAACCCTGTGGATTCGAGCCCAATCCTCCATGGTGGGGTACCTCAACGCCCCGTCACCGTTCGATGACGAAGGCTGGTTCGATACCGGCGATGCGGTGGTGCAGGAGGGAGACTACTACCGGATCCTGGGGCGGGAGTCGGACATCGTGAACGTCGGAGGACAGAAGGTCTATCCGGCTGAGGTGGAGAAGGTGGTGGCGGAACTTCCCGGCGTGATCGATATTGCCATTCGCGGCGAAGAACACATGATTCTGGGGAACGTGGTCGTCGCCGTCGTGCAGATGCGCGATCCGATCCCGGCGAGCGAGATGAAACGGCGGATCGTGGCCCATGCGAAGGGGCGGTTGCAGCCGTTCATGGTGCCGGCCAAGGTCAAGGTCGTGACCGAGTCACCGGTTACCTATCGGTTCAAGAAGGTGCGGCGGGCATGAACGTCGAGGTTCTCGATCCGGAAAACCGGGCCGACGTGGCCGGGGTGGCCGCCTTGCACCGCCAGGAACTGGCCGACAGCCCGGTGGCGCAGTTCGGGATGCGATTTCTACGTGATTTCTACTACCGGACGCTCGTGGCCGATGGGTTGATTCATTGTACCATCGGCAAGGCCGACGGCAGGGTGGTAGGGTTCATCTCCTATACCACCACACCCACCACGTTCATGGGAGAGGGGCTGCGGAGGCACTTCGTCCGGCTGGCGTGGATCCTGGTCCGCTCTGTTGTAGCACGTCCGCGGCTGGTACGGGATATTCTGGGTGTGCTGAGGATCATGCGCGAACGGAGCCGGGAAGAGGAACCCGGCTCGGTCTCGGAGAGCGTCGGCGAGGTGCTTTCCCTGGTGAGTCTCAAGCCGTACCAGAAACAGATTCCCGAAGGCGGGAAGAGTCGGCTCACAGTACGACTGTTCGAGGAGATGGTGGCATTCTTCCGGTCGCACCGCATCGAGCAGATCCATCTGTTGGTGAAACCCGAGAACAAGGCGTCCAACCTCTTCTGTAGCATCATGGGATGCCGACTCGGAAAGATCGTGCAGGGCGGCCGACCGGTCCATCGGTATACGTATACAATCCCGGAAGTCGAGGCGCCTGAGGAAGAGGCTCGGGCCTGATCGATGTCACGTGTCGCCGTGGTAACCGGGGCGCGCAAGGGACTCGGCAAGGGGCTGGCGGAACGGCTGTTGAGCGCCGGGTACGCGGTGGTCGGATGCGGTCGCGGCGAGTGCTCATGGGAACACAACCATTTCAGGTACCTGCGGCTCGATGTGTCGCAGGAACAAGACGTCAAGACACTGATCCGCGAGGCCGTGGAGGTCGGACCACCGTATGCGGTAATCAACAACGCCGCGACGGCCTCCATGAATCATACCCTGTTGACCCCGGCCACGAGCCTCGATGACATGTTGGCCAGCAACGTCCGATCGACCTTCCTGGTCAGCCGGGAAGCGGCCAAGGTGATGCGGAAGACCGGAGTGGGTCGGATCGTCAATATCAGTTCGGTGGCGGTCCCGTTGCGCCTGGCGGGACAAGCCGCGTACGTCGCGGCCAAGGCGGCCGTCGAGCGCCTGACCCAGGTGATGGCCCGCGACCTCGGCGATCTCGGGATCACAGTCAACGTGGTGGGACCGGCACCGACCGCCACGGACATGATCCGGGGCGTTCCCCCGGACAAGATCGAGCGGCTGATCCAGTCGTTTCCGATCAAACGGCTGGGAACCATCGACGATGTCTGGAACGCGGTGGAGTTCTTTCTCCGACCGGAGAGCGAGGCCGTGACCGGGCAGATCCTGTACTTGGGGGGAACCCCCAATGGGTAGGAGTGCAGGACCGCCGGACGCATCACCGCGCTGGCGCCGGGGCGTGGTAACGGCGCTGCGCATCCTCGTTGCCGTCTCGCTGTTGGTCGTCCTGATCCGGTCGGGCGGCATTCGATGGTCGGCGCTGCGCGAGGTGTTTGCCGTGTGGCCCCTGACCCTCGCCGCCCTCGGATTGATGCTGATGGGACTCGTGCTCACGTCATGGCGTCTCTGCGTCCTCTTCCGACCCCGAGGGCTGGGACTTTCCCTGGCGGCATCGACCCGGCTCACCCTGATTGGCATGTTCTTCAATACCAGCCTGCCCGGGGCGGGGGGGGGAGACCTGGTCCGGATGTACTACGGGGCGCGGGGACACGAGGGTCGTCGGGCCGAGATCGTGACGGTGATGGTGCTGGACCGGGTGGCAGGCATGTTTGCCCTCATCCTCTGGCCGCTCCTAGTCGCCCCCGCTGTCTTCTCCTTGTGGCGCGGCAACCCGGCGCTGACGGCGCTGTTGGGCGCAGGAGCGGCCATGGCCGTCGGGATGGCGGTCGTGTTCGTGGTGGCGTGGTCACCGATGTTTGCCCCCGACGGTCGGCTGGACGGATGGGTTCGCCGGCTGCCCGCCGGCGCGCTGCTGGCCCAGGTCATGGAGACGATTGCCGGGTACCGGACGCACCGACGGGCGGTCGTGCAGGCGGTGGGGATTTCTCTCCTCAGTCACACGCTGGCGATGAGCGCGGCACTCCTGCTGGCTCGCATTACCAACCCGGACGGATTCTCCTGGGCCATGAGCATCCTCATCCCCATGGGCTTCATGGCGAACACGATTCCATTGACCCCGGGTGGGCTGGGGGTAGGCGAAGCGGCGTTCGATTCGCTGTTCCGGCTGGCCGGTCTGCATGGGGGAGCCGAGGTGTTGCTGGGCTGGAGACTTCTGATTCTGGCTGTGGGCCTGGTGGGCCTCGGGGCCTATCTGCACGGCCGTCGGGACTTCGTCGAGGCTCCAACCCGGCCCGGGGACTCCCTCCAGGGGCTGCGTGCATGACCCGCTGGCCACGGTGGAAGCCTGAATCGGTCTCCGGCAGTGGAGAGGTCCCCGCAAGGGGTCAGGTGGAACGGGGCTTGCCTGACAGGGGGCAGGGATCCGGCCGGCCGGCGACCGCCCCTCGGTGGCCATTCCGGCTTCATTCCACATAAGCCTTTATGTATCAAATACTTACAACGGTGGACGCGTGAGCGCCCCGCCCGGCGCACGCCCCGAACAGCCGAAGAATGCCCGCGGCCCTCGAGCGGATGGCCCCGGTCCGGACGGTCGGGCTTCCCGGGTCGTGCCGGGAGGAGTGCCGCTGCGCCGGTGGATCGGACCGATGGTCCTGGTGCTCCTCGCCCTGGCCCTTCCGCCGGAGCGTGTCGGGCGATGGCTGGCCCGGTCGGGTTCGGATCTGGTGGGCTCGATCACTGCCGGGATGTGGATCTTCCGGATTATGCTGCTCGTCCACGCCGGGTGGTGGGCGGCCGCCGTGCGTTGGCCCCGGATACCGGGCACCGGATCTCTTCTCTCCCTGCCGGCCGACCGGGAAGGTGAGCGGGGCGGGTGGCGCCTGATCGGGTCGATCATGCTGCTCGCGCTGGTCGTTCGGTTGATCGATCTGGGGGACGGACTCTGGTACGATGAGATTCAGACCGCGGTCCGGTACGCCCATCTCGACCTGCCTCGTCTGATGGCGACGTTTGACAGCCAGAATCAGCACATGCTGTACTCGATCCTCGTGCGGGTCTCGGTGGGGATTCTGGGGGATCATCCGTGGGCGATGCGCCTGCCGGCCGTGTTGCTGGGGGTGGCCAGTATCTGGGCGACGTACGTGTTTGCCCTGCGGGTGACCGGCAGACGGGAAGCGCTTCTTGCGGCGGGGTTTCTGGCCCTGTCCTACCACCACGTATGGTTTTCCCAGAACGCCCGGGGGTATACCGGGCTGCTCCTGTGGACGCTCTTGTCGACCGGCGCATTCCTGGATCTGCTGACCAATCGAACCCCCGGACGCTGGCGGCCGATCGTGGTGTATGCCGTAGTCATGGCGGCGGGCGTGTACACGCAGGTGACGGCGGCGTTCGTGACCGGGGCACACCTTCTGGTATGGACCTGGCTGGCCTGGCGACGACCTGAGGCGCGCGGGTACGCCCGGTGGGCTCCAGGGGTGGCCATCGCGCTGGCGATCACGCTGACGTTGCAGGTGCTCGCGCCGGCCCTGCCCCAGTTTTTCACGACCTTGCTGACACCCACCATGGGTGGCGTGGCGACCCAGTGGAAGAACCCGATGTGGTTTGTCGTCGAGATGCTGACCGGCCTGGCCGACGGCGTGCCGGGTGGTCTGGTCGGGGTCGCAGGGGGCGGGGTGGTACTGACCGCGGGCACGATCAGCTATCTGCGGCGGACCCCGGTGGTCGGCGTCCTCATGCTTCTGCCGGGCCTGTTGCTGGCCGGTGCGCTGGCCGTTCTCGAGCACAACCTCTGGCCTCGACTGTTCCTGTTCTCGGCGGGATTCGCAGCGCTCTTGCTGATGCGGGGCCTGAGCGTCACCGCAGGACGATGGTCACGTCACGGGGCCCAGGTGACCACGGTGGTCGGGATGGCCCTCATTCTCGGCAGTGGCTGGTCGGTGCGCCACGCGTGGAACCCGAAACAGGATTACGTTGGGGCGCGGGACTTTGTCGCCGCTCGGGCTCAGGCGAACGACGCCGTGGTCACCGTAGACATGACGGAGTTGCCGTTCGTTGCGTATCTCGGCGAGGACTGGCCACCGGTGCTCGATGTCAACGAACTCGCTCAGGTGGAAGCCGCGCACGATCGGACGTGGATTCTGGTGACATTCCCTACTCGACTGTCGGCAGTCCATCCACAGTTGTGGGATCGCCTGCAGCGGGAATACCGTGAAGTCGGATCGTTTCCGGGAACCGTGGCGGGTGGGGCGGTCCTGGTGATGCGAAAGGGATAAGGGAGCGTATGGCGCACGGACAGGGAACGATCGAAGACGTGGCCTCGACCACGGGGCCGAAGCTGGACCACGCGGTGAGCGTCATCATCCCGGCCTACAACGAGGCCGAGCACGTCGCGGCGCAGGTTCGGGCCGTGCGTCAGGTGATGGATACGCTCGACTGGACCTGGGAGATCCTGGTCGTCGACGACGGATCGGACGACCGGACGGCGGAAGAAGCAGCGGACGTCGGAGTCCGGGTATTGCGCCACCGCCGGAATCTCGGGTATGGGGCCGCGCTCAAACGGGGTGTGGCCGCCGCCCGCTACGGGTGGATCCTGATCACCGATGCCGATGGGACCTACCCGGTCGAAGCCATTCCCCGTCTGCTCGAACACGCCGATGACAACGACATGGTGGTGGGAGCTCGGGTGGGAACCAGCGTCCGCGTCCCGCTGATTCGTCGCCCGGCCAAATGGTTCCTGCGCCGTCTGGCGAGTTACCTGGCCGGCCGGCGCCTGCCGGACCTCAACTCGGGCCTTCGGTTGATGCGCAAGGGGTTGATCGAACGGTACCGGCAACTCCTGCCGGCGGGTTTCTCCTTCACCACGACCATGACGCTCGCCGCCACCTGCAATGGGCACAACGTCGAATACGTGACGATCGACTACCACGCCCGTCTGGGGCAGTCCAAGATCCGACCGTGGCATGCGTACGAGTTCATGTTGCTGATCCTGCGGACCATCGTGTTTTTCAATCCGCTCAAGGTGTTCATGCCCCTTGGCGCTGTCCTCGGTGCGGCCGGCACGGCGAAGTTCGTGTACGACGTGACCCAGAACAATCTGTCGGAGAGCGCGATCTTCGGATGGCTGGCCGCCCTGCTGGTCTGGGCGGTCGGGCTGCTGGCCGACCAGAATTCCCGCATCGCGATGGGGCGATGAAACTCTGGATCCGGGTGGTTTTCAGCGCCGCCGTGCTGGCCGTTCTTTTCACGGTGTTGCCATGGAATGAGGTCCGACACGCGGTCGCGACCATGCCGATTGGGCGCTGGCTGGCTATCCTGGCCCTCTTTCTGGTGGGACATCAGGTCGGGGTCGTGAAGTGGCGTCTTATGGTGAATGCCGGTCGGGCGAGTCTGCGCCTGGCCGATGCTGTACGGTGTTACGCCGCAGGACTGTTCGCGAACCTGTGCTTGCCCAGCATCGTCGGTGGGGATGTCCTGCGCGCCGCTCTGGCCGGCCGAGCCACGCGTCGGCCCGAAGCGGTCGCGTGGGGCGGTATCGCCGACCGGTACCTGGACGTGGTCGCACTCGGGTCATTGATCCTGGCCGGCGCGGCGCTCAACCGTGGGCGGTTTCCGGCGTGGGGCGCTCGCCTGCTCGTGGTGGTGTTTGCGATCCTCATCGGCGGTGCGGTGGTGACCTTGGTGACGATCTGGCGGGTGCCGCTTCATCGCTGGCCGCGGCGGGTCCGGCGTCCGATCGGTCGCAGCCTGGTGGCGATGCGGCGGATGGCCCGGGCCCCGTCGGCTGCGTTGGCGGCCCTGGCGCTGGCCATCACCATTCAGGGCGGGTTCGTGCTGTTGAACGCCTGGATCGGACAGGGGGTGGGCATCGCCGTCCCCGCCAGTGTGTGGTTTTTGGTGTGGCCCCTGGCCAAGCTTGCCGCGTTGGCCCCGATCAGCCTCAACGGACTGGGGGTGCGGGACGCCACGCAGGGAGCGCTCCTCCTGTCCATGGGAGTGCCGGCGGCGTCGGGGGTCGTAGCGTCACTGCTCTGGCAGTCGGTGTTGATCGGCGGGGGGCTGGCGGCGGGTGGGCTCTGGTGGAGCATGGGGCGACGCCGGGCGGCGGGGTCGCCGAGCCGGCCCGGTGACGTTCTGCCGCTCTTCTGGTCGAGGTCGGGATGAGCGAACGAGTACACGTTGCCATTCTGGGAGCCGGCCCGGCCGGCGTTGGAGGAGCGTGGCGGCTGCGGCAGCTCGACCGGGCCCGCGTCACCGTGTTCGAGCGGGGGCCGGTCGTCGGTGGCAACGCCGGGAGTTTCGAGTGGGACGGGCAACGCCTCGACTACGGCAGCCACCGCCTGCACCCCGCCTCGGACCCCGCTATTCTCGCCGACATCCGGCGACTGCTCGGTGACGATCTGCGGGACCGCCCGCGGCACGGCCGCATCCGGCTGCGCGGTCGCTGGATTCACTTTCCCCTGAAACCGGGCGATCTGCTGCTGCGCCTCGATCGGGGATTCGCACTCGGGGCGGCGCGGGACATGATCCGCCGCCTCCTCCCCGGTCCATCGAGCGGGGAGGTTGACACCTTTGCGTCGGTGCTTCGCGCCAACCTCGGGCCAACCATTTGCGACGATTTCTATTTCCCGTATGCGCGGAAGATCTGGGGGCGGGAACCGGATGAGCTGTCGGGCATCCAGGCCCGTCGCCGGGTTTCGGCGGGGTCCTTCGGAAAACTGTTGCGCAAGGTCGCTGGTCAGATCCCCGGATTGAAACCGCCCGGCACCGGCCGCTTTTTTTATCCTGTTCACGGTTTTGGCCAGATCTCGGAAGCGTTCGCCCGGGCTGCGGCGGACTCCGGCGCCCGTTTCCACCTCGCCACCCGGGTGGTGGGGCTGCACTACGACGACGGGACGAACCGGTGGACGGTCCACGCGGAACGGGAGGGGGAACGCTTCGCCACGGAGGTCGACTGGGTCTGGTCCACGATTCCGATCACCGTGCTCTCTCGATTGGTTGATGCCGAGCCGCCGGCCACGGTCGGCGCCGCGTCCCGGGCCATCTCGTACCGGGCGATGGTTCTGGTCTACCTGCGCCTTCCCTTGGAGCAGTTCACGGAGTTCGATGCGCACTATTTCCCCGGGGCCGAGCAGGTGATCACGCGTCTGTCAGAACCGAAGAACTACGCGGCCAACGGTTCCCCGGCGGGAGTGACGACCCTCTGCGCCGAGATTCCCTGCGATGTGGACGACGACATCTGGCGGTGCGACGACGGGGAGCTGGCGGCGCGGGTGGTGGCCGACCTGAAGGGCACCGGCCTTCCGCTCCCGCACCCACCGTGCGGCGTGCAGGTCCGGCGCCTTCCGCAGGCGTACCCCGTATATCTCAACGGGTACGAGGAGCACTTCTCCGTGCTCGACCGATGGGCGGAAGGCCTGCCGAATCTCGTGACCTACGGCCGGCAGGGGCTCTTTGCGCACGACAACACCCATCACGCCCTGGCCATGGCGTATGCGGCGGCGGACTGTCTGGCCCCCGATGGCTGGGACCCCGACCGGTGGGCCCGCTACCGGGCCGATTTTGAAACCCATGTGGTTGAGGACTGACGATGACCGCCATGAAGGTAGCCCTGATCGGGCTCGGAAACGCGGGAACGAATCTCCACCTGCCGGCGCTGGCTGGCCTGCCGGATGCGACCGTGGTCGGCGGGTGCGATCCCGACCCCGATCGCCGGGCGGAAGCGGAAAGGCGGTTTACCCTCACGACGTTCGACGACGTCGAGCCGATGCTG
>Ga0114931_10003499_pt1 | contig 19869 bp, 16 predicted proteins | sample 2SBtaG_FD_89579 | JGI IMG/M metagenome (GOLD analysis project Ga0114931, IMG submission 89579) | Deep subsurface microbial communities from Kolumbo volcano to uncover new lineages of life (NeLLi) - 2SBTROV14_V59a metaG | ecosystem: Environmental > Aquatic > Marine > Volcanic | place: Kolumbo...
AAACAGGCCATACTCAGGGTATGTCGTCTGTCTTAGATTGGAAAATCACGGCATTGGACTGCTTACCGTGGCGTCGGCAGTGATGCAGATTTTTTCTCCGACCGCTCACTCCCGGGCATTTCTGCTGCTGATTATGCTGGTGTTTCTGCTCCTGGCCGGGTTTCATCTGGCCTATACCTATGAGCAGGCCAGCACCTATCTGGAACAGGATAACCGGGAAAACAACCAGGTAGAAAACAAGGTTGTGCGCGAGGCCCTGAATTTTTATCTGGCCCAGTTGCGCGACAAGCTGGACATGTTCACGCAAACCCACTGGGCGCAGATCCGCCCTTTGCTGGACAACTCCGACCAACCACAGCTAGAAGCGACACTGCTGAAACAGCTGCGGCAGTTTTTCCCGGGCGTACGCTCCTTCACCGTGGCGGATGCCGGCGGGCATGCGCTGCTGGAAGATTTTCAGGGGCTGATCGGGCCGGCCTGCGAAAAAGATCTTGCCGCATTCGCCCGGCAGCCGTCCGCACCGGTGATGCGTCTGCATCCCAATGCCCTGTTCCCGCATATCGATATCATGTCGGTGTTCACCGAACCGGAGCGGGGCGAGTTCGTGTTTTTCATCAACTACCCCGCGGAGTTCATCCCGCGGATTCTGAGCGCCTTGAAATTTCACGACATCGGGATGCTGTTGATCAACCGCGCCGTGCCGGGCCGGATTGAATTCACCGATCGGGGTTATCGCCATGGCTATGAACGTCCCTGGGATCTGGACGAAGCGGCACTGGCCGTGCTGCCGTTTCAGGACCAGCATCCGGTTCCCGGCAGCCAATGGGATCTGGTCACCTACACGCCACCCACCAAACTGGCTCAGGATGCCGAGCAGTTACACAAGCTCATGCTGCTCAACATGCTGGCGGTCGGTGCCGTCGGCTTGTTGGTGTTTCCGTCACTGTATATCTATATCAAGAAGACCAGCGTGTTACAGGAACGTCTGCATTACGCGGCTGAACACGACGATCTCACCGGGCTGGAAAACCGCAGCCAGTTTATCTCCCGGCTGAGTTTTACCCTGGCGCTGGCGGAACGCAAAGGCTTTTCCGTTGCCGTGCTGTTTATCGATCTCGACCGTTTCAAACCGGTCAATGATGTCTACGGGCATGAAGCCGGCGACGCGGTATTGGAAGAAGTCGGCCGGCGATTGCGCGACGGCCGGCGCGGATCAGATATTGTGGCCCGGTTTGGCGGGGATGAATTCCTGATCGCCCTGCCGGATTTCGGCACTGAAAAAGACTTGCATCAGATCATCGACCAGATCCGCCACAGTATCGAACAGCCGATCACGGTCGGCGCCAGCCATATCGAGATATCCGCGAGTATCGGCTTTGCCATCCATCGACCCGGCACGCCGCCCACCGAGCAGGCGATCAACGCGCTGCTCAACCAGGCGGATAAAAACATGTATCGCGAGAAAGCCGCGCGGGTCGGTTGAGGCGGCGGTCGGCTATTTATTGAGAATGCCCCTGATGGTCTGCTGCAGGTCGGCCGGATAGACCACCGTCTTGGCATTGCCGGAGGCGGCCAGCTCCTTGATCGCCTTGATATAGCGTTCGCCCAGCAGATACATCACCGGCAGTTCACCCTGGATCGATTCGCTGACCTGGGTGATCGCCTTGGCCGACGCCTCGGCCAGCAGAATCGTGGCTTCGGCATCCTTGCGCGAGGCTTCCAGATTACCTTCCGCCTCCAGAATGGTGGCCTGTTTCTCGCCTTCCGCGGTGGTCACCGCCGCGCGCCGCTGACGTTCCGCGGCGGCCTGTTCCTCCATGGCTTTCTGCATGGTGGGGGAGGGGTTGATGTCCTGAATCTCCACCGTTTTCACCACAATGCCCCAGTCGGCGATATCGTCGGAAATGCTGTTTTTCAGCGCTGCCTTGATCTTGTCGCGGGAAGACAGGGCCGCATCCAGTTTCATTTCACCGATAATGGCGCGCAACGACGTCTGGATCAGGTTCTGAATGGCGAAGGTATAGTCCTCCACGCCATAGACCGCCTTTTCCGGATTGACGATATTGATATAGGCCACCGCATTGGCCACGATCACGGCATTGTCCTCGGTGATCACTTCCTGCGAAGGAATATCCAGCACGATGTCCTTGGTCGTCACCTTGTAGGGAATGGTGTCGACATAGGGAATGATCAGATTCAGCCCCGGGTTCAGCGTCTTGTTGTACTTGCCGAGCCGTTGCACGATGTGTTTCATGCCCTGCGGCACGATGCGCACCCCCATGGCAATGGTGATGATCACCAGCCCCGCCAGCACGGCGATAACGATCAAGGTATCCATACGATCTCCTGTTAGGCTTTTCCGACCCGCAGGCGGTTGCCCACGATTTCGCGCACCACCGCGCGGTCACCCGGCTTGAAGGCTTCCTCGGCGATGAAATCCCACTCATCGTCGCCCAGCAACGGCGCCGGAAAACGGATGCGGCCTTTCTGCTGCCCGGCATTGTAATCCAGCACCGTGCCGCTCTTGCCCACCAGCTCCTCCAGCGCCATGCCCGACAGACTGCGGGTCTTGATCATCGGCGACACAAACCGGAACCAGGCCACCAGGCACAGCACCGACAGCACGGTCCAGATCAACAACTGCGTGCTGAACGCCAGCGGCATGAAATACAGCACCACCCCGACCACCACCGCGCTGATACCCAGCCAGAGCATGAAAAACGCCGGCATGAAAATCTCAGAGACCGCCAGCAACATGCCGAACACCAGCCAGTGCCAGTACAACACCTGTTGGTCAAGCCATTCTGTCATCGTCAACCATCTCCTCAACCGGGCGCGGTCGCGGCGCACTCCAGCCCCGATTGTACAGGTTTTGTGCGACGCCCATAGCCATGTCGAACGGCCATACTATCTGCTTGTTTTAACAATCAATTATATGCCACAATTAAACCAGATCCCTAGGCTTTCCAAGCCCCAATGCCAATAACCAGGGAGACGACGCTGGCGCCGGAGCAGCCAAAACTCGAAGCCGAAACCCGCGAGGAGATCAATAAAAAGCTCATCGCGGCGGGCTGGGTTGTGCAGGATAAAAATCGCCTCAACCTGTACGAATCCCTGGGTGTCGCCGTGCGGGAAATGGATACCGACACCGGCCCGGCCGATTACATGCTGTTCATCGACGGCGTTGCCTGCGGCATTATCGAGGCCAAACGCGAAGGCGCGGATCTCGGGGCCGTCGATCTCCAGTCGAAGCGCTATGCCACCTCCACAGTCAAATATGTCGAACGGGCCGTCGCGGAAAGCGAACCGCTGCCCTTTCTTTACGAAGCCACCAACCACGAAATCCGTTTTCGCGACGAACGCGACCCCTACCCGCGATCCCGTTTCGTGTTCCACTTCCACCACCCGGAAACCCTCAAAGCCTGGCTGGAAGAGGGCATCAGCTTGCGCCAACGCTTCCATGACCTCCCGGAACTCGACCTCACCAACCTGCGCGACTGTCAGATCGACGCCATCCACGGCATCGAAGCCTCCCTCAAAGCCGCCAAACCCCGCGCCTTGTTGCGCCTACCCACCGGCATCTTCTACGCCCAGGGCGTCAAGGCCAACGTCATCTTTTTCGACGCCAAACCGGCCTCCAAAACCGCCTGGACCAAAAAACTCTGGGTTTATGACTTCAGAACCAATGTGCATAAGACCCTGAAGCAGAACAAGCTGACGTTTCAGGATTTTGCGGAATTCATCAAGCTGTACAAGGCTGAAGACAGGAGTAAACGCAGACCGACCAGGAAAAAACCCCCTCACCCTGACCCTCTCCCTGAGGGAGAGGGAAAAGAATCGAAGGCCGCGAAGGCGAATGTGGGCCGCTGGCGAGCCTTCACCTATGCCGAACTCATCGCCAGCGACAAAACCAACCTCGACATCTTCTGGCTCAAAGACGAATCCCTGGAAGACACCGAGAACCTGCCACCGCCGGATGTGCTCGCGCAGGAGATTGTTGAGCAGCTCGAAGCGGCCTTGGAAGAGTTTCGAAGTGTGGAGGCGGTGTTGGCGGGGAATGGGGAAAATTAAGAGCAACCAAGGTGGCAGGCATCAGACACGAGCCCGGGGTTGTCGAGCAGATTTTGGCGGTTTCCCAATCCGTTGGGCGTTCCATAGCGGCTAACGCTGTGCTTTAATCGTGGTACACCCCGAGTATGGCAGGGGGGGTTACAGAATCTGACAAGGAGAATCAATCATGGAAGCGACGGTGGCGGGCAGTTGTTTGTGCGGCTCGGTGCGTTATGAAGTCAGCGGTGAGGCGGTGCGGTTTTATCATTGCCATTGCGGGCGGTGCCGCAAGGCGACGGGTACCGGGCATGCCAGTAATCTGTTCATGACTCCGGTGTCGGCCTTGCGTTGGGTTGCGGGTGAGGAATTACTGGGGCGTTATAAGGTGCCGGAGGCGGAGCGCTTCTATAATTGTTTCTGTACCCGCTGCGGCTCGCCGCTGCCCAGGGTGGTGCCGGAGCTGGACGGGGTGCTGATTCCGGCCGGATCGCTGGATTCTCCCGCGCCCCTGCCGACCCAGGCGCGCATTTTCTGGGAGTCGCGTGCCGATTGGTCCTGTGCGGATGATCTGCCCCGGTTCGCCGAGTATCCGCCGGGGCGATAGCCGCCGCCTGATCCGTGTCACACAAACCCGGTGTCGCAAGACACAGTGTTCCCTAATGAAACTGCTTGATTAACGATATCCAATTACCTTTCCGCCTGCGCAAGACTGGGTGTCGCTTCATAGCGAAAAGCGCTTTACATTGAGGATTTTGCCCTCAGGGTCTACGCGGCACCGATTAATGACTGGTTTTTTAGTCATTCTTTCATTGACTCTTAAGTATTCCAGTACTATTTTGACTATTATTTATGGTCATTGTATAGCTTAATGACCATTTAATTAGTCATTTATTGATTTGGTGAATTAATGGCAAAGCAGAGAACTTATTCTAAATACGCTCAAGAGGCGGTCATATTGCTCGGAGAGCAGATCAAGCTGGGGCGCAAGCAGCGCAAATGGACAGAGCACAATCTGGCTGACCGGGCGGGTATATCCAGGGCCACATTGCAAAAAATTGAAAGTGGCGAAATGAGTCCAGCCATCGGGATCGTTTTTGAGGTGGCTGCGCTCGTGGGTGTAAACCTGTTTGAACAGGACAAGCTCCCTCTTTCGAAACATATTGAGCAGACAAGGGACAAGATCGCTTTGTTGCCAAAGCGTATTCAAGTAAAGACAAAGGCCGTGGATGATGAGTTCTAAGAAAAACTACAAAGAAGCCTATGTCTGGATATGGCGACCGGAACAAACCGAGCCGGTGGTTGCAGGCAAGCTTGAAGCCGACAACGGAAATATTCTGTTCAACTACGGTAAGAGTTACCTTGAGCGGGTAAAAGATTCCAATCCGGCTATCTCGATCTATGAACCGGAGCTGCCGTTGGAAGCAGGTGTTTTGCCCCTGCTGGAAGGATTGAGCATGCCCGGCTGTATCCGTGATGGGGCTCCCGATGCTTGGGGGCGCAGGGTCATCATCAATAAAACACTTGGCGTAAAGGGTGCAAAAACAGATACCGCCGAGCTAAGTGAAATGACCTATTTACTTGAATCCGGTTCAGATCGTATTGGAGCGCTGGATTTTCAGCAATCACCTTCTGAATATGTGCCACGCTCGGCTACCAATGCAACGTTAGAGGAATTATTGGAATCCGCTGAGCGTGTGGATAAAGGGTTGTTACTTACACCTGAGCTGGATCATGCCTTGTTCCATGGTAGTTCAATCGGTGGCGCACGCCCGAAAGCTTTGGTTGAAGATCAGGACAAGAAATATATCGCCAAATTTTCATCGAGTACTGACCTTTATAGTGTCGTTAAAGCTGAATTCATAGCTATGAGACTGGCTGAACATGCAGGGCTAGACGTTGCACCTGTTAAGCTGGAAAGAGCCGCAAACAAGGATGTATTACTGGTAGAGCGCTTCGATCGCAACAAAACGGCGCGCGGCTGGACACGTAAAGCCATGGTTTCCGCTTTAACCCTGTTTGGTCTTGATGACATGATGGCGCGTTATGCCAGCTACGAGAATTTAGCCGAGATTATCCGGCATCGCTTTACTGATCCGAAAGATACGCTGAAAGAACTGTTCTCGCGGCTTACTTTTAATATTCTGTGCGGCAATACCGATGACCATGCGCGAAACCATGCCGCTTTCTGGAATGGCAAGGATTTAACCCTTACGCCTGCATATGACATCTGCCCGCAACATCGTGCGGGCAATGAGGCATCACAAGCCATGTTGATTCATGGCGATGACAATCTGAGCCACTTAAAAACCTGCCTTGCTGCCGCGCATAACTTTCTTCTTTCAGAAGATGATGCACACGCAATTTTTGAAAAGCAGAAAGCAGTTATTGAGTCCAAGTGGGCTTCAGTATGCGATGAAGCCCAACTAAGCGAGACAGACAGAAAATTATATTGGGGTCGCCAGTTTTTGAATCCATATTCGATTGAAGACGATGCACAATCATGAAAATTGATTATGGCCTATGAATTTCAATTAGGTTCCGGCCTATTGGCGAAAAATGCTTATATTTTTTCACCATAAGTTTCTTCAGAAAACCTATCAATCGATATATCTACGAAGGTTTGGTTTGAATCCAGAAAATCTCGATGAGAAATAAATTTATGAAATTCAAGGATAATAAAGAAGATCGGCTCGAACTTATGATGGTGAATCCCCATCATAAGTTCGAGCCGTTGTTCAATTGGTAGCGGGGGCAGGATTTGAACCTGCGACCTTCGGGTTATGAGCCCGACGAGCTGCCAGACTGCTCCACCCCGCATCAGGAAGAGCGCATTCTAATGAGTTGGCCTTAACATTGCAAGGGGTCGATTTGTGAGGTTTATGGGAGACGGTTCAGGGCGGTCATTCCGAATCGACAAACCATTTTTTCACCAGCGGCGGGGCCAGGAAGGTGGTCACCACCACCATCATGACCACCGCGGAAAACAGCATATCGTCGATGACGCCCAGCGTTTTGCCGATGGAGGCGAAGATCAGGCCGACTTCCCCGCGGGGTAGCATACCCAGTCCGATGGACAAGGCGTGGTACGGTTTGCCGGCGGCAAAGCCGGCGATCAGTTTACCGAGGACAGCGGCGGCGATCAGGCCGGCCGCGCGCAGGATGGCTTCCGGGTTGAGCAGGGTTTCCAGTTTTACCTGCAGGCCCATGAGCACGAAAAAGATCGGCACCAGTATCACTTCCAGCGGCATGACCAGCTCTTTGATGGTGTAGGCGGGGCGACCGTTCTGACGGTCCCATTTTTTGAAGTACACATCGCCGATGATGACCCCGGCGGTGAAGGCGCCGATGATGGTGGCCAGTCCCACCAGGTTGGCGAACCAGGCCAGGATCATCACGAACAGATAGGAGACGAACATCTTGGCCTCGATGATGTCGAGATGGGAGATGAAGCGGATAATGCCGCGCAGAAAATAAGGCCCCAGCCAGAACGACACGCCGATGAACAGCAAGGCCAGCAGGACGGTGATGCCGATATCCTGCAGGTTGACGCCGCCGGATACCACCACGCCGGTGACGATCGCCAGCAGCAACAGGCCAAGAATATCGTCGATCACTGCGGCTCCCAGTATCACGCGGGCCTCGCGGCACTGATGTTTGCCGATCTCGCGCAGCACCTGCGCGGTGATGCCGATACTGGTGGCCGCCAGGGTAGCGGCGATAAACAGTTCCGAGTTGAGGCTCAGGTCCGGCATCAGCCATTCGACGGTGAGCATACCCAGCACGAAGGGCAGAATGGCGCCGGCAACGGAGACCCGCAACGACGCGCCGCCGACCGCGCGCATTTCCCCAACGGTGGTATCGAGACCGACCAGAAATAATAAAAAGATCACCCCGTAACGGGAAAACACATCCACGGTGTGCGCCACCTGAACCAGTTCCGCGCCCGCGGGGCCGCGCAGTATGGCGAAAACCTCCGGATTGTTGATGCCGAGCCGCCGGCCGGCTTCCTCCAGGCTCATGCCGCTGAAGCGGTGTTCCATCAGTTCGAAAATGGCGGGGCCTTCACGCAGGACCGCAATCAGTTCCAGACCGAACGCATACGCCAGGTTGCCGAGCACCACCCCCATCAACAGCTCACCCAGCACCGAAGGCAGGTGGAATTTGCGGGCCGTGAAGCGGCCGATGATGGCGACGAACAGGATGCCGGTGACGCCAAGGATGACCGGCGCGATAGGGTCGGAATGAGCAACAGTTTCGGTGAGCATGGTGATCTCGGGCGTTCCGGCTCGGTGGATGAGGGGGTGGTGTATACGGCTATTCTAGCCCAGGCTGCCTAACTCTGACAGTTGAGCCGCAAGGTCGTGGCCGTAAGCCGTGGGTTTTCCCCGGAGCATCATCGGGTTGTTTCTTTCGGTATTTCGTCTAAATTGTAAATTAATGAATAATAGTCAAGCATGATGTCACGAATCCAATATAGCGCCTTGACCGGTATCAACCTTCCCGCTGCGGTCACTGTGGTCAGAGGATTCTTTTATTTACTGCTGGGTATCTTGATGCCGGGTTCATTGACTGCCGCCGAACCCCAGACCTTGCGCTTCGGTGTGTTGCCGGTAATGAGCCCGGTGACGCTGCTCAAACGTTTCGCTCCCATCAGTTATTATCTGCAGCTTAAGACCGGCCACCCCGTGGAATTCGAATCCGCCCGGGACTTTGATACCTTTGTGCGGCGCACGGCCGCCCGGCGCTATGATCTGGTTTTCACCGCGCCGCATTTCGTTCCCGCCGCGCTCGACAGCGGACGTTATGTCCTGCTGGCCGCGCCCGGCAACCGCCTGCTCGTCAGTCTTATCGTGCCCGCATCCTCGCCTTACCATTCCCTGTCCTCACTCAAGGGTAAGGTCATTGCGATGCCACCGGAACAGGCCTTTGTCGCCGTTATCGGCCGGGGCATGTTCGATGCTGCGGGCGCCGGTACGGCGAGCGGCACGGAATTCATCAACACCCGTTCACATAACGCGGCCTTTGAATCGGTACTCGGCGGGGATGCGGATGCGGCTATGGTAAGCCAGGTTATCGTCAGGCGTGAACTGCGGGCCGAGAACTGGCGGGTGGTGCAGACCAGCAAGGATTATCCGGCCGCGGCGTTCCTGGTGGCCACGGATCTCAATCCGTCTTTACGCCAACGGCTCTCCGCCGCTCTGCTCGGCATGCATGCTGACGATCAGGGCGGAGTGCTGATTCACGGCAGCTTATTCAAGCGTTTTGTCGCGGCCGACCCGGAAGACTATCAACCCATGTCACGCTATAGGAGTCTCGTCCCGGCGCCGTCTGGGAAAGGAATGAGTGAGCATGAGAATCCGTAATCCCGCCATACGCATCATGTTGCTGGTGCTGATCGTGGAAGTGGCGATGTCCGCGCTGTTGGTCAGCAATGGGGTACGGATGGTGGGTTACAGCAACAGCCGACAGTTCGAAGAGAATGCAAAAAACGAAATGGCGCTGTTGATCAATATGGTGGCAACGGGACTGATCTATGCCGACCGGGCGATGCTGGAAGACGATATGGATCTGCTGACGCAAGACCCGCGGCTGGTTTATGCCGCGGTTTACAACAACCACGATAGGCTGATGGCCGGTGTCGGCGAGGTGCCCGTCCGGCAGACCCCGGACGCGGATTTCGAGCAGGCGCTGTCCGACGGGGTCTTCGACGCGGCTGCGGATGTTGTGGTGTCGGATCAACATCTGGGCCGGGTGGAAATGGGCGTTTCGGTCAAGGAGATTCAGGCTTTTTCCCGCGAGTTACAGGTTCAGGGCATTCTGATCGCGGCGGGTGAATTATTGCTGACCATGTTGCTCACCGTCTGGGTCGGGTTGCGCATGGCGCGCCGGGTTGATGAGTTACAACTGGGCGCCACCCAATTGCGGTACGGCCATCTGGCGCACCGGGTGCCGGTGGATGGAGATGATGAACTGGCGCAGCTGGGCAGCACACTCAATCAGCTGGCTTCGCATCTGGAACGGACACAGAATGAACTGGAGCATGAAAGACGCGCCCTGCAGACCGAGACGGAACGGCTGAACAGCCTGGTCAACAGTGTCAATGCGGTGATCTTCGAGGCCGACGCCGGCAGCATGGACTTTAATTTCGTCAGCCGTGAAGCCGGCGTTCTGTTGGATTATCCGGAACCGGACTGGTACCGCCACGGGTTCTGGAACCGCATCATCCACCAGGAAGACCGGGTCCGGTTCTGGTCGCAGTTGGGTGCTGTCGGCGAGCTGCCGGCGGACCTGGAAATCGATTACCGGGTCTACAATCAGGATGGTAAGCTGGTCTGGGTGCGGTTCTGCGCTACGCTGGAAGCGGGGCGGGGAGGACAGCGGCTGGTGCGGGGTTTTCTGTTGGATATCACCGACGAAAAACGCGCCCAGGAACGGGTCACCTATCTGGCCGAGCATGATGCGCTGACCTCGTTGTTCAACCGGCATCGCTTCAAACAAGAGCTGGAACGCGCGCTGGCTTACTGCAAACGCTATCAGCGTTGCGGAGCCTTGTTGTTTATCGATATCGATCAGTTCAAATATGTGAATGACACCCTCGGTCATCAGGCGGGTGACCGCTATCTGATGCAGGTGGCGGATTGCCTGCGCAACTCCTTGCGCGACAGCGATGTCCTGGCGCGGCTGGGCGGCGATGAGTTTGGTGTGATTCTCACCGAGGGTGACAGTGAGCATTCCCGGCAGGTGGCGGAAGCATTGATCGAAAAACTCAACCAGACCGATTTGCACTATCAGGATATCGCCATCCAGGTCTCCGCCAGTATCGGTATCGCGCTGTTCCCCCAGCATGGCGACAAGGCCGATGAGTTACTGGCCCGGGCCGACAGTGCGATGTACACCGCCAAGCATGCCGGCCGTAACCGGTTGCATCTGTACAGTGACGATGACAGCGATCTGCAATCCATGGTCGATATTGTGCATTGGGACAATGAAATCCGCGATGCGCTGAAAGAGGACCGCTTTCTGCTGTATTTCCAGCCGATCGTGGATCTGGCCGAAAACCGGGTCAAGCATTACGAGGTGTTGCTGCGACTGCGCGGCGGTGATGGATCCCTGGTGCTGCCGGGCGCATTCCTGGATACCGCCGAAGGTTTCGGGCTCATCCGGGAAATCGATACCTGGGTGGTCAATCACAGCCTCAAATTCCTGGTCGAATGGCGGCCCGAGGCCGAGGTGCGGCCGCTGGCGATCAATCTGTCGGGACGTTATTTCGGTTCGGACTCTTATCTGGCGATGATCAAGGCCGCTCTGCAGGACACGGCGGTCGATCCCCAACTGCTCATATTCGAGGTCACCGAAACCGCGGCCATCGAAAATATCAGTGCCGCCCAGCGTTTCATCCACGAACTGCGGACGCTGGGCTGCCGCTTCGCGCTGGACGATTTCGGCGTCGGTTTTGCGTCATTCCAGTATCTGAAACACCTGGAACTGGATTTTGTGAAAGTCGACGGCAGTTTTATCCGTAACCTGCACCAGGATGTGCAGGATCTGGCTTTTGTTCGCGCAATCTATGATATGGCTGAGGGCCTCGGAATTCAGGTGATCGCTGAATTTGTGGAAAATCAGGAGATTATCTATAAACTTCAGGAGATCGGCGTACAGTTGGGGCAGGGCTTCCATCTTGCCAGGCCGGCCCCCAGTCCGGCCCGGCTGGTCGATTCAGCGGTTTCCTGAGCCTTTCTAGCCGGTATTTCATTGCCCGTTTTGGCTAATCTGTTGCAAGCCATTGGTCGGGCGTCTATAATTCCGCAGGTCTGGTGGGCGTTGGGTGTCTTGCCAGGGGCCCCGGTAAACGGGGTTTTTTGTTATGCGCCCGCTTTAATTAGGGTGATGTCAGAATAAAAAGTGGGCCGCAGGCCCATTTTTTGTTTGCAGTGTCGGGTGATGAGAAAAGACCCATACAATTTAACCGCGCTGCTCGCGCCGGCGATACAGACGCTGGGTTGCGAGCTGGCTGGAATAGAATTTGTGACCAGCGGCAAGCACAGCTTGCTGCGGGTGTATATCGACAAGCCGGATGGCGTGACGCTGGACGATTGCCAGGCGGTCAGTCATCAGGTCAGCGGTATCCTCGATGTCGAGGACCCGATTCCGGGGCAGTACACTCTGGAGGTGTCCTCGCCGGGGTTGGACCGGATTCTGTTTGACGCCAAGGATTTTGCCCGCTTTGCCGGCCACCGGATCAGCGTGCGGAACCGGGTCGCGATTGACGGCCGGCGCAAGTTTACGGGTTTGCTGCTCGGTATCGAGCAGGACGAGGTAGTGGTGCGTATCGACGACGATACGGAAATACTTTTGCCGTTGGATCAGATCGAACAGGCACGGCTGGTGCCTGAACTATAGGTCATCTTCGGAGACGGATGGGAATGAACAAAGAAATCCTGATGGTGGTGGACGCCGTTTCGAACGAGAAGGGTGTCGATAAATAGGTTATCTTTACCGCGATAGAAGCGGCTTTGGCGTCGGCGACCAAAAAGCGTCATGGCGGTGAGATCGATGCGCGGGTGGAAATCAACCGCGAAAGCGGTGAATACCAGACATTCCGCCGCTGGCTGGTGGTGGACGACGAAGACGAAAACTTCGAGTCTCCCGAACGTCAGGTACTGTATGCCCGGGCTCAGCAACTGCAACCCGGAATTGAAGTCGGGTAGTACATCGAAGAGCCGATCGAATCCGAAGAGTTCGGCCGCATTGCCGCCCAGACCGCCAAGCAGGTGATCGTGCAGAAAGTGCGCGAAGCCGAGCGGCAGAAAGTGGTGGAGGCCTATCAGCACCGCGAAGGCGAGCTGATCAACGGTATCGTGAAGCGGGTCGAACGCGGCAATGTTTATCTGGATCTGGGCGATAATGTCGAGGGCTTCATTCCCCGCGAGGATATGATTCCGCGCGAAAATGTCCGCCCCGGGGATCGCCTGCGCGGCTGGCTGAAGGCGGTGCGTTCCGAACCGCGGGGTCCGCAGTTGTTCATCAGCCGGGTGGCGCCTGAATTTCTGATCGAGCTGTTCAAGCTGGAAGTGCCGGAAGTCGGTCAGGAACTGATCGAAATCCTCGGCGCCGCACGCGATCCGGGCCAGCGCGCCAAGATTGCGGTCAAGAGTCTGGACCCGCGCATCGATCCGGTCGGCGCCTGTGTCGGGATGCGCGGTTCGCGCGTGCAGACGGTTTCCAATGAGTTGGGCGGTGAACGTATTGACATCATTCTTGCCGATGACAATCCGGCGCAGTTCGTGATCAATGCCATGTCCCCGGCCGAGGTGGTGTCCATAGTGGTCGATGAGGATGCGCATGCCATGGATATTGCGGTGGACGAGGATCAGTTGTCGCAGGCCATCGGCCGCGGCGGGCAGAATATCCGTCTGGCCAGTGATCTGACCGGTTGGACGCTGAACGTGATGACCGTGCAGGACGCCGAGCAGAAAAGCGAACAGGAAGGCCGGCAGCTCCAGGAAATGTTCATGGAGCAGCTCGATGTGGACGAGGAAGTGGCCGCGATCCTGGTCCAGGAAGGTTTCTCCAGTGTTGAGGAGATTGCCTATGTCCCGGCTCAGGAATTGATCGATATCGAAGAATTCGATGAGGATATCGTCGAAGAACTGCGTGGCCGGGCGCGTGATTTTCTGTTGACCCGGGCTATCCAGAGCGAGGAACAGATCGATGTCAAGGAACCGGCGGAAGATCTGTTGAACCTGGAAGGCATGGACCCTGAACTGGCCCGCACTCTGGCCGCGCAGGGGATTGTCACTCAGGAAGATCTGGCCGAGCTGGCCGTGGATGAGCTGCTGGATATCGAAGGTATGGACGAGGAAAGGGCGGCACAGCTGATCATGACCGCACGTGCGCCTTGGTTTGCGGAAGGAGGTCAGGCTTAGTGTCAACCGGCCCTAAGAGGTCGTGGGAGAGAGTAGACGTAATGTCGGAAGTGACGGTAAAGCAATTTGCTGATGTGGTGGGTATACCGGTAGACCGGTTGCTGACGCAGTTGGATGGTGCGGGTATCGCGGTGTCCGGAGCGGATGCCACTATTTCGGATGATGAGAAGATGGAGCTTCTTGCCTATCTCCGTAAAAGCCATGGCAAGGACTCCTCGCCCGCTGCCAGCGCAGGTAAAAAGATCACCCTGAAGCGCAAGATGCACAGTGAGCTGAAAGTCGGCGGTTCCGGAGGCGGCCGGACAAGCGGCGGCGCCAAGACGGTATCGGTGGAAGTGCGCAAGAAGCGTACTTATGTGAAACGTTCCGATATCGTCAAGGAACAGGAACAGCGCCAGGAGCAGGAGGCCGCCGAGCTTGAGGAACAGCGGCAGGCGGAAGAGGCGGCGCGTCAGGCGGCCGTTGAGGAACGCGAGGCGAAAGAACAGGCCCAGCGCGAAGAACAGGAAGCTCTGGCCCGGCAGAAGGCGGAAGAAGACGAGCGCCGCAAGTCCGAGCTGGAACAGCGTTTAGCGGAAGAAAAAGCCCGCCTGCAGGCGGAAGAAGAGGAACGCCGCCGCCAGGAAACGGCTGCTGCGCCGGCGGGCGACAAAGACAAGGCCAAACGCAGCAAGGACAAGGGCAAGAAAGGCCGGACCGAGGCCGATCGCGGTGGCCGGCGGGAACTGCATGTCGCGGAAGGCAAGAGCGGCCGCCGCAAGGGCAAAAAGGCCCGGGGGTCCCAGGCGGTCAATATTCAGTCTTCCGAGAAACATGCGTTTGAAAAGCCCACCGCGCCGATCGTGCACGAAGTCAGTATTCCCGAAACGGTATCGGTTTCCGAGCTGGCACAGAAAATGTCCATCAAGGCCGCCGAGGTGATCAAGGTACTGATGAAGATGGGCGTCATGGCGACCATCAATGAAGTTCTGGATCAGGAAACCGCGCAGCTGGTGGTCGAGGAAATGGGCCACACCGCGAAGCTGATGCGGGAAAATGAAATCGAGGAAGAAGTGACCACCACCGAGGTGGAAGGCGAATCCATGCCGCGGCCGCCGGTGGTGACCATCATGGGTCACGTCGACCACGGCAAGACCTCCTTGCTCGATTATATCCGTGCCACCCGGGTGGCGGCCGGTGAAGCCGGGGGAATTACCCAGCATATCGGCGCTTATCACGTGGACACCGACAAGGGCACCATCAGCTTTCTGGATACGCCCGGACACGCGGCGTTTACCGCCATGCGTGCCCGCGGAGCCCAGGTGACGGATATCGTTATCCTGGTGGTGGCGGCCGATGACGGTGTCATGCCGCAGACCCGTGAGGCGATCGAGCATGCCAAAGCCGGTAACGTGCCGCTGATCGTGGCGATCAACAAGATCGACAAGGAGGACGCGGATCCGGAACGGGTCAAAAACGAACTGTCCCAGTATGAAGTCATTCCCGAGGACTGGGGCGGCGATACCATGTTCGTCAATGTGTCTGCCAAGACCGGCGAGGGAGTCGATGCGCTGCTGGATGCCATCCTGCTGCAGGCCGAAGTGCTGGAACTGACCGCGGTCAAGGACTGTCCGGCCAATGGTGTGGTTATCGAGTCCAGTCTGGACCGGGGTCGCGGCCCGGTGGCCACCGTGCTGGTGCGCAACGGTTTCCTGAAACAGGGCGACATGATTCTGTCCGGCACCGAATACGGCCGGGTACGCGCCATGTTCGACGAGAACGGCCAGCCCATCAAGGAGGCCGGACCGGCCATGCCGGCGGTGGTGCTGGGTCTGTCCGGCACGCCCAATGCCGGTGATGAAGTCACGGTGGTCAGCGACGAGCGCAAGGCGCGCGAAGTGGCCATGTTCCGCCAGGGCAAGTTCCGCGATCATCGTCTGGCGCGTCAGAAGCAGGCCAAGCTGGACGAAGTCTTCTCGCGCATGGGCGAGGGCGAGGTGCATGATGTCAATCTGGTGGTCAAGGCCGACGTACAGGGTAGTCTGGAAGCGCTGAGGGATTCGCTGACCAAGCTCAGTAACGACGAGGTGCGGGTGAAGATCGTGGCCGGTGGAGTCGGCGGCATCAATGAATCCGACGCCACTCTGGCAATGGCTTCCCAGGCGATCCTGATCGGTTTCAACGTGCGCGCCGATGCGGCCGCCCGTCGGGTGATCGAGGAGAGTGGACTGGATCTGCATTATTACAGCGTCATCTATGATGCGATCGATGAGGTCAAGAAGGCCATCAGTGGCTTGTTGTCACCCGAGATCAGGGAAGAGATTATCGGTCTGGCCGAGGTCAAGGACGTGTTCCGTTCCTCCAAATTCGGCGCTATCGCGGGCAGCATGGTCGTGGACGGCGTGGTGCGCAAGAGCGCCCCGATCCGGGTTTTGCGCGATAATGTGGTGATCTACGAGGGTGCCCTGGAATCGCTGCGCCGGCACAAGGATGATGTCGCGGAAGTCCGGGCCGGTACCGAATGCGGTATTGGTGTCAAGGATTATAACGATATCAAGCCGGGCGATCAGATAGAAGTCTTCGAACGCACCGAAGTCGCCCGTTCGGTCTGACAGGAGCGCTGGTCATGGCACGAGAATTTTCCCGTACCCGGCGGGTCGGCGAACAGATGCAGCGTGATCTGGCAGAGTTGATCCGCTCAGAAATCAAAGATCCGCGCGTGGGTATGGTCACGCTGTCCGGCGTTGAAGTTTCGCGTGACCTGGCCCATGCCAAGGTGTTTTTCACGGTTCTGGGTGATGCCACACAACAGCACGATTCGCTGGCGGTGCTGCAAAGAGCGGCCGGTTTTCTGCGCGGCCGGCTGGGTAAACAGATGACCCTGCGCACGGTGCCCGAACTGCATTTTCTCTACGATGACACGTTGGACAAGGGCATGCGTCTGGATGCCCTGATCGACTCGGCCGTGGCCGAGGACGAAGCCCGGCATCATGACAAACCCGAAAGTGAATAAACACAGGTAAGCTCACGCATGGCGCGACGTCGTTTCAAAGGCCGCAATGTCAGCGGTATTCTGCTGCTGGATAAACCCACCGGTATGACTTCCAATGCGGCCTTGCAGCAGGTCAAGGATTTGTACCGGGCGCGCAAGGCCGGGCATACCGGCAGTCTGGATCCGCTGGCCAGTGGTTTGTTGCCGATCTGTCTGGGCGAGGCCACCAAAGTGTCCGGCTTTCTGCTGGATGCGGACAAAACCTATCAGGTGCGTTGTCGCCTGGGCGAACGCACCGCCACCGGGGATGCCGAAGGCGAGGTCATCGAAACCCGGCCGGTCGCTATCGGCCGCGAGGAACTGGAGTCCGTGCTGGCGCGTTTTCGCGGCCCTATCAGGCAGATTCCACCCATGTATTCGGCAGTCAAGCATCAGGGGCAGCGCCTGTATACCCTGGCGCGTCAGGGTATGGAGGTGGAACGCGAGCCGCGCGAGGTGGTGATTCATCAGCTTGATCTGCTGGATGTGGCGCTGCCGGAATTTTCCCTCTTCGTGCGGTGCACCAAGGGCACTTATATCCGCACCCTGGCCGAGGATATCGGCGAGGCGCTGGGTTGCGGGGCCCATGTCATCCAGTTGCGGCGGCTGGGCGTGGGGCCTTATGCGGCGGATGATATGCATACCCTGGAGAGCCTGGAAGCCCTGCCACACGATAATTTCCAGTCCCTAGACGGCCGGCTGCTGCCGATCGAGACCGCGCTCACTCAGTGGCCGGACGTGCGCCTGACCAATGACGCGGCTTTTTATGTGCGCCAGGGCCAGGCCGTATTGGTGCCGCATGCGCCGACTTCCGGCTGGGTGCGTCTGTATGAGGGGGCCGACCGCTTTCTGGGGATGGGACAGATCCTCGATGACGGCCGCGTCGCGCCCAAGCCTGATGAGCGCAAATTGACGGTTTTTTTCCGGGTCGAAGAAGTAGATGCTTGTCGCCGTCAGGCGGTATCGCTAGAATACCCGGTTTCCGGAATCCGCCTGGAGGTTGTCGCTGGGTGGGTTTCAGTTTTACTTGGAGTAAATGATTATGTCTCTTGATGCAGAACAGAAAAGCCAAATCGTCCAGGAATACCAGACAGCCCCTGGCGATACCGGCTCCCCCGAAGTCCAGGTTGCCTTGTTGTCGGCCCGGATTTCTCACCTGACCGGCCATTTTGCCGACCACAAACAGGATCACCACTCGCGCCGTGGTCTGTTGCGCATGGTCAATCAGCGCCGCAAGCTGCTGGATTATCTGAAGCGTAAGGATCTCAAGCGTTATCAGGATCTGATCGCTCGCCTGGGTCTGCGCCGTTAGGCCGGCCATCACCCTTATCCCCAAGACCACACTACCGAAGGCAGGAAGGTATCTATTGTGAGTGCAATCAAGAAGTCGTTTCAGTACGGTGACCATACCGTAACCCTCGAAACCGGTGAAATCGCCCGTCAGGCGACCGGCGCCGTGCTCGTCAACATGGATGATACGGTGGTGCTGGTCACTGTCGTCGGTATGAAAAAGGCCGACGAAGGTCGTGACTTCTTCCCGCTTACGGTCGATTACCAGGAACGCACTTATTCCGCCGGCAAGATCCCCGGAGGGTTTTTCCGCCGTGAAGGCCGTCCCAGTGAAAATGAAACCCTGGTCTCGCGGCTGATCGACCGCCCGTTGCGGCCGCTGTTCCCGAAAGGGTTCACCAATGAGGTGCAAGTCATCTGTACGGTGAAATCCCTGAACCCGGAAGTCGATCCGGATATCCCTTCACTGATCGGCGTTTCGGCGGCGATGAGCATTTCAGGGCTGCCGTTCAACGGCCCGGTCGGTGCGGCGCGAGTGGGTTATATCAATGATGAATATGTCCTCAACCCCACCGCCAGCCAGTTGAAAGACTCCAAGCTGGACCTGGTGATCGCCGGTACCGAAAGCGCGGTCCTGATGGTCGAGTCGGAAGCCAAGGAGTTGTCCGAAGAGGTGATGTTGGGGGCGGTGATGCATAGCCACGAACAGTTCCAGGCCGTGATCAAAGCCATCAACGAGCTGAAGCAAGAAGCCGGCAAACCGGCCTGGGACTGGCAGCCGCCGCAGCCGGATACCGCAGTGGCCGATGCCGTCAAGGCCGAAGCCGAAGCGGCTTTTGTCGAGGCCTACCAGATTGCCGACAAGCAGGCGCGCTATAACCGTCTGGGTGAGATCCGTGATGCGGTTGTGGAAAAGCTGGCCGGAGAGAGTGCGGGTGAAGCGGCACTGGATGCCGGTAAGGTGGCCGGTGCTATCGAAAAACTGGAAAAAGCCATCGTTCGCGGTCGTATTCTGGCCGGCGAAAAACGTATCGATGGCCGCGATACCAAGACCGTCCGGCCGATCACCGTGCGTACCGGCGTGCTGCCGCGGGTGCACGGTTCCGCGCTGTTCACCCGGGGCGAGACCCAGGCTCTGGTGGTGACCACGCTGGGCACGGCGCGGGATGCGCAGATTATCGACGCCATCCAGGGCGAACGGCGTGAACACTTCATGCTGCATTACAATTTCCCGCCGTTCAGTGTCGGCGAAACCGGTCGTGTGGGCAGCCCCAAACGCCGGGAAATCGGTCATGGCCGGTTGGCCAAGCGCGGTGTGCAGGCCGTCATGCCTGAGCAGGACGGTTTTCCCTACAGTATCCGGGTGGTTTCGGAAATCACCGAGTCGAATGGCTCCAGCTCCATGGCCAGTGTCTGCGGTTCCAGCCTGTCCATGATGGATGCCGGCGTTCCGCTCAAGGCGCCGGTCGCCGGTGTTGCCATGGGTCTGATCAAGGAAGACGAACAGTTTGCCGTGCTGACCGATATCCTGGGTGATGAGGATCACCTCGGTGATATGGACTTCAAGGTGGCGGGTACCACCGATGGAGTCAC
>Ga0114931_10003500_pt1 | contig 19866 bp, 18 predicted proteins | sample 2SBtaG_FD_89579 | JGI IMG/M metagenome (GOLD analysis project Ga0114931, IMG submission 89579) | Deep subsurface microbial communities from Kolumbo volcano to uncover new lineages of life (NeLLi) - 2SBTROV14_V59a metaG | ecosystem: Environmental > Aquatic > Marine > Volcanic | place: Kolumbo...
GGACAATGAGCCAGGTGGCGAGAAACCCGGCCAATGAATTGGCCAAATCGAATCGACCCATGGGCTCCGTGCTCAAGAGCCTCTGCTCGAACAACTCACGCGTGACAGAGCCAGCCGGCGCATCGACGTGGGCCAACCGCATCGCCGCATCAGGATCTTCAAGGTACAGCGCGCGATCCGCCGGCATGCTGACGAAGTATTGGTGTAGCCCCAGTGCCGATTGTGCAACGGCCACGGCGATCATCACGGTCAACACCGCAGGGAGATCGGCCTTGCGAAACAATTGACGCCCCAGGAGATACATCGTGGCCAGCGACACCAACTCCCACAAGGCGTTCACGCCGGCGCGAGGTTCTCCGCTGTTGGCGCCCAGGGCGGCGGCCAGGATCTCGACAGCGAATAAGACGACCACGGCCGCGTCGACCGATCCAAATCGCACGCGTCGACGTGTTCCCAACACCAGAGAACCCAGGTACGCGCACAGCAGCACGAGCGTGAACATGACCGCCGGCAGCCCATCGCCGATTGCCACGATGGAGCCTCCCGGCGTGAAGGGTCGGGCGACGAACAACGCCAACAGGGCCACCGCGCAAGCTGTCCTCAATCGCTGGGAAGGATTGGCCGATGTTCGATCTCGGTGTGGCGAAGGGTTGCGCGATTGTGTTCGGTTCATGCCACACTTCGTTGTTGACGGGTTACCGCTTAGGAATCGGACGCCGGGCCAGCGTCTTGTTGTTCGCGCATTTTGCTTCGGGCGGTTGTCTCGAGGATGGCAATCAACAACAACACACAGACGACCATCAACCCGATCACCACCGCGCCGGTGCCATCGACCTGGTAAAGCAGCAACGCGCCCAATGCCGTGGTGGCGGTGGTTAGATAGATTGTCAACACGGCTTGCGTGCGACTCAGCCCTAGCTCGACGAGACGATGTGAGAAGTGATTGTTGTCGCCGACAAATGGGCTTTTCCGGCGTCGCAGGCGTATGAGCACGACGCTCGCCGTGTCGTACAGCGGCACGGCCAACACGCACAGCGGGGCCAGAATCGCATGTCGCGGTAGCCCTTCGCCGGCGAAGGTGGCCATCAGCGTTCCGGTGGCGATCCAAAACCCGATGAAGTAGGCCCCCGCGTCGCCCATGAAGATGGTCGCTGGCGGGCGGTTGTGCGACAGAAAGCCGAGCAGAGAACCGACGAGCACTAGTAGGAACCCCGCGATAAACAACTGCGGTTGCCGCGTCACCGGATCGGGTGCCAACAACATAACGGCGGCTAACATTCCGGCGGCGATTGCCGCCACGCCACCGGAGAGCCCGTCCATGTTGTCGAGCATGTTGAACGCATTGATCAGCGTCACGATCCACAGCACGCTCACGGCGTTGGTAAGCCACGGAAGGTTGACAAACAGCGAAAGCCGCCAGCCAGCAGCGACCACGACACAGGCGACAACGGTTTGCACACCTAGTCGGAATCGCCAATTGAGACCGCGACGATCGTCGGCAAGACCGAGAAGCATCAACACCGTCGAGGCGCCTACTAACAGCCACAGCTTGGGCGACTGTTCGCGGAGACCATCGAGATGCCGCAAGGCGATCTCGGGCAGAGTAACAGGAAAACGCGAAGTGCTGGCCCACTGCAAGACGCATTGACCGACAGCAAGCGGAGCCACCACGCCCAGCCAGATTCCGATTCCGCCGCCAGCAGGGGTCGGTCGCGCGTGCGCTTTGTGTCCGGCGGGGCAATCGACCAACCCGAAATGTTCCGCCCAGCGGCGAAGAACATACATCGCGGACCAGGCGACCACCATGCTAGGGACCATTGCTCCCGCGATAAGCCATATCACGTACTTCTTCCCCGTGGCGCCCCTTGCTGAATGTATTCTCTGCACTGGCTGAAAAACTCATGATAATCGCTACGGCGATAGTCGGGGAACGTCCAATCCCAGGCCCTCCACCGGTGGTGCTGGAAGCGAAGCGTCACTTCGGCGTAGATCCCCTGATTTAGATACATTCGATGGGCATGGTCCTTGGTCGAGGCCAATACGAGTTTCGCCAACGTTAGATAGCCCGGGTCGAGGTTCAACGGCCGCCGCTCGGCATGCTGGTCCAACTGTGCATACGAGGCTTCCCAGTGGTTGGTTTGCTGTTTTATCTCCGACAAGCGGGCCGGATCGATGAATGTTTCGAAGGCCCAGAACTGCTTGGACAACCCCGGGCCCATGGTCGGTTCGTAGTAGTCGGTCTCGGAGAAGTCGAAGCGGGGGCTTGTCATCGCCACGGGGCCCCAGGCGGCGGTGGCCTGTTCGAATGCCCAGGTGAACGCTTGCTTGTGACGACTAAACGCCGCGAGGATCAAGAGAACCGGTTGCGGAGCATTGATCTGACCCATATCGCGTAGCCTTTGGGGGGATCGATCCTCCCAGTCTTTTTCTTTATTGCAACGAATATTTTGGCGGGTGTGGTGTTAGCCACAAGGGAAGAGGGATTGCCGGTTGACCACGCGCTCGCATAACTACAGTCTAATCAACCTCCCGCGACACCGTCACACCGCTTCAGAGAACCAGGGTCATCAAGCGAGATAACCTCACGCTCGTCGCCAAGGTTGCCGACATGAGCCACACCTGGATCTTCCCGCGGACTCCGAGCTGACGGTTCTTCGAGGCTACCACATGCACCAGCGGGGCGTTACATTTTTTGACCCAGGCTGTTCGGAATTGGTAGAATGGCTGCAAGAGCCCCACCGGCGAATCGGGACCAATTCATGAGTACGAACCTGTCACCTGAGAACGAACAGTTTATCGCCAGCGAGTTCCAGGCAGGCCTTTACAATAGCCGTGGCGAACTGATCGATGAAGCGATTCGCCTACTAAAGCGACGGCGTGAACTTCAACGGGATATCGAGGCGGGAATCAATTCAAGCCCGTCGATTCCTGGCGATGAAGTCTTCGAGTGCCTCGAAACGCGGGCCCAAGAGATCGCGGAGCGTGACCGTCAGTGACCTCGCCCCACTTCTCGCCGCTGGCCGTTGGCGACCTCGAACAAATCCTTGAATACATCGCCAAAGATAGTCCCCATGCTGCGAGCGATTTTGTTCAGTTGCTCCGAGAGAAGTGCCAGCAGTTGGCCAAATTTTCACTCTTAGGGGCAGTTCGCGAACAACTGGCCGATGACCTGCGGATTTTACTGGTCGGGAATTACGTCATCTATTATCGCACGCAAGGGCAGTCAATCACCTTTCGCCGTGGCGACTACGCCTCCTTGCTCTCGATGCGCTTTACCTCGTGCAGCGTTTTGCCGCTATCGTTCTTCCACTCGACCCATCCATTGGCGCTGCGGCCGAGTACGGCGGCTGCGGCGCCGCTGGGGGTATTGAACAGGTAATCTTGGGCGAAGCGAAGTTGGCCATTCTCGTCCACCAGCACATCGCTTTCCCGCAACTTTTCGCGCAACAACGTTACGGTCGCCGTTGCCGATTTGACAATATCGCGCTGCACCAGCGCCCCGGCCCTCACCACGAACCCGTCTTCGACCAGCTCTCCGGTCGCGCGGGCGTCTTTTCCTTTGAGAAAGAAATGCTCGCTCGACTTTCGGGCCGCTAGCGGCTCGAACAAGGGGAACCCGAGCGTGGAGAGCAGCGTGCTGAGTGTGGCAAATACGTCGAGCAAATCGGCTTCCATCGGCTCTGTCACATAGGGCTTGTTGGGCTGTTGGTCGTTGTCCAGCACAAAACGACCGCACGTTTGCGCCTGCTCGATGCAATGCCATTCCAAGTATCGGATATGGGCTTGCGTAAAGCTGTCGGTCTTCGAGATCCCCAGCACGGCGGTTCGCCAGAAGTCCTTGTTACTGTTGTGCGAGTCGAGCCGCTTCCGCACATCTTCGGGCTGGCCGATATACACGATCGGCTTGGCCTGCTCGTCTGACTCTCCGAACAGGAAATAGACGGCCACCTAATTGAGTTCCGCTCGGCTCTTTGCTTCCCGCAGGTTGGCCCGTGGGATGAGCACGGCCTGCACGATCCGCGTCGTCAAATCCGCCACTCGCATCGCGCGGGGTTCGCCGGTGGGCAGAAAGATCTGAATCGTCTTGGCTTGAGGACTGGTCATCGGGCTGCTCCAAGTGAGTTGCGGTCCTGCGACGCGTGGATTCTAGCGGCTTTCGTTTGGAATCGTTCTCGGCAGCATTTTGCCATACACACGTGCATTACCTACTTCGACGGGTCACGTGCTTCGACCACCATCTGGGTTAGTTTTTCAACGGCGCCTTCGATGTTGATCGAGTGCGGCTTTGCCGCGTGCCGCCATTTGAGTTCCAACTCGCCGGCCTCGAGACCCCGCTTTCCGATGACCACGCGCAGCGGGATGCCGATCAAGTCGGCGTCCTTGAACTTCACGCCGGGACGGGCATCGCGATCGTCCATCAACACTTCGACCCCCGCGACTTGTAGTTCTTCGTATACCTTTTCGGCTAGCTCCATCACCGGCTGCTGATCGACATTCAGGGGCACGACCAACACCTCGTAGGGTGCCAGAGACATGGGCCAGATGATGCCGTCGTCGTCGTGAGATGTCTCGATCAGGGAGGCCAGAATGCGATTGATCCCGATTCCGTAACAGCCCATGACGATGGTTTGCTGTTGCTCGGCGGCGTCGAGAAACTTCGCGCCCAACGCGTCGGAATATTTCGTGCCGAGTTTGAAGACGTGTCCCACCTCAATCGCGGGCCGTTGCGAAAGCGGGTTGGCACAGCGCGGGCAAGGGTCGCCATCGCAGGCGTTACGGACGTCGGCGAAACGTTCAACCTTGAAATCGCGGTCCAAATTCGCGTTCACGTAATGTTTGTCGGCTTCGTTGGCGCCCACGATCGCGTTGGCCATTGCCGCGATGTCGTGATCGGCGAGAACCGAGATCTTCAGGCCCACGGGACCGGCGAATCCGACGGGAGCACCGGTCACCTTCTCGATGGTCTCAGGCGGGGCCAACGCGAGGTTCGTGATATCCAACGCGCGACGGACCTTGCCTTCGTTCACCTCATGATCCCCGCGCACCAGGACGGCAACGGGCTTGTCATCGGCCAGGTAAATCAAAGTCTTGATCATGCGATGCGGCTTGCAGCGCAGCGCTTTGCACACCTGCTCGATGGTTCGGGCATCGGGGGTGTCGAGCTTGGTCAGCGGCTTGGCTTCCGCGTCGGGCTTTACTGTTTTTCGCTCACCCGTTTCAGCCCGTTCTTGATTCGCCGCATAGCCACATCCGTCACAGACGACGACCATGTCTTCTCCGTTCGCCGAGGGGACCATGAACTCATGGCTCGCGTCACCTCCAATCGGGCCGCTTTCGGCTTCGACGGGCAAGTATTTCAAGTTACAGCGGTCGAAGATGCGGCAATAGGCGTCGTACATTTTCTGATAACTTTGGCCCAGTGCCTTGACCGACGTATCGAAGCTGTACGCGTCTGTCATTAGGAATTCGCTGGTTCGCAACACGCCGAAGCGTGGTCGTTCCTCGTTGCGAAACTTGGTTTGAATCTGAAACAGCGTCAGCGGCAATTGGCGATAGCTCGACACGTGGTGGGCAATCAAATCGGTGATTACCTCTTCGTGCGTGGGCCCTAGTGCCAGATGCACTTCGCGGTTCTGTCGTTGAACCTTGAAGTCGATTAACACGGACCCGAACGCTTCGCGACGGCCGGTTCGCTCCCACAGCGAGATAGGCGTGAGCGCGGGGAGCAAGACTTCGGCGGCCCCGGCACGTTCCATTTCTTCGCGTACGATGCGTTCGGCCTTCTTCAGCGAACGCAACCCCAGCGGCAGATAGCTGTAGGCGCCGGCCATGACTTGGGCGATGAGCCCCGCGCGGATCATCAGCACATGGCTCGGGATTTCCGCCCCCTCGGGCGTTTCCTTCATTGTCGGAATAAACGTTTGCGACCAACGCACGCTTGAGATCCTCGGCCAAAGGTATGGATTGCGGAAAACGACTTGCCCATGGTAGCCTACGATTGTGGGTAGAATAGAGAAAGTCTACTTTTTAACAATTGCACTGGCCGACTATGGTTCTCAAGTGTGCTTCCACCACTAGATGTTGACTCCCCCGCTCATTCGATGTCTGAAAGTGGTGGGCTATCGCACAATCTGGATACCCATGTTTTGAGTCCAGAAGCGTTCGGACCCCATAAAATACAGGACGTGACGGGACTGTCTGTCACCCGTGCGAAATACAAGGTAATCGAAGTGGCCGCCCGTGGCCGGTCCGGAAAGTCATACTTTGTTGCCGTTCTCCGCGCGGGCGCGCTGCGACAACATGCGACAACAAGGGATTGAGGTTGTTCCGCGGCCCAATTTGCCGGAAGGTGAATACGATGCTGCACATGCCGAATTACCAGGCTTGAATTCCGGCACCCGTAAGGACGACAAAACGATTGAGTGGCAACGAATACTTGCTGAGAAGTTAACTGAGCGGGTTGAAGGGCCTTACTTGACGCCCCAAGATGACCCGGAATGAGCATATGTATCGCGAAGCGGTAGGTTTCCTAAGTGAGCCGCGGTAGCGGGGTCCACTTCAGCGGTGAATTGATTTCGACTTAAATCATGTCGGACTATTGCTTGCGCCTTGTCGCACTTCGTGGCTTGTTCAGCACGGACAACCCTTGGAAGAGACCCACCGTGAAATCTGGCCGCATACGCCGCCCCGGGTCCCTTGTTCAGGGCTTACGGCGGCACTAAAATCGGCCACTTGCTTCGTCCGCGACGGCTTGTTGCCGCGCTCGTTGATCCAGCGCCGGACGGTTCCAAAACCTCTTTGAAAGACCGCCCTTATGGGTCGCCGCTACATCAATCAACTTGGACATCAGGAAGCGGTCGACGATATCTATGTGGCCAGTGGCAAGCAATTACGGCCCAACCGCAACGGCAATTTGTACCTCCAGGTCGAGCTCTCCGATCGCACGGGCAAGCTCAGCGCGCGGATGTGGAATGCCAGCGAATCGATCTACCGCGGCTTCGACGACGGCGATTACGTCCACATCGAGGGCACTTCCCAGTTGTTCCAGGGGGCGATGCAACTGATCGCCACGCGGATCACGAAGGCCGATCCCGGCGAAGTCGATCCGACCGACTTCATGACGCAGTCGCCCGCGGATAATGAGGTCCTCTGCAAGCAAGTTGCCGAATTGCTCCGTTCGTTGGGCGATAAACACCTTCGCTCGCTGGCCGAACAATTCTTGGCGGACAAGGACTTGATGCAACGCTTTGCCAGGGCACCGGCGGCCATTAAACATCATCACGCCTATGTGGGCGGACTGCTGGAGCATGTCGCCAAGTTGATGCAAATCGTCGAGCGCATCAAGGACCTTTATCCACAGATCGACCGCGATTTGTTGCTACTGGGGGTCTTTCTCCACGATCTTGGCAAGGTCGACGAACTGGACGCCGACCCCGTGCCGGCTTACACCGATCACGGTCAGTTGGTCGGGCACATGGTGATCGCATGCGAGATGCTTGATGAAAAGATTCGCGAGACCGAAACAACTTCGGGCGAAGCCTTTCCACGGGAAAAGGCCCTCCGACTCAAGCACATGATCGTCAGCCATCACGGCACGCTGGAGTTTGGGAGCCCCAAGGTTCCCATGACCCTCGAGGCGATCGCCTTGCATTATCTCGATAGTCTCGATGCCAAATTGCAATCGTTCAGCCACCTGATTAACGATGACCCCAACGTCGACAGCGCTTGGACGGTGTACAATCCCGGGCTTGGACGAAAGTTATTCAAAGGCCAGCCGTCGTCTCGGTAACAGGCCTTGCGCCACGCCGCGCCGATCATCGCCGCCACCGGTGGCGGGTTTCTAGAAGCGAGGACCTCACCGACGTGAGCGAGAACGAAAACCCGAGCAATGCCGTCGATTGGGATGAACTGACCGAGTCGCTGTTGAATTTGGTTCGCGCCCCGGGCTACAAGACGGCCAAACCGAAAATCCTTGCGAAGCAGCTTGGGGTACCCGACGACGAGCTACAACCATTCAAAAAGCTGATCAAGCGACTCGTGAAACAGGGGCGATTGGCCTACGGACCGAAGCATCTCATCGAGCCGCCAGGCAAGCGCGACCGCAATCGGATCACGGGTATCTTTCGTCGCAAGGCTGGCGGGTTCGGGTTCGTTCGCCCTGCCGGCGCGGCACCGGGACAGCGGGGAGACGACATCTTTATTCCAGCCAAAGGAGCCAGGGATGCCTCGAGCGGCGACACGGTCTTGGTGCGCCTAAGCAAGACTCCCGGGCGAGGCGGTCAGCCCTCTGGTGAGATTGTCGATGTAATCGAACGCGAGACCCATCAGTTCGTCGGAACCTACTTCGAGTCCGAGGATCTTGGCTATGTGCAGGTTGATGGTACTGTGTTCCAGCAGCCCATCTGCGTTGGCGACCCAGGCGCGAAGAACGCGGCGGCGGGCGATAAAGTGGTCTTCGAAATGGTCCGCTTCCCGTCCCATATTCACGACGGCGAAGGCGTGATTACCAAGGTGCTTGGCGCCGCGGGCGATCCCGGTGTCGACACGCTGGCCATCATTCACGAATACAATCTTCCGGACGAGTTTTCCGATGAGGTGCTTGAAAATGCTCGGCTTCAAGCCGAGGCGTTCGACGAATCGCTGGGTGATCGCGAAGACTTTACCCAGCGAACGGTGATCACGATCGACCCGGTGGATGCCCGCGATTTCGACGACGCCATTTCGCTGGCGCGGCTGGATAACGGACATTGGCAATTGGGCGTTCACATCGCCGATGTATCGCACTTCGTTCCCGAGGGGTCGATTCTCGATCGCGAGGCGCACTCCCGGGCGACCAGCGTCTATCTTCCCGATCGCGTACTGCCGATGTTGCCGGAGGTCATCTCGAACAGTCTGGCGAGTTTGCAGCCCGAGCGGGTTCGTTACACGAAGACAGCCATAATCGAGTTCACCGCCGATGGGGCAGCGGTGGCGACGGATCTGTATCGTGGAGCCATTCGCAGCGCGCGACGATTCGCGTACGAAGAAGTCGACCACTATCTGGCGGACCCCTCGGCGTGGAAGAAAAAGCTAAGTACCGAGGTTCATGGCCTATTGGGGCGGATGTACGAGCTGGCCATGATTCTACGGAAACGTCGCTTCGCGAATGGGGCACTGGAGCTTTCCATGCGTGAAGTGCGCGTTGATCTCGATCACGACGGACGCGTGGTCGGCGCGCATCGCGTTGAGAACACCGAGAGTCATCAGATCATCGAGGAGTTCATGCTGGCGGCCAACGAGGCGGTCGCCCGAAAGTTGCACGAAGCCGATATTCTCTTTCTCCGCCGCGTCCACAAGGCCCCCGATCCGCGGAAACTCAAGGAGCTGACGAAGTTTGTCAACGAGCTGGGCTTTGAAACAGAGAGCCTGGAAAGCCGTTTCGAGTTGCAGCGATTATTGAAGCGAGTCGAAGGCGATCCGGCGGAACAGGCGGTGAACTATGCCGTGCTTCGCAGTTTGAAACAGGCCGTTTACAGTCCCGAGGAAGAAGGGCATTACGCGCTGGCTAGCGACTGCTATTGCCACTTCACCTCACCAATTCGCCGCTATCCCGACCTAACGGTTCATCGGCTCATCGACACCCTTGCTCGAGGCAAGAAGCCCCGCAACGATTTCGGAAAGCTCGCGATCTTGGGCGAACATTGTTCCGAACGCGAGCGACGCGCGGAAGCCGCCGAACGTGAATTGACGAAACAGAAACTACTGACGTATTTCAGCGACCGCATTGGCGAAGAGATGGAGGCGGTCGTCACCGGTGTCGAGGAGTTCGGGCTGTTTGTCCAAGGCATCGAGATTCCCGTCGAGGGGTTGATCCATATCACCGCCTTGCAAGACGACTACTATCGCTTCGACCGCTCGTCTCACACATTGACCGGAAACCGCGCGGGAAACCAATACCGGCTAGGCGACCTACTGCGAGTCTGCGTGGTTCACGTCGATGTGGACCGCCGTCAACTAGATTTCCGGCCATTAGAGCGGCTCTCGAAGTCCGGCGGCAGCGCGAAATCAAAACGGCGGGCCAAGCCAGCGAAGCGTTCGCATAAACCCGGCCGCAAACGAGGCGGTTCAAAAGGCAAACGTCGGAAAAAAGGATAGGACATTCCACGGTGCGTGTGGTTCGAAACGGGTGCCACTGGCACTCGATCATGAGTCCGATTCGCTTGCGTGTGTCCAGGCTAGCGGGAGCCTCGACAGGATGCTGCTTCCCTGAACGTCGCGGCAGCGTTCGCCCCTGGCGGATCGACCGCCGAACACTACAATACAGCCTTGTTCGCTTGTGGAACCAGCGCCACTAGGCGGCGAAAAGTCCTTCAATTTCCCCTGTTATTGGTGGGGCCGACTCAGGCCCTCCGTGTCCCATGTTTGGCCCTCTCCGATGAGTAGCACGTTAGCGGAAACCCCCTTGCACGCTTGGCACCGCGAACATGGCGGGCGGATGGTCGATTTCACCGGCTGGTCGATGCCCGTGCAATACACCTCGATCGTCGAGGAGCATCATGCGACACGCAACGCCGCCGGGCTGTTCGATATCTCGCACATGGGGCGACTTCTCTTCAAGGGTCCCGATGCCGCCGCGTTTGTCGATTCACTGGTCACGAGAAAGACCGACGACATGCCGCCGGGTCGCGCGCGCTACGCGCTGGTGACCAACCAGCAAGGAGGGATTCTCGACGATGTGTTGGTTTACCATCTCACGGACGGCTCCGGCACTTCGTACCGCATGATGGTCGTCAACGCGGGCAATCGCGAGAAGATTCTCCACTGGATCGACCAACATCGCCCTGCGTTCAACGGCGACGTGAGCGTCTCGGATGCCACGCGAGATTGGGCGATGATCGCGCTGCAAGGGCCGCTGTCACAAGAGCTGCTCGCGCCGTTGACCCCCGCCGATCTCGACGCAATGCGGTATTACACCATCACCGAAACGACCGTTGCCGGGAACGATGCCAAGATCAGCCGCACCGGGTACACCGGCGAAGTCGGTTTCGAGATCATTCTCGCCGCGGACGCCGTCACCGCTGTGTGGGACCAACTGTTCACCGCGGGCAAGGAGCGTGGCGTCGTGCCGTGCGGGCTGGGGAGCCGCGACACGTTGCGATTTGAAGCCGGGATGCCACTCTACGGCCATGAATTGAACGAGACGATCAATCCGTTTCAAGCCGGGTTGGATTTCGGCGTTGATCTTGATAAACGAGATTATCCAGGTCGCTCCGCGTTGGTGGCCGCGCGCCAGCGCTCGGACGATCCCGTTCGGGTTGGATTGGAACTGGATTCGAAACGAATCGCCCGAGAGGGGGCCACGATCTTCGCCGGCGAGACGTCGGTCGGCACGGTCACCAGTGGGACGTTTTCGCCCACGTTGCAGCGAACGATCGCCATGGGGTATGTCACGCCCGAGCGTTCGAGCGTCGGTGAAGCATTGGAAATCGATATTCGCGGACGTCGTGCCCCGGCGCGGATTGTTCGGTTACCCTTTTATCGCCGCAAGGCAGAAAGGAAGTCTGGGTCGTGAATCCTGAACAACTTCTCTATGCGGAGACTCACGAATGGGTCGACGTCGCCACCGATGGCACCGGTGCGAAAGTGGCCACCGTCGGGCTCTCGGCTTTTGCCGTGGAAGCGTTAACCGATCTGGTGTTCATCGAACTTCCCGAACTGGGGCGACAAGTCACCGCGGGGGAGTCGTTTGGCGAGATCGAATCGGTGAAAGCCGTTAGTGACATCTACTCCCCGGTCAGCGGTGAAGTGGTGGCCGTGAACGACGCTTTGACCGCTAATTTACAACAGCTTGCCGAGGACCCCTTCGGCAAGGGTTGGATAGTCAAAATCAAAATCGCCGACGAATCGTCGTTATCAAAATTGGTCGACCACGCAACCTATCAGAAGCAGTGCGCCGAGGAAGATCATTAAGGATTTTCGGTTTGCTCGCGGAGAAGCGTGCCCGAGGTGGCTTGTTTGAACCGCCCCCCTGCTTGTTGAAAAGCGGTTCACTGTTTTTTTGCGTTCCAATTAGGAATTCACGATGCCTTACTTATTGAACACGCCCGACGATCAACAGACGATGCTCAAGGCGATCGGCGTGTCGTCGATCAATGCGTTGTTCGACATGATTCCGCGCGACTTGCGGTTGCAACGGGCGTTAGACCTGCCGCCGGCGATGACCGAAATCGAACTCACCAGGCACATGACGGCACTGGCCGAAAAGAATGTCTCGGCCGACCAAAGGGTTTGTTTCTTGGGCGGGGGAAGCTACGACCATTTTATTCCGGCCGTGGTCGACGAACTGGCCTCGCGCGGGGAGTTCTACACTTCGTACACGCCCTATCAGGCCGAAGCGAGCCAGGGCAACCTTCAAGCGTTGTTCGAGTATCAAACGCTCATCGCGGAACTGACCGAAATGGATGTGGCAAACGCCAGCCTCTACGATGGCGGGAGCGGCGCGGTCGAGGCCGTGTTGATGAGCATGGCAGCCACGCGGCGCGAGGGTCGCATCGTCACCGCCGGCAGCGTTCACCCGGAATATCGACAAATCCTCGACACGTACACAGCCAACCGGGGTGTTGAAGTGGTTACCGTGGACACGCCCACCGGGGTGATCGATGTCGATGAGATGGCCGCGCAGGTCGACGATCAAACGGCCTGTGTCCTCGTGCAACATCCGAACTTTTTCGGCTGTCTCGAAGACGTCGAGCACTTGGCCCAAGTGGCCCACGCCGCCGGTGCGTTGTTTGTCGTCGTGGTCGATCCGATCAGCCTGGGGCTGTTGAAACGTCCCGGAGAGTATGGTGCGGATATCGTGGTTGCCGAGGGGCAGTCGCTTGGCAACCCGATGAGTTATGGGGGGCCGTATCTGGGTATCCTGGCGTGTCGCGAGGCGTTGGTTCGCAAGATGCCCGGTCGCTTGGCGGGGCAAACGGTAGACCGCCGGGGCAAGCGTTGTTGGGTGCTCACGCTGCAAACGCGCGAGCAGCATATCCGCCGCGAAAAGGCCACCAGCAACATCTGCACGAATCAAGGGTTGTTGGCCCTGCGAGCATCGATCTATCTGGCGTTGCTGGGGCCGCGGGGTATCGGAGAGGTGGCCACGCAATGTCTGCAAAAGGCCAACTATGCACGAGGGCAGCTAACCGCCGCGGCGAACCTTTCCCCGGCTTTCGATCAGCCGGTATTCAAAGAGTTTGTCGTTCGTAGCTCCGATGGCCAAGTCGAGCGATTGCTCCGTGACGCGGAATCCTCGGGCTTTTCCGCCGGGGTTCCGCTCGGTCGGTGGTATCCGAATTTGGCCGACTGTTTTCTGGTGGCGGTTACCGAGAAACGGACCCGAGGGGAAATTGATCAACTTGCCGCTTGCCTATCGCGGAGCAATCAGGAGGTATCGACCGTCCATGCGTAATACACGCGCGACTCAACTGCTGTTTGAACTTTCGGCCCCCGGTCGCCGGGCAGCGCGCATGCCTGCCTTGGATGTACCGGAAGAGCCAATCGAATCGTTGTTGCCTGCGTCGTCCGTGGCCGATGAATTGCCGCGACTGCCGGAGTTGGCCGAACCGGATATCGTCCGACACTATACAAACCTTTCGACACAAAACATGTCGGTCGACACGCATTTCTATCCCTTGGGCTCTTGTACCATGAAGTACAATCCCAAACGCAACGAGCGGCTGGCATCGCTTTCGGGGCTGACGGCGCTGCATCCCTATCAGAGCGAGTCCGCGGTGCAAGGGCTGTTGGAATTGCTCTATGAATTGCAGCGGATGTTGGCCGAGATCGCGGGTCTGCACGCCGTTTCGTTGCAACCCGCCGCGGGGGCGCATGGGGAGTTGACTTCGCTAATGGTCGCCGCCGCGTATTTTCGCGATCTCGGTCAGGAGCGGACCAAGGTCTTGGTGCCCGACAGTGCCCACGGAACCAATCCGGCAAGTGCCGCCATCGCCGGGATGCGGGCGGTGACGATCAAGAGCACGGAGGCTGGCTGCGTCGACATGGACGACTTGGCGGCGAAGCTTGACGAGGATGTGGCCGTGATGATGATCACCAACCCCAATACGTTAGGGTTGTTCGACCAGCGGATAGTCGAGATCGCCGATCAAGTTCACAAGGCGGGCGGTTTGGTGTATCTCGACGGAGCCAACCTCAACGCGATCATGGGAATCACCCGGCCGGGCGATTTCGGGGCCGACATGATGCACTTCAATCCACACAAGACGTTCAGCGGTCCTCACGGCAGCGGTGGGCCCGGTGCCGGACCAATCGCCGTGCGCGACTTTCTCGCGCCGTTTCTGCCGGCGCCGCTAGTGGAACGTAACAACGATGGCTATTCCCTCGATGACGATCGTCCGAAATCGATTGGTCGCGTGCGAAGTTTCTTTGGCAACGTCGGCATTCTCGTTCGGGCTTACGCCTATCTGGTCACGCATGGTCCGCAAGGGTTGCGGGCGGTATCGGAGAACGCGGTGCTCAACGCGAACTACTTACTGAGCCGCGTGAAGCACATTTTGCCCGTGCCCCACGGCGAGCGATGCATGCATGAGTTCGTGGCTTCGGCGGCCAAGCTAAAGAGCGAGCGAGATATTTCGGCCATGGATTTGGGCAAGCGGCTACTCGACTTCGGCGTTCATGCCCCGACGGTTTATTTTCCGCTAGTCGTACGCGAAGCGATCATGGTTGAGCCCACGGAGACCGAGAGCAAAGAGACGCTCGATGCGTTTTCCGAGACGTTGTTTCGTATCACCGAAGAACCGGCCGAGTTGCTTCACGATGCCCCCCACTCCACATCGATCAGCCGCCCCGACGAAGTCCGCGCGGCGAGAAAGCCCGTGCTGATCTGGAAGGCCGAATAGGGAGGCGATGCCGTGTGTCGGACGCAGGGCTGACGCACCGCTTTCCCAAGGCCACGTTGTGTTGTCGTCGTAGGGCCGCGACGTAGATGAAGATCACAACGACAGCACGACAAACAAACGAGACGGATCTAGAATTGCCAGAATGGAGAGTTCCCTTCATCTCGGACGATTCCCACAACCAAGACGGATCTAGAAAGGGAAGCAATGGCCAACGTATCGCCCCACCAAGAGCTGGATAGGATGATAACGGGATACTGGATTTCGCAGGCAATTTACGCCGCGGCCAAGTTCAGTATTGCCGACCATCTCAAAGACGGCCCCAAGTCGGTCGACGAACTGGCAGAAATCACGTCGACCGACGCCGGGGCTCTTTACCGTCTGTTGCGGGCCTTGGCGAGCAGGGGAATCTTTGCTGAAGGTGAGTCCCGCCAATTTTCGTTAACGCCGTTGGCCGAACCTTTGCAACGCGACGTGCCAGGATCGAAACGTGCTTTGGCTTTGATGTCGGGCGACGAACATTTCCGTGCCTGGGCGCAAATCGACTATAGCATTCAAACCGGCAGCGTCGCCTTCGAGAAGGTCTACGGCAAACCTATCTTCGATTATCTGGGTGACAAACCCGACAAAGCCCAAATTTTCGATGCCGCGATGGTCGGCATTCACGGTCGTGAATCGAACGCCATTCTTGATGCCTACGACTTTTCGGATATCGATGTAATCGCTGACATCGGTGGCGGCAACGGTTCGCAAATCATCTCCATTCTGGAAAAGCACCCAAGTTTGAACGGCATCCTGTTTGACCTCCCGCATGTGATTGAGCGGGCGAGGAAGCAGATTGAATCGGCGGGGCTTTCGGGGCGTTGCGCGATGGCCACGGGCAGCTTTTTCGATGCGGTGCCCGAAGGTGCCGATGCCTACATCATGCGACACATCATCCACGATTGGGATGACGAGAAGTCGCTGGCGATCCTTCGCAACTGCCATCAAGCGATGTCGTCCGACGGCAAGCTACTGATTGTTGAAAGCGTTATTCCCCCCGGCAACGAACCGTTCGGCGGCAAGTTTCTCGATTTGGTCATGTTGTTGATCCCCGGTGGAAAGGAGAGGACCGAAGACGAATACCGCGCGTTGCTTGGCAAGGCCGGCTTCGAGCTTGCACGGGTGGTGCCGACCAACGCGGAGGTCAGCGTCATCGAGGCGAAAAAGCGGTAGCCATCGCAATGGTATCTTGCCCGACACAAGAGGGAGGCCGTTTTGAGCGAGCATTCCACTTCCCGTCGTCCGGACGCCAGTCGTCCGACGCATGCTTGTCGATTGATCGTCGACGGTGCGTGTGACGGCGCGTGGAACATGGCTGTCGACGAGGTCTTGCTGTCCTCCCGTGCCGCTGGGGGGCAACCCTGTTTGCGATTCTATCGTTGGTCAATTCCGACTGTTTCGCTGGGCTACTTTCAGCCCCTGGCGGACGGCGAAAAGTATGTCGACGGCCGCAAGTGCCCTGTTGTGCGGCGACCGACCGGGGGCGGGGCGATTGTGCATGACGCGGAGTTGACCTACAGCTTTTGCGTTCCACGCGGCCACACGTTGGCGGCCGACCCAATGACGTTGTATCGCGCGATCCACGGAGCGCTGATCGCCGCGCTGGCCGATCTTTCCATTCAGGCAAGCCTTAGCGAATCGGACTCAGGGTTGCGTCCCGAGGCTGAGCCGTTTTTGTGCTTTCAACGCCGTGCGAAAGGCGACGTGTTGGTCGAAGGCGTGAAGATTGCTGGCAGCGCACAGCGTCGTCCGAATGACGCGATTCTTCAACATGGTAGCGTCATTCTTGGTGCCTCCAAGGCGGCTCCCGAATTACCAAGCCTTGAAGAACTCACGGGCCGGACGATCGACCCAGTCAAGCTGATCGCCATCTGGACGCCACGCTTAAGCGAACGTCTCGCGGTGACGTTTCACGAGGAGCCCTGTACAAAGACAGAAACAGACAAGGCGAAACAACTTGTCGAATCACGCTATGGCCGGGACGAATGGAACGCCCACAAGTGATTGCCAGCGGAGCGTTTGGAGAACCGATCCTTTGACCCGACATGGCAGAGAAGATAGCATGGAAGCAGGGAGCCTGTCGTGGTTTGCGCCGCGTGAGTTGGTTTGTCATGGTGGGGGCATGAGCGGTTAGGCTTCTTGTGTCTTGGCGAGGTCCGTGCCATCGTCGGGCACCGCCTAGTGGGATTCGGCGCGATGGGTTGCTGACCCCGAAAAGGTGGGGGTTGGTTGCGTGGCGTCAACAAGTATTTCATAAAAGTGCCTTTCATCACGGCCCGTGGCGGGTATGATAATCGCCATCATCATAATCATTCATTTTTGCTCATCGATTATTTGGTCCTGATTCGTATGGAGAGAGTAGGGCGACTGCCCGATGTGAGGAATAGGGGTCAATCGCGTCATGCTCGGCGGGGAGAGTCCCCTGCTAGCTTGTGAGCTTGAGGCACGGTTCGACGTTCCGGCGTTTTGTCTCTTCGACGTTCTGTTTGATGAGCCGCGCCGCAGTGCCATCCGAGGCGAATGATTTATGGTTAGCGTCAAATTGCTCGTGCGTGGGGGCGTGAACGCGGGGCGAGAGATCCCTCTCCCTGGACACAAGTTCCTTGTTGGTCGAGCCGACGACTGCCATCTCCGCCCGAATAGTGATCTCGTGAGCCGGCACCATTGCGTCGTGCTGGTCGACGACGACTTTGTTTCGGTGCGCGATTTCGGCAGTAAGAATGGCACACAGGTCAATGACGAACGGGTTGTCGGTGTGCGAGAGCTGACCGATGGCTGTATCTTGAAGATTGGCCCTCTGGAGTTCGATGTTCACATCCGACAGGTTGTTGAACCCAAGAAGAAGCGTCCCAAGGTGCAGAGCATCAAAGAAGCCGCGGCGCGTTTAGCCGAGGGCCTTGCCGAGGCGGGTGACGTCGATATTTCGGAGTGGATTGACGACGGCGAGGAACAACGGCAACCGACCAAGCCCGCGCCGGTTGATGTGCCCTTGGGCACGGATGAGACACAAACGATTCAAGATGCGGCGACCGAGGAGATCAACCTGGGGCAAACGCTCATGGGTTCTCCAGGTGCTTCTGGCACGGAGGGGGTGTCCGCTGATCGGCCTACGCAAGAGATGAAGCAGGATAAGAAGAAGCCAGGCAAGTTGCCCCCCCTGCCCAAGTCGGCGGGAGATAATAGCGGTTCGGCCGCGGCTGACACGCTACGGAAGCTGTTCAACCGGCGATAGCAACTCATTATCCGCCTTTCGCTTCTAGAACGCCTAATTTATTGGCCGGTGTGGAAGCCCACCTTTGGGGCGATCGTTTTCGCCCGGTTCCTGGAATTGTTGACCCAATCCGTCTCGTGGGCCTATAGTGCAGTGGTTCGGGTGAGAATATGGCAACCCTGGCTTCTTGCTGGCGAACCTAGTGAGGGAGGAACCATTGAGAGCGTCTCACGACAAACAGCGTCCCCAAGCAGCCTTGCTGGGCTTGGGCTTGGATGGCGATGATGGGCATACCCGGCTGACGCGGGGCGACAATTTTGTATTATTTGGTGGTTCCGATGAGACCCATTCTGTCATGCAGGAAACGGTCTGTAAAGTCAACGAATCGTTGACCCGTTGCGGGAAGGGCCTGGAAGACGTATCTGGCGAGGAGCTTCGTGATATTTTTCACAAAGCGATGGGCGAATAGGTTGTCCGGCGGAACTTTTGAAGACGACATAACCACTTATATATTCTGTTCTTGCGAAACGACTGCTCGTCCACGGCGAGCCAGCCACACGATCAACCATCAGTCCGTGCAGGCACGTTGAAACCGTGCAGGTACCTCTTGGGTACTGGTCTATAGACCATCGCACTGCTCTGATCCTTTGGGAGTTAGCCGAGTGGCGGAAAATGTCCGCGACCTGGTCCAGCGGTGCTTGGCCGGTGACGAATCGGCCATGGTCGAGTTGGTTGATTGTTTCAGTGGGCAAGTTTTTGGCCTCTGTTACCGGATGTTAAGACAGCGTGAAGATGCCGAAGACATCACGCAAGAGACGTTCGTGCGTGTCTTCAGAAACCTTCATACTTGGGATTCGGAACGCGATTTTCGGCCGTGGTTGTTAGCCATTGCTGGGAATCGATGCCGTAGTTTTCTTGCCCAGCGGATGCGTCGCCCCCGGGCACATGACCTCGTCGACGAACCGTCGGATGGTCGGGCAGATCCCCAAGCATCGCGGGATTTGGCTGAAGAGGTCTCGCTCGCGATGACCCATCTTCGTGAGGAATATCGTCAGGCTTTTTTGTTGTTTCACGATCAGCATTTGAGCTATGCGGAGATTAGCGAAGTACTGGACTGCCCCGTGGGTACCGTGAAGACCTGGGTTCATCGCGCGCGGCGTGATTTGGGCCAGCTTTTGCGGTCGCGAGGAGTGGTACAGGAGGAACCATCATGAAATGCAACGAATTTGAGATTCAACTCAACGCTGTTCTGGATGACCGGCTGCAAGTTGAGCGCGACGCCGCGCTGGTCGGACATGCACGTCAATGTGCTGCTTGTGCCGAGTTATTGGCGGCCACGGGTCAATGGCTCGATGGCGTTGGCTCGCTCCGCGTTCCGGAACTTGATGGGGGGGCCCTGTCGCGGCGTGTCATGGACGAGTTGAAACGCGAAACGGTCTCTACCACGCCACGATTTGGTCTACTTGCCGCCGCTCTGGTAGCCACCGCGGTGGCGGTATTGGTGGCGGCCTTCTTGCTACCCGGTTTTCTGGAGAACAACGTCGCGGTGAAACAAGCGACCGAGCCCACGCCTTCGAACGTTGAAGTCGCGATGGCCAAGCCGGTTGATTTGGATCGCGACATGGTGCTGAAACTGATCCAAGACACCCGACGCAATATCGATGAGATTCCGAGTTTACTGACCGGTGGTTCTGCTCAGCCGACGTCAACCGAACAGACATCTCCTAATCGTGGCGA
>Ga0114931_10003501_pt1 | contig 19864 bp, 17 predicted proteins | sample 2SBtaG_FD_89579 | JGI IMG/M metagenome (GOLD analysis project Ga0114931, IMG submission 89579) | Deep subsurface microbial communities from Kolumbo volcano to uncover new lineages of life (NeLLi) - 2SBTROV14_V59a metaG | ecosystem: Environmental > Aquatic > Marine > Volcanic | place: Kolumbo...
AGACATAGCTCGAACAAAGTGGCTGATTCACAGTTATTTTGGATCGGAATAGAAAGTTCTATTGCATATTTCGGGTTTAACATCGTTATTCTTGAAAGTGTCATGAATAATGCGGGTTAAAGGGTATATTTTACCTGCAAGGTAATCTTTGACATATGATTGCCCTTAATTCTGTCATTACCGCTTCCTATGATACTTCGGTCGCTGAAATATGTTTGGGACCATTTTATCCGAAGAGTTATTGCCTTCATGGGTCTGACAGATGTGAAGAAATAGTATCTGAATCCTGAGCCTGAAAATGACTGTGTGTTGAATGAAAATAGAATATCTTTTTCATATGCAAATTGCCTGGAGTTGAAGTCTTCAGTATTGAAGTATAAAATCCGTGATGAAATGGACATTTTTTTCCACTGCGGATTGATTTCTAAATATCCCAAAAATCCATTGGTAACTTGTTCTTCCTCAGCCCTGTTCCATTGCAACCTTGCTCTTGCGTTCAGTCCATCGTTGACTATCCACTTTAAATTCAAAGCAGACTTGGTCACCTGGTTGTCAATGGATATAGGAAGGCCGGTATGGTCAGTTTTCTTTTGATTCTTTTCAGAACGGATCTGAATAAACCATTGAAAATGGTCCGAGGCCTCATTCATTAGTCTAATCAGGTAATCATTGCCTATACTGGGTGTTGCCGTTGTGGAGGTCAACCAAGGGAAACGGTACATGTCATAATAAGCTGATAGTTGCCACCGTACCTTGGGTTTCAATGTTAGTCCCCAGTATATTCCTTGTTCGTTATTTAACGCAGTTCGTTCAGTAAAGGCAAGGCCATAGAAAGAGTGAAAGTCCTTATCAAGAGACCTGACAAGCATTGAGACATCTATTCTCTGCGAGAGCGCCGCCACCAGTCCACCGGTCCAGGCCAACCCGGAGTGAATGTTTTTGGCTATTTCCCCAAATAATGATAAGTTGTTAATAGTTACGTCACCAAACCAACTAACAATCGTTGAATTCTGACCATGAAAAAAGAATTGATTGTAGCTGGTTGGGGTTGGCTCAATGGACTTGTTGAACTTAGTATGCGCCATAGTTACCCCGGTTTTCAATTGACGCGTTGAATATTCAAGTACGGAACCAAATACCTGCTGATTCAGATTTTTCATTTGTCTTCTTTCAGCACTGGACCGGTGCAAACCAGTTTTTCTGATGGAAAAGACAAATTTGTCCGGACTTGAATCCTCTTGGGTTGCATCAATAAATTTATTCGAATAAAAGTTGGTGAAGTTAAGATTAGGTCTTACCCTCAATGAAAGTCCAACCCCTCTGAAAAAATTATACTCAGTGGTTGAAGAGTATGGGAGAAGGCCTAAGCTGCCCTGCCTAACTGTCGAGACAGTTGATGCATTTTTCCCAACCAAAAAACCCGAACCGAATACCAGGCCCTGGCCGGCCTGCACTTTGAAATCACCCACTGCAACCTGCCGGACAAATCCCTGGCCCCAGTAGAACAAATGTCCTGAAAAAAAATCTATACCGGGAAAGTGTCCGCTTGAAAAATAGGGCTCACCGGGATCTTTTTGATTTGTAATCCCCAGACTCAACCGTCCGGGGTCTCTTATTCTAATACGCATCTGGGCCTGGTCGGGGTTTCCCAAATAGGAGCCATTGGCATATCCTGCCCTCGTTTCCGTGACTCGGGAAAACGAGGATAAAATAGAATTGGATGGAGATGAGAATGCTGATTTTATGGCCTCTTTAGCTGTTGATTTTCTACGCACGGTTATGAAGGGAAGTATTGCCTTAATTGTGGCTAGGTCAAGTGAAGAGACCGACTGAAGCTCAAGGATACTATTAAATGGACCAGTTGTCCTCCGATGCTTGATGATGCCGTCGATCTGTTCTCGGGTTAAAAGATTTAACCTTGCTAATTCGGGTTCATTGGTATTGTTTATGTTAATAGGATTTTGATAATAGTGGAGCAAGATCTCATAATAGGTCTGGTTCTCAGATTCGTCTCCTTGACGAATGAGCCGGTTAATATGCTCTTCAATATCAATAGGGGTTTGCCCATGTGACATTGTGACCGCAGCCATAGTTATGATGGGAATCAAAATCTGGTATCGAATCATTTTTTAAATTGGTACTGAATACTGACAACAGAGGAGTATCCAAGAAATTGATGGTATGAACCTGCTAAATCAAAGTTAAAAGGAGATAGTTTGAACCCAAAACCGGCAAAAGCCCGGTTCGATGTACCTGCGAAACCTGTGCGTAGTGCTACTACTTGAGAAATCGCATATTCCAATCCAACTTTGAGGTCTTGTAAATCGCCTTCTTCAAAATCAAATTCAACAGATAGAAGGACTTCTTCTATTGGTTTATAGGCAAATCCGGCAGAAGTAGTTAAGGGCAACCGTGATTCCGACAACCGAGTGTATTTACTGCGAGTTGAGTTTTCTATGGTCATAGAAAGCTGCAACTGGTTTGTGAGATGGTACATAACGCCCATGTCTAAAGATAATGCACGTGAATAGCCATAACCTTGCAGGTGGATCTGATCATAATTCAGACGTAATCCTACACTTGCTTTGCCCATACTGTGGGAAAGGGCAAGGCCAACTTGTGAGTGGCTTAACAACTCATCGCCCAGGTAGGCCATTGCTAATCCATAAGCCATTGATTTTCTAGGTAAAACGGCCATTATTCCCACGTCCAGGAGTCCTTCCTGTATCATTCGTGATCTGAAAAACATCATGGTTGACAAATGTTGTGCAAACGACATTCCCGCAGGATTATTACCGGCAGATGCCGCCCCCTTTAGGTTGACTGCTGTTTCAGCAAGGCCAGTCTCTCTGGCACCAAAACCAGAAAAAGTCTGACCATTCGAAGCAATAATGGTTGCAATTCCAATGAAAACATGGATGACAGTTTTCAACGCGGTAACCGTAAAATTACAGATCGTTTCAATCTACAAAAAAAGTTAAACATTAGCCCACTATTACTCATTAAAGTTGCCAGGATAATACTGTTTCCGTTTAGGATAATTTGGTGCTATGTTTGTGAGCCCAATGCCTTCGGTTGCAACCATACTTAATGAAATTAAAGCTCCGATTTCTCAAGAGATCAATGAATTCGAGAAAAAATTCAGGGCTTCCATGAAAAGCAAGGTCCTGCTTCTTGATAAAATCATGAGCTATATCGTCAAGCGAAAGGGTAAGCAGATGCGACCTATGTTTGTTTTTTTAAGTGCGGGTACTACCGGTGAGATTAATGAATGTACTCATAGAGGTGCTGCCCTTATTGAACTTTTGCATACGGCTACACTTGTTCATGATGATGTGGTTGACGATGCCAGTCATAGGAGGGGTTTTTTTTCGGTCAATGCTCTGTGGAAAAATAAAATTGCTGTCCTGGTGGGGGATTATCTTCTCTCAAGAGGTTTGTTGTTGTCGGTGGAGAATCATGATCATCAACTTTTGGCCATAGTATCCCATGCGGTTCAGGAAATGAGTGAAGGTGAGCTCCTCCAAATGGAAAAAGCACGACGGCTTGATATTACAGAAGATGTGTACTATGATGTGGTTCGTCAGAAAACCGCATCCTTGATTGCCTCCTGCTGCGCTGTTGGAGCATGCTCATCAGGCAGCGACCCCAAGACCATCAATCAGATGAAGAATTTTGGTGAAAAGGTGGGTATGGCGTTTCAGATCAAGGATGACCTTTTTGATTATGGAAGGAAAGAAACCGGTAAGCCTCTTGGCATTGACATTAAAGAGAAAAAAATCACACTTCCCCTTATTTACGCGTTGCAAAAGGCCTCTTGGCTGGAGAAGAGAAGGATAATCAACATTATCAGAAATCATAGCAATAAATCCGCTAAGGTGCAGATAGTAATAGATTTCGTGAAATCTAGCGGAGGCATCGATTATGCAGTGAAAGTCATGCATAATTATTTCGACCAGTCCCAGAAACTTCTTGATGGTTTTCCTGATTCCGTATATAAGCAGGCATTGCAGCAATTAGTAAGGTTTACGATTGAACGGGAAAAGTAAGGACTCCCACCATCTCCCACTGAGTATTCTATCATTTTGAGATATTTATAGCCCAAAATAGCCTTATAACAGCGCTGGCGGAAATTTTTGGATGCAAATTTGAAAAAAGTGGTAGAAAGTGGGATAAAATGGTTGAAAATGTCATTTATTTTCATAAGTTTGTTTATTAAACAAGCTTTTAAGGGGATTTATGGCTTTTTTCACAAGTGAATATTCTTGCAAGCTGGATGCTAAAGGCCGGATGGTCTTACCGTCAAAGATGAAAGCCAGTCTGCCTGATGATGGTCAGGGAGAGCTTTTTATGAGACAAGGGTTCGAGCCTTGTCTTGAGTTGTATCCCCTGATAGAATATAAAAGAGTGTTTTCAAAAATTGCCGGATTGAATGAGTTCAATGCAGAGTTCAGAAAACTTCAAAGAAACTTTTTCAGAGGCAGCACGACGGTTGAGCTTGACTCAGCAGGGCGTCTACTGGTGCCCAAGGCCATGATTAGTTATGCTCGTTTGAAGAAAGAAATTGTTGTAGTTGGGATGGGTAAACGCATGGAGATCTGGGATCCTGAAGTCTATGAGACTTTTTTAATACGGGATCCTCACGAATTATCAGAATTAGCTCAAAAGCATCTTTCAGACAGTGAATAAAGCATTTCTTATGGAATATCACCGTCCTGTGATGTTAAAAGAGTGCTTGCAGGGACTCAGTATCGATCCAAGGGGTATTTATGTTGATCTTACTTTTGGCGGTGGCGGTCATAGCAGGGCCATACTTGAGCACCTGCAGGACGGGCAACTTTTTGCTTTTGACCAGGACGAAGATGCCAAACTCCAATCCGTGTCTCTTCAGGATAAAGGATTTCATTTTATCCAGGCAAACTTTAAGTATGTTGCCAACTACCTCCAAATGTATGGAGTGACAAAAGTTGATGGCATGCTGGCCGACCTCGGAGTATCGTCCTATCAAATCGACGAGCCGACGCGCGGCTTCTATACCCGATCTGATGGTTCGTTGGATATGAGGATGGATAGAAGCGTGAATAAATCTGCCATCCAAGTGGTGAATGAATACTCTGAGAAACAGATGACAACCATTTTCAGAGAATATGGTGAACTGAAACTTGCAGGTCGCTTGGCCCGCATGGTGATAGCTGCTCGTGAACAAAACTTGATCAGGACTGCGGATCAGCTTAAAACAGTTCTGTCCAATGCTGCACCGCGCGGGAAAGAAAATAAATTTTATGCTAAAGTATTCCAGGCCATTCGGATTGAGGTCAATGATGAATTGTCAGCTTTGAAGGAAGTATTGGAGCTTAGTTCAGGTCTATTAAATCCTGGTGGTCGGTTTGTAGTTATGAGCTATCATTCCCTGGAGGACAGGCTGGTGAAAAATTTCTTCGCTAAAGGGAAGTTCAGCGGGGAAGTTGACAGGGATATCTATGGAAACTTTTTGCGCCCTTTCAAGCCAATCAATAGGCGACCCATTAGACCTCACATGGACGAGATACATACAAATTCAAGGGCTCGGAGCGCTAAACTAAGGATTGCAGAAAAACTCTGATGAAAAAAGGAAACACATTAAAACTCACGACCCAGGGGAAATCAAGCTTGTTTGCCCGGATTGATAATCATTTGAAACTGGAAGCCATTTTCAAAGACGGTCTTCCGGTCCGGTACTTGCCCTACATACTTTATACGACCTTGTTAGTGGTTATATACATAGGATATAACCATTATGCAGAGAAAACGACTCGCGAGATAGGTAAGCTGGAAAACCAGGTTGAAGATCTCAGGGCCGACTATACCACATTAAAATCAGATTATATGTTTTCACGCTTGCAGTCTGAAGTGGCCAAAAGAGCAAAATCATTAGGCCTGGAAGACAATAGTGAACCTCCTGAAAAAATTATTGTGAAGAAAGGTGAATATTAAGAACTCCATATTACTTCGGGTACGACTGTCGTTTTTGGCTGTCCTGCTATTTGCTCTTGCAATTTCATACCGGATTGGTGTGATTCAATTGAAAGAGGGTGACAAATGGAATAAACTGGCTGCCGAGATTGGTCTGCAATACAAGTCTGTAGCGGCAACGCGAGGGAATATTCTCTCAGACAACGGAAGTTTGTTAGCTACATCAATACCGTTTTACCGACTGGCGATGGATCCGTCCCGGCCGTCAGAATCCTTGTTCACGCAATACATTGATACCCTTGCTACCCTTGTATCACGCTATTTTAAAGAAGGATCAAAAACGTACTATAAAAACAAGATTGTTGATGCGCGCAGTAGTGGCCGAAGATATATATTGCTTAGCCGCCAATTAATTGACTATCAAGTAAAAAAAAGAATTTCTCAATGGCCAATATTTAACTTAGGCAGAATGAAGGGTGGGGTGTTATTCGAGAAAATCGACAAAAGATTCAGGCCCTTCAACTACCTGGCACAGCGAACTATCGGATTTGTTAATGAAAATGGAAATGGTGCGGGCCTGGAATATTCTTTCAACGCAAACCTTGCCGGGTCACCGGGTAAATCCCTTTATCAGAAAACAATTGGAGGAAACTGGAAGCCAATCCCAGATGCATCAAGTGTAAGGCCGGTCAACGGATATGACCTGGTCACTACCATCGATATAAACTTGCAGGATGTGACTGAATCAGCCCTTCTAAATGCTTTGGAGCATCACCGGGCCGATTATGGATGTGTCGTCGTTATGGAGGTGCGTACGGGTGAGATTAAAGCGATTTCCAATCTGAGTAAAAATCCCAATGGCACGTATGCAGAACGCTACAACTATGCAGTTGGGTCACATGGCCTGCGAGAACCAGGGTCAACGTTTAAACTGGTTACCATGCTGGCATTGCTCGAAGACACTAACATTCATCTATCTGATACCATTGACACAGGGAACGGTGAATTTAAATTTTATAATCGAACAGTTAAGGACCATGAAAAGGGTGGATATGGCCGGATAACCATACAACAAGCCTTTGAGTATTCATCTAACATAGGCATGGCCAAGTTGGCGGATAAGTATTTTTCTGAAAAACCTGAACGATTTTACCAGTATATTGAGAATCTTCATCTTACCACACCTCTCGGATTTCAAATGGTCGGTGAGGGTATTCCCCGCGTAAAAAAGCCAAGTGAGTGGAGTGGGATTACCTTGCCGTGGATGGCACATGGTTATGGGCTGGAACTTACCCCTTTGCACACCCTTACTCTCTATAATGCTGTGGCCAATGATGGGGTAATGCTTGAACCGATTATTATAAAGCAAGTGAAAATTGCCGATGAGGTAAAAATGAACTATTCAACTAAAGTGTTGAACAGGAAAATATGTTCTAAAAAAACCTTAGCTAAGCTCCGCCATTTACTAGAAGGGGTGGTCAAGGAAGGAACAGCAAAAAACATCAACAACGCCGACTATCAAATTGCAGGAAAAACGGGAACCGCACAAACATTGAAAAATGGGAGATACCAAAAAAAATATATGACGTCCTTCGTTGGATATTTTCCCTCGGACCATCCTCAGTACAGCTGTATTGTTGTTATTGAAGATCCAAGAGGAGTTTACCAGTATGGGAGCAATGTAGCTGCTCCTGTGTTTAAGGAAATTGCAGATAAACTATATGCCCGGAACATAAATATGCATCCGGAACTAACCAAGAAGTTCAATTCAAAGTATGGGATCTTTCCTGTGGTACGGTCTGGAAATAAGCAGGATCTGGTGAGGATCTGCAATGAATTAGGCATTTCGAATCATGGGGGGGGAAATGAAGACTGGGTAAAAGCAAAAATTGATGATAATGCTCTTACCTGGAAGGCAAAAAATTTTAAGGAAGGGATTATACCTGATGTGGTGGGGATGTCTCTGCGTGATGCTATTTATGTTTTGGAAACTTGTGGTTATAAGGTACGGATTGATGGGGTGGGGAGAGTGATAACGCAATCGTTGCCTCCTGGAAGGAAATTAGATAAAGGCGAAACCATAAGAATTGATTTGGGTTAGACATGTTGCTAAAAGACCTGCTATATAATGTTCCATTGAAGGCCGTATCAGGTTCTACCGATGTTGATATCCGAGACCTTGTTTTTGACTCCCGGAAGGTACAGCACCATACTCTTTTTGTGGCCATAAGGGGTACTCAGTTAGATGGACATTCATTCATCCATAAGGCTGTTACCAATGGAGTGGCTGCCGTGGTTTGTGAATCAATACCTGAAAAAACCAATGGAGATGTAACATATGTCGAAGTGGCAGACAGTTCACATGCCCTAGGGATTATGGCTTCTAATTTTTATGGTCATCCATCGAAATCGATGAGGATGATAGGTATTACCGGAACAAATGGTAAGACTTCAATTGCTATGCTACTTACTGATCTGTTCTCCGCCTTGGGTTATACTATAGGTCTTATTTCTACGGTTGAAAACAGAGTTGCTGAAGAGATCATACCAAGCACCCATACGACACCCGACGCTCTTGTCGTAAATCAACTGCTAAGAAAAATGATTAATAAGGGATGTACTCACTGTTTTATGGAAGTGAGTTCACATGCCATAGACCAGAATCGTATAGATGGAATTGAATTCTCAGGGGTGGTATTTACCAACCTGACACATGACCATTTGGATTACCATGGCAGTTTCGAGAATTACATTAAAGCGAAGAAAAAACTGTTTGACGGGCTGTCAAAAAGGTCATTTTCCTTAGTGAATAAGGATGACAAAAATGGACAGGTAATGGAACAGAATACCATGGCATCACGAAATACTTACTCGTTACGAGGACCGGCCCAATTCAGGGCAAAAATTATTAGTGAAAGCATGGATGGCCTGGAACTTGACATTGATGGAAAACAGGTTTGGTTCCGCTTGATTGGAAAGTTCAATGCCTACAATCTGTTGGCTACGTATGGTACAGCTGTTTTACTGAATGAAGACCCTGATGAAGTGCTTGTCAGGCTATCAGAACTTGAGGGCCCACCTGGACGGCTCGAACAGATAACCAATGAACAAGGGATAACCGCAATTGTGGATTATGCCCACACGCCCGATGCTTTAAAAAAAGTATTAGAGACCATTGACAACATTAGGGGTGGAAACGAGGTATTAATCACCGTGATCGGCTGTGGAGGAGATCGTGATAAAAAGAAACGACCATTGATGGCCTCCATTGCCAGTAGTATGAGTGATAAGGTGGTATTGACCTCTGATAATCCCAGAACGGAAAATCCGATGACCATACTTAACGAAATGGAAGCAGGAGTGAGCGCTTCGAAAAAGAGGAACGTACTGGTAATTGAAGATAGGGGAGAAGCAATCAAAACAGCTTGTATGCTGGCACAGAAAGGAGATATCATCCTGGTAGCAGGGAAAGGACATGAGACCTATCAGGAAATTAATGGAGTCCGAAGTCCCTTTGATGACCGGAAGGTTTTGAAAAGTATATTGAATTTAACAGAGAATTAATATGCTCTATCAACTGTTTGATTTTCTGAGGTCCGAATATAGCTTGCCGGGAGCAGGACTCTTCCAATACATCTCCTTCAGGGCTGGAATGGCAACGGTATTGTCATTAATGATCACTGTCATATTCGGCAAGTTTCTCATCAGATCGCTCCAAAGAAAGCAGGTAGGAGAAGAAGTTAGAGATCTGGGATTGGAAGGCCAGCAGGAGAAGAGTGGTACCCCAACCATGGGTGGGATAATAATTATTCTTGGCATTGTTATCCCAACACTTCTTTTTGCCCGTTTGGATAACATTTATATTTTACTTCTACTCATCTCAACCTTGTGGTTGGGGACCATAGGCTTTATTGATGATTACATCAAAGTATTTAAAAAGGATAAAGAAGGGTTACGAGGAAGGAGCAAGATCATTGGTCAGGTAATTCTGGGTGTCATAGTTGGGGTTACGCTATACTTCAATAAACAGGTTGTAATCCGAGAATTTGACAGGGATAACCAGGTGGAGGAAGTTCTGGTAGACGATCACGCAACTTATAAAGACATCAAGTCCACAAAAACCACCATTCCTTTCGTAAAAAATAATGAAGCTGATTACAACGGACTCAATCCTTTTGATGATCAGTTTACATGGATCATCTATGTGTTGGTTGTTATTTTTATTGTTACTGCGGTCTCCAATGGAGCTAACATCACTGATGGAATTGACGGGCTTGCTGCAGGGAGTTCGGCCATCATCGCACTTACACTGGGTATTCTGGCATATGTTTCAGGTCGGGTTGATTTTACTCGATATCTAAACATTATGTATATCCCCAACACCGGTGAGTTGCTCATTTTCAGTACGGCACTTGTAGGAGCCTGTGTTGGATTTCTTTGGTTCAACTCTTTTCCTGCGCAGGTATTCATGGGAGATACTGGCAGCTTATCATTAGGAGGGATCATTGCTGTCTTGGCACTGATCATAAGGAAAGAGCTTTTAATTCCTCTGCTCTGTGGCATTTTCTTAGTTGAAAATCTATCCGTGGTACTTCAGGTAAGTTACTTCAAGTACACCAAGAGAAAATATGGACAAGGACGAAGGATTTTCCGGATGTCGCCCTTGCATCATCATTATCAAATGAAAAATATTCCGGAGCCTAAGATTGTCACTCGTTTTTGGATTGTTGGTGTGTTCCTGGCCATTATGACATTAGCTACACTAAAGATCAGATAAAAGTGATGAAAGAAAAATGGACCATAATGGGAGCAGGTGAAAGCGGTTTAGGAGCGGCTTTATTAGGTAGCAAAAAGGGGTATCTGGTATTTGTATCCGATTCCGGTAAAATCAGCAACGAGGCAGTGAAAGAACTTGAAGCTCATCAAATAGAATATGAAGAAAATAAACATTCCTTAAACCGATTTTTATCCTCCGATTTAGTAATAAAAAGCCCGGGTATCCCCGATAATCATCACATAATAAAGGCGTGCTTTGATCGAAGAATTCCGGTGATCAGCGAGATTGAATTGGCTTCAAGATTCACTTCAAAACCAGTAGTAGCGATAACCGGGACTAATGGCAAAACTACCACGACACTCCTGGTGCATCATCTATTAATATGTTCAAACCGCAATTTTGGTCTCTGTGGAAATGTAGGGACGAGTTTTGCCAGAAAGGTGATTAATGATAAATATGAGGGTTATGTCGTTGAAGTAAGCAGCTTTCAGTTGGATGGTATTTCGTCGTTTAAACCTAAGGTTGCCATCCTATTGAATATTACACCGGATCATTTAGACCGATACGATTTTTCTTTTGAGTCCTATAAAAAAAGTAAAATCAATATTGCCAGGAATGTTGATTCTGATGATATGATCATTTGGAACGGAGATGATCCGGTTTGCAAGGAACTTATTGAGACATTGTCTTCTTCATTTATTTCCTGCGCCTTCAGTCTTGATGCTAACAACGAAGCAAACACCACTATCCAAAATAGCAATATACATGTGCATTTGCCGAATCAGGATGCCATGGTATCATTAGCACAATGGACACTTAAAGGAGACCATAACAAGCTCAATACCATGGCCGCTATTTCAGCAGCTCTTGCCATTGGTTTGAGTCCTGATCAAATTGAAAATGGACTTGCTACATTTAAAAATGCTCCTCACAGGCTCGAATATATTACTACAATACGGGGAATTGACTTTATCAATGATACCAAGGCCACAAATGTCGAAGCCGTTTCTTATGCTTTGCAGAGCTTCGAACAACCAATTGTTTGGATTGCAGGAGGCCAGGATAAAGGAAACAATTATGAGCAACTATTGTCAGTAGTGGCCTCCAGAGTGAAAGCATTGGTATGCCTGGGTCGTGACAACATAAAACTGAGATCAAGCTTCGGCGATGTCATCGACCAGATAAGTGAAACCAATGATGTGAAGTTGGCGGCAAAAATGGCATTGGATTATGCCAATAACCATGATATTGTACTTCTTTCTCCTGCTTGTGCAAGTTTCGATCTATTTGATAACTATGCCCAACGTGGTGACAAATTCAGGGAAGCGGTTTTAGAACTTAAAGAATTAGTTGATGAACAGAATTAAGCACTGGACAGAAACGAATCTTCAGGGTGACCAGGTCATTTGGGCCATAGTCTTTATTCTAGCCATCCTGAGCATTTTCGTAGTATATAGCGCTACGGGTGCTCTTGCTTATCGGAATATGGAAAGTATTGAGCATTATCTCTTCAAACACACTGCCCTGATCATCTTAAGTTTTGGTGCCATGTGGGTAGCCCACAAGATTGACTACCGCTACTATTCCAGACTTTCCAAGCTAGGATTGTGGCTTTCCATACCATTGCTACTTTATGCCTGGAAAGCGGGGACCAATTTAAATGATGCTTCTCGATGGATCACTATTCCTCTCATCAACCAGATCTTTCAGCCTTCTGATCTTGCAAAACTCGCTTTGATAGCAAGCCTGGCAAGTATGCTTGCAAAGAAACAACAAGATATTGCTGATTTTCAAAAAGCGCTTGTACCCATGCTTCTTTGGATCGGAACTATTTGTGGTCTTATTGCCATGGCAGACCTGTCATCAGCTGTATTATTATTTGCCACCTGCATGTTGCTAATGTTTATCGGCCGGGTGCCTGTCCGTTATTTAGCGATGTTGATGGTTGTAGGAGCCATATCAGGTGGAATAGCCATGGCGATCGGTCAGCGTGGTGATACAGCAAGGCACCGAATTACCAGCTTTTTTGAAGATCAACAGCTTCCTTTCCAGGCGCAACAAGCCCGCATAGCCATCGCCTCTGGAGGTTTGTTCGGCAAGGGCCCGGGCAATAGCGACCAACGAAATTTTCTTCCTCATCCTTACTCAGATTTTGTTTATGCCATTCTTATTGAAGAATATGGCGCCATAGGAGGTATTATCGTACTTGCTCTATATCTGGCGTTACTTTATCGAGGGATGAAAACAGTAGCTGGAAGTGGCAGGGCCTTTGGCGGACTGCTTTCGGCCGGACTATCCTTTGCTTTAGTGCTACAAGCCATGGTGAATATGGCGGTGGTGGTGGGATTGGGTCCAATTACAGGACTGCCTTTACCTTTCTTAAGTATGGGTGGTACGTCGCTTCTGTTTACAGGTGTCTCTTTGGGTATCATTCTGAGCGTAAGCCGTGGAGAAGTTGATATGGAATGGAATGCATCAACAGGTGAATTGAAGAACGTAAAAAAAGCCGCTTAATGATAGAATTTTAAATATATAGAGTCATTATTGATCAATTACCATATCGAATAGTCATCAGTGGAGGAGGAACCGGAGGTCATATTTTTCCGGCACTTGCCATAGCCAATGAAATCAAAGTTCAACACCCTGATACCGAGATACTATTTGTCGGAGCCCGGGGGAAGATGGAAATGACAAAGGTACCGGAAGAAGGTTATCAGATCATCGGACTCAACATCAAAGGACTTCAAAGACGCCTTACGCTGGAGAATTTTTTGTTCCCCTTTAAAGTGATCTCCAGCCTAAGAGCGTCTGTAAAAATTCTCAAAGAGTTTAATCCTGATGTGGTAGTTGGGTTTGGTGGATATGCAAGTAGCCCGATCACGATGGCTGCCGCCTGGAAAAAGATTCCCGTACTTCTTCAGGAACAAAACTCCTATGCAGGGCTTGCTAATAAGGTGGTGGCCCGTCGTTCTTCGAAAATTTGTGTTGCCTATGAACACATGGAAAGGTACTTTCCTAAACACAGAATAATACATACTGGTAATCCCGTCCGGAAGGCCATACTACAGGGCAAAAATGATCAAATGAAGTCCAAAGCTCATTTTGGCCTCGCCTCCATTCGGAAAACCATTCTGGTCATAGGTGGAAGCCTGGGAGCCCGGACAATCAATGAAAGCATAATTCAGAATATACAGTAAATTGTTGCCTCGCCATTTCAGTTATTATGGCAGGCAGGTAGTTTATATTACCGTGAGCTTACCTCAAGAATGGTAGGCTTGGTGGCAGATAATGTTCATATCAAGGAGTTTATTAAAGAAATGGATATGGCGTATGCAGCAGCTGATTTAGTGATATCGCGAGCTGGAGCCTTGACTATCTCAGAGTTGTGTATTGTAGGTAAGCCGGTGATCTTCATCCCCTCACCTAATGTGGCTGAGGATCACCAAACAAAAAATGCAATTGCTTTAGTTCAGAAGGATGCTGCCATGATCATCCCGGATGAGCAGGCGATCCACAATTTGATACAAACGGCCTTTGACTGCCTGGAGAATTCAGACAAACTAGCCACTTTGTCCAGGAACATTAAAAAACTCGCAAAACCTAATGCGACAAGAGACATTGCACATGAAGTGTTGGAATTGATCAAATGAATATACTGGACCGACATATTATCTTCTTCATTGGTATCGGAGGGATCGGCATGAGTGCCCTCGCCCGATGGTTTCATTTAAGAGGACAGCTGGTGTTGGGTTATGATAAAACACCCACTCCATTGACCCAAAAACTAATTGATGAAGGGATCAATGTCTTTTACGACGAAAACATTGAACGTATCCCATCTGCATCTGTCCAGTCAAATACCCTTGTGGTCTTTACTCCCGCCGTACCAGAGAGCCATGGGCAACTACAATACTTCAAAGATCAGGGATACAATGTATTGAAGAGATCGGCCGTTCTTGGCCTGATTAGCAGAAAATATTATACTATAGCTGTAGCCGGGACGCATGGTAAAACCACTACTTCCAGCATGCTTACACATCTGTTAGTAGCCTCAGGTATTGATACTCTCGCTTTCCTGGGTGGTATTGCCACCAATTACAATTCGAATCTGGTTCCTAATAAATCGGAGGAGGCCGTTTTGGTGGTCGAGGCAGATGAATATGATCGCTCTTTCCTCACGTTGGAACCTGATGTAGCCATCGTTACTGCTGTTGAGCCTGATCATCTGGATATCTATGGATCGGAATTCAACTTACAAAAAGCTTTCGATCAGTTTTTAGCCCAGTGCACTGGAAACGGAGAGGTCTTGCTTTCGAAAAATGCCAATAAGAAAATAGAAAAATCGAATGCTTGTATCTATGGCATTAATGAAGGCAAAATTCGAGCAGAAAACATTAAGATTGTTAATCATAGATTCTTGTTTGATTATGTCAATGGTTCGAATACCATCCGAAATATCAACCTGAAGCAACCAGGCCAACATAATACTGAAAATGCTCTAGCGGCTATACGAACAGCTTTAAAATTGGGTGCTAAGGAAGAGAAAATCCGGGATGGTTTGACCTCTTACCAGGGTGTAAAGCGAAGGTTTGAATATATTATTGATTCAGAAGACATGGTCTTCATCGATGATTATGCGCACCATCCTACTGAAATAACGGCCTTTCTTTCTACATTAAAAGCCCTTTATCCGGGGAAGGAAGCTACCGTTATTTTCCAACCTCATCTGTTCACTAGGACCCGTGATTTGTTGGACGGATTTGCCTCTAGCCTGAACCTGGCAGATCACCTCCTTCTCCTGGATATCTATCCTGCGAGAGAAGAGCCGTTAAAGGGTATTACTTCTCAAATCATAGCGGATAAATTGAAATCAAAAAAAGTAAATCTGCTGACAAAGGAACAAATACTTCCATGGATTGATGCGCAGCGCCCATCGTTATTGGCAACGGTCGGGGCTGGTGATATCGATCAATTGGTTCCGATAATAAAAGATAAACTTCAAACATTGGCGAACATATGAAAAATATGAAAAGCATATTGTTCGGAGTTTCGGTGCTGGTGTTGGGTATCAGTATGATCGGGTTTATTTCAAAAGAAACGAATCGCGAAGTCTGTGAAAAGGTGATGGTTTCCATTGATAATCAACTGGATAATCACTTTATCGATAAGAATGATGTAATCAATATTATAAATTCCCATGGGTCGAAGAAACTGGAAGGTCAGATGTTCAACCAATTGAATATCAGATTTATGGAAAAGCAGTTGGTGAATAACAGCTACATAGCTGATGCCCAGATATACAAACAACATAAAGGTGTATTGCTGGTAAAAGTTCTACTGCGTCGACCGATTGCTCGCCTGGTTTATAAGGAAAGACCTGATTTTTATATCAGTGAAAGCGGAAAATTGCTCCCCATTTCTGAAAAATATTCTTCGAGGGTTCTCTTAGTTACCGGCGATTCCTTGCCATATTTTGACGTTCGATCTACTCTGAAAGGAACGGCTTATCAAGACCTTTTGCAACTTATCCACTTCATCAAGGAGGACCCGTTCTGGAAATCCCAGATAAGTCAGATTAATTATCAGTCAGTAGATGATATAGTCCTGGTACCACAAGTCACCAAGCAAAGAATTGAGTTTGGCTCAATTATTCAAATTGCTGACAAGTTTAGAAGATTAAAAATATTTTATAAACAGATATTACCCCGTAAAGGTTGGAATAGTTATAAGCGCGTTAACCTAAAGTTTGAAAATCAAATTATTTGTGAATAACCCCCAAAACTTAATAGTATGGAAACTGACAAAATTGTAGTAGGACTCGACATAGGCACAACCAAAATATGTGCTATGGTCGGTCGCAAGAATGAATTTGGCAAACTTGAGATTCTTGGTATGGGTAAGGCGGTCTCAGACGGCGTTATTCGAGGTATTGTTACCAATATTGACAAGACCATTAATGCCATTAGGAAGACCATTGCAGATGCCGAAGAACAATCAGGGATTGATATAAATGTGGTAAATGTTGGAATTGCCGGGCAGCATATTCGTAGCAATATACATCATGGTGGGATTACCCGTTCCTCTTCTGATGAAGAAATTACAGTGGAAGATGTTAATCGTTTAACCAATGACATGTATCGCATTGTCATTCCACCCGGCAGTGATATCATCCATGTGATGCCCCAGGACTACATTGTTGACTACGAAGACGAAATCAAAGACCCTGTAGGCATGTCTGGGGTTCGGTTGGAAGCTGATTTTCATATTATCACAGCTCAGACTAACGCTATTAATAACATAAATAAATGTGTAAGGCGAGCTGAACTTGAAATTGAAAATCTGATCCTGGAACCGCTTGCTTCTAGTTTGTCGGTGCTAAGCGACGAAGAAAAAGAAGCCGGTGTATGCCTGGTTGATATTGGTGGGGGAACAACGGATGTTGCGGTATTTCATGAAAATATTATTCGTCATACAGCTGTTATTCCTTTCGGTGGCAATATTATCACCTCCGATATCAAGCAGGGGTGTATGGTCATGAGTCATCAGGCCGAGTCATTAAAAACGAAGTTTGGAAAGGCCATTGCTGAAGAAGCCAGCCCCAATGAAATAGTTTCAATTCCTGGATTAAGGAATCGGCCACCAAAAGAAATTTCCGTTAAAAACCTGGCCCATATCATAGAAGCACGAATGGAAGAGATCGTCGAGTTGGTTCATACCGAGATTATTACCAGCGGGTTTGATGGTAAGTTGGCCGGAGGAATTGTATTAACCGGAGGAGGCGCCCAGCTACAGTCCATCCAGCAGTTAGTTGAATATATGACTGGAATGGATGTACGTGTGGGCTATCCAAATGAACATTTGGGCAAGAGCATGACGGACGTTAAGTCACCCATGTATGCCACAGCAATTGGACTCGTATTGTCCGGGTTTATGGACATCGATGAACGTCAAACCAGGTATAATGAGTCAAAACCAACAGAAAAGTCTTCCAGGCCTGAGTTCCGGTCCTTTATCCAAAGGGTGATGGAAAAAACAAAAGGCCTGCTAATTGATGATATTGGAGGTGATACAAGTTATTAATAATCAAGGATCAACTAAATCTACATATTATGTCTGACATGTATAATTTCGAAATTCCCAAGCACCACAAATCAATCATAAAGGTGATTGGAGTAGGTGGTGGAGGCAGCAATGCCGTCAACCACATGTTTAATCAGGGTATTATGGACGTGGAATTTGTGGTCTGCAATACTGATGCTCAAGCGCTCAAAACCAGTCCGGTACCCAACAAGATTCAGATTGGGCTAAACCTGACTGAAGGACTTGGAGCCGGAGCTAATCCTGAGAAAGGCAGAGATGCCGCCGTGGAGAGCAAAGATGATATCCGTGATCTACTGGCTGATAATACCAAAATGCTTTTCGTAACGGCCGGTATGGGAGGAGGCACTGGTACTGGCGCCGCTCCGGTAATAGCTAAAATATCCAAAGAAATGGATATCCTTACCGTTGGGATTGTCACTGTTCCCTTTGCCTTTGAAGGTAAGAAAAAAATGGAACAGGCCGAGTCTGGGATTCGTGAGTTAAAGCAGAACTGTGATACGGTTCTGGTAATACTTAATGATAAGTTGAGAGAAATCTATGGTAATCTCGCCATCACTGATGCCTTTGCTAAAGCCGATAATGTGCTTACCACGGCTGCCAAAGGTATTGCAGAGATCATAACCGTACCTGGTTATGTAAATGTCGATTTTCAGGATGTAAAAACAGTAATGCTTACTGCAGGAGCAGCGGTAATGGGGTCGGCTACAATGGAAGGTGAAGGCAGGGCACGCCGTGCTGCAGAAGGTGCACTGGTCTCTCCTCTTCTTAACAATAAGGAAGTACATGGAGCCAAGAAAATCTTATTATCAATCATTTCAGGTGAAGAAGCTGAACTCCAAATGGACGAATTGACCGACATTACAGAGTATATAACTGAAATGGCTGGAGATGAGGCAGATGTGATTTTTGGCCATGGAGTAGATCCTGGTTTAGGCGAAAATATCCGTGTTACCGTAATCGCTACAGGGTTCGACCAGGAGTCAACTCAGACTTCTCAGCAAAGCACAGAAACGGAAGTGTTCAACCTGGATTCACCAAGGCAGGTTCCACTATTTGAATCGGAGGAGCCCCTTTTTGACCGTACTCCGGATCCTGTTTTAAAAAATGAATCGGACGAAGACACTGAATTCGATAGTGGATATCATTTCGATTTTGAAAAAGGAGATCAGGTAGAGCATGAAGACGACCTGCTTGGAATTGATGAAGAATTCAACCATGAGTTACGGCAAATGGATGGACTTAAGGAAGAAAATAGTGAATATGAGATGAAGCATAAGCGTGAATTGCTTGACCTTAAGCGTAGAGAAAGGATAGAGAAGCTAAGTAATCTCAAAAAGGAATACCAACAACCGGATGATATCAAACAAAAACTGGATCAGCCTGCATATACACGGAGGAATGTGAAGCTCGACGAAGTGCCACATTCTTCGGAAAAGAATATTTCCAAGCTAAATCTCAATGATGATAATCATATTCTAGGGAACAATAAATTTCTACATGACAATGTAGATTGATCCTTAATCTGTCCTGTTTATATAATTAACAACAGGGCCAAAATCTTGTCCGATGAAGGTTGCAAACGGTATCCATGCTCGGACAACTCGGGGGATTGGGTTTTATATCCAATGCGGTATTGCCCGGTGCTGGTTAAGTCAGACGATCAGTTGCCGGGCAGTACTTTTTTATTGAAGTGCTCCGGGAAACAATGTCAAAATTTATTTTCATCTTTAATAGAAATCTGGCTTCGATGAAATTACTTTTTCAATTTGTTATTATGATATTTACTATGTGGTTATATGAATGCCCAAGCCACAATAAATAAAATCAAGAATGCTCTCCTCCATGCTGGAGATTTACGTCAGTTCACTGGAACGTATGGTCAATTCGTAAAACATGCTCTCAGAGATGCACAGTTGGAACTTGAGACTTTTAACCCGGAAAATTCAACAGAATATTCCATCCAGTGGGCTGTCCAATGTTAACTTATTGATAATCTGTTCATTAGGTTTCAGATAAACTTTATTTATAAAAAAC
>Ga0114931_10003502_pt1 | contig 19856 bp, 16 predicted proteins | sample 2SBtaG_FD_89579 | JGI IMG/M metagenome (GOLD analysis project Ga0114931, IMG submission 89579) | Deep subsurface microbial communities from Kolumbo volcano to uncover new lineages of life (NeLLi) - 2SBTROV14_V59a metaG | ecosystem: Environmental > Aquatic > Marine > Volcanic | place: Kolumbo...
AATATGTATTTTCTGAACTGTTCCACATAGTACAGGGTGATACGAAATGCCGAACCAAGCAAACCCACCAACAAACCGATGCCAAGCGCATAAAGCAGCAAGCGGAAGTTCCTCGTCTTTTTAGTAAAGGAAAATCGTGGGTCCCTTCTCCAGCGTGTAGCAGATCTTTTAAAGTATGCCTTCATAAATTCCTGATTCCATTCCCCTCTATCCAGCAAGCACATTCCCGATTCATGGCTCTGCAACCGGTTTATGTAATATTCCACATCAAAGTTAATGTATAGCCCCCTTTCTGCAGTCAAGCAGTATTAACCCTGACTATCCGATAAGCTCAGTGATCTGCTTTTCTGTGACTGAAGGTGCAGATTCGCGGTCTTTATAACTTTTTGAAACCGGTTTATCAAAATACTTAATTTGCACTGCAGAATAAGCTGCTACTGATATGAAGCATAAAAGACCCCATGCGAAAGGCCACATGATTGAGCTCATAAAGGCCAACGGGGAAAGAGAAATATACCAGCAAAGAAAACTGGCCAATTCTCTGCGAAAAGCCGGTGCTTCGGAGGATATTACGGAACACATTCTGGATGAAATAGAGGGCATTCTCTATGACGGTATCAGCACTAAGGAGATTTACCGAAAGGCTTTCCAACTCTTGAATAGCCATTCACGGGCCATGGCATCACGGTATGAGCTAAAAAAATCCATCATGGCTCTGGGTCCGGCCGGCTACCCCTTTGAAAAGTTCGTTGGTGAATTGTTTCGCAGCCAGAGCTTACGGGTGCAAACCAATGTCCTCGTAGAAGGACGATGTGTATCACACGAGGTGGATGTAATTGCTGAAAAGAACAACGTAAAACGCATAATCGAATGCAAGTTTCATCAACTGCAGGGAAATATCTCCAATGTAAAAGTTCCCCTCTACATTCAATCGCGGTTTTTGGATATCAAAAAGAGGTGGGAAGCGCAGAATACGCCTGGAAGAAAACGCTACGAGGGATGGGTGGTCAACAATACCCGCTTCAGTGAAGATGCCGTTCAGTATGCCCGTTGTGTGGGTCTGCACCTACTAAGTTGGGATTACCCAGCGGACAACAGTCTGAAAAAACAAATCAGCTACTCGGGTCTTTATCCGATCACCAGCCTCACTTCGCTTCGAAAATCCGAGAAAATAGAATTGCTACACCATAATCTGGTATTGTGCAAGCAGCTCTGTGCAAGGCCCGAAATACTCAATGAAATCGGCATCTCCGAAGCTCGCAGCCGTAAGATTCTGTATGATGCCAAAGCACTCTGCAAGGCTTTAAAGGAATAAGCCGGGATGTCCCTACTTTATTAATTTAGCATATTGTCCGGCCTTTTTCTTCCACTCCCCTGCTCTCTGAGGTTTTCCCTGTGCCTGCCAGGCGTTGGCACCCAATGCATAGTATGAATTCAGCTTACGAGCCAAGCCGATGTATTCCTGTACCGAGCGGGAAGGCCCCGATAGTTTATTGGAGAGTTTGCGAAGTTCATTCTCATCAGCTCCGCTGCGCTGTGCCCGCTGATAGGCGGCCATCCCCCGCTGGTATTCATTCAGCACACCACTCCGGCCTATGGAATTGAAGCGGCTTTCATATTTCTTAATTCGTTCGCTAATGAAAGCCAATCCTTTCTCTAATTGACCACTTTGCAGCAATGCCCGGGCCAGCAACAATTCCTGCTCTTCGTCAATGGGAATTTTTCTAAGATTCATCGAACGCTCCAGATAGCGGGCCGCATCATCATAGCGTCCAGCCTGCAAGTAGGCACGACCCAAATAATAAAGCACAACCGGATCATCCGGGTCGGCTTTCAAATATTCCTTGAATGAAGCAATGGCTTGGTCATAATCACCAGACTGTAAAGCTTCATAGCCTTCGCTATCTTTCTTAGATGGCCGCTTGATTACTGCTGCCATGGCTTTGCCTTCGACATCGACCGTGTACACCGTATTGTGAGGCGGCCATTCATTTTTCAGTATTTCCGTATCCAAAAAACGAGGAGTAAATATGGCATAGTCCCACTCCGACCATCGTCTATTATTCTGCCGATTGCTCCAGTTGGCCGCGTTGTTGTAGCGCCCCCAGCGATCAATGGCCGGGATGCCTTCCTCTTGCAACATGTGACGGATAATATAAGACACGTTGTGAATGATCAGTACGGTATCTTTTCTGTTCTTTAGTTCTTCCTCTTCGAGCCAGTCAACGGCCGGCTTTAGAGCATTGAACCAGTAATCCGTCTCATAGTCTCCAAAATTCTTTGCCACCCCTCCTGATATCTCATTAAAATAGGTGGCCTCCATAGGATGATATTTGATCATCCAGCGGAGCGGTAAAAATAAAAGTACGGCAAGAAGCAATCCTACAATCCCCTTTGCAATGCGGTTGGGCATCTTATTAATCAATGCTTTCCACGAAAGCGCAGAGAGAACCGCCAAAATGGGGACAACAAAAAGAAAGTGCCGCATACCGTCATAGAGGGGAGATGACTTATAGATGGCATATGCCAGAGGAAAAATCACTGTAAAGAGGAGCATCAATAATTGGCGCTTATTGTATTCCTTTTGCAAAAAGGCCAGTGGCAGAAGAATCAATCCGGTCATCAGTGCCAGGGGCAATGTGAGTAGCATGAATTTGGGTTCATAGTACCAGGGCACCTCGGTGCTCATGATATAGTTCCCTTCGAAAAGCACCCGTACACCTACATTGAATTGTTCCATCAGTCCCAGGGCCTTCAGGGGGTTTCCGATGGGATCGAGATGGGCATAAGGCCAGAAGAGGATACCCAGCGCATAGCCCAACAATGAAACACCCAAGATGATCTTGAGGTAATGTTTAAAGTCGTGGATAAAATTCTTGCGCAACTCTGGATTGGCAAATACTTCCCAAAGGCCGATCATTCCCGTAAAGCCGATGAGCATGAGCCCGCCTATCCGAATACTGATGGCCAGGGCAATGCCGAGGGTCAACCCGATGAGGGAAGAAATGCGCGGCCTGGGAAATTGGCGAATTGACTTCAGCAGGAAGTAAATGGACATAATATAGGCCGCGGCAAAGGGAATATCTTTCGGATTGTTCATAGAATGCCCAAAAAAGCGGGGAGTAAGCACCAAAAGAAGAATGGTTAGAAAGCCCGCTCCATAACCTCCGTTCATCTTGGCCAGCTTGGCCGCAAAGAGCAATGCCAGAAAACCGAAGAGTGCATTCAGCACATGCCGGGTACGGAAAGGATCGCCTTTGAGCCCCAGTGTATGATGAACTGTAGAAGCCAAAAGATCGAAAGAACCACCGTAAAAGTGAAGGTTTTGCGGAGCATTGGCACCCAAATCGGGACAGCAATTCTGAGCCGTGTCGTTGCTGCCGCCACTGGCAAAATAATCGTAGAGATGCTCACCGTAAATATATTGTACATCCTCATCGCCTGTAATGCCGTAATCCTTAGAAATATAAGGCATATAAAAAAGTAGAAATGCAAGGGAAAGGAAGTAGAACAGGCGGAAAATCGATGCCCGCCCGTCTTTGGTATCCGGTTTCTCATCCTTTCGTAATAAGGAGCGAAGCGGGTCGGTGACGAAGAACTGCCATTTGAGCAGTATTGTGACCATAAGTACCTGCCAGAGCATTTTCAAGGCATCCCTCAGTACGCTTACTTTGCTTCCTGGTTCCTGAAACCACTGGATCGGCATTTCCCTTACCGCTATGCCTTCCAGGAGGGCCCTATACAGCAATTCCACATCATGGGCCCATCCATGTACTTTCATGCGTGTGAAAAGCTGCTTTGCAATAGGAGCCGGATAGAGCTTAAAACCACATTGGGTATCCTTCAGATCTAGCGGTGTGAGGATTCGTACGATTCGATTGAAGATATTTCCCGCCAGGCGTCTCGACTGGTCGCCCTCAGTAGCGGAATCTTTCAACTCGCGTGAGGCTATCCATACTTCGTTCTCCGGCAGCCGGCCCCCGTTCATCTCCATCCAACGCAGCAACTGCCCGGGTTTCATACTCATGTCGGCATCCAAAGTGAGAATGTAATCACCCGTGGCTTCCATGACCCCCGTTTTCAAAGCATATCCTTTGCCTCTGTTGGGATGGTAGCTGATGATTCTGGCCTTGCCTGCAGACTCCAGTTCTCTAAATAACGGATGCTGACGAATGGCTTCTGCCGTGTGGTCTGTACTTCCGTCATCAACGATAAGCACCTCAAGGGGCCCTTTCCATTTTTTGACGAAGTCGGACAAAGGCCCAAAAAGTTTTTCAAGTCTTTCGGCCTCATTGTAGCACGGTATGACCAGGGATAGTTTCGGGAAGTTTTTCGCCCCCGTGCGGCTATGGCTGCTCTGATTCATATAGTTGATGACTTGCGGCTTCAAAGATAAAATATTGTAGGAACCCTTTTTCTATTCTCATATTTCGACTGCTATCAGAGGGCACCCCTTTTGCCCAGCTCTATAAGGTTCAGATTTTCCATTTTCCCTTTGTTGATCTCCAGAGTCATCATGGTTCGTACTTTATGGAAGCCGGCCTTGCCCGCAGCACCGGGATTAATATGGAGAAGGCCTCTCTGCGTATCGCGCATGACACGCACAATATGTGAATGGCCGCAGATATACAAGTCAGGCATATCTTTATCCAGCAGGGCGCTCACACGGGGACTGTAACGCGGGGGATACCCCCCAATATGTATCATCAATACTTTGATCCTATCTATTTGAAAGACTTGTATTTCAGGATGAATAAGGCGCAGTTTGTGTCCGTCAATATTACCGTAGACTCCCCGCAACGGAGCCAGAGCAGCCAGGCGGTCAGAAAGTTCTTCACTACCGAAATCTCCTGCGTGCCAAATTTCATCGACATCTTGCAGATGGTGGATCATGGCATCATCAATATAACCGTGGGTGTCAGAAAGAATGGCGATTTTAGACATCCTTATTTTTCTTTTCTTGATAAATACGATAAAAAGATGCTGCGGATGCCAGTGCTTCCAGATATATGTCCATATTCAGATAATCCAAGACTTTACGTTCTTGTGCATTTTCATTTAAAAGCTTTCTACTTTCGCACAGGCAGGCGACTGCCATTTCCCTGAGTTTATGGCCATTTGCTCTGACAGCTCGCAGCAGGAAGCGGGTAAATAAAGACTCGAGACGATATATATTTTTCGTTTTTCGCAGTTTACGTTTGTGATTTTCAAGCAAAACAGAGGCAATCTCAAAATTGCCTGATTCAAAATGGATAAGCGCATGGAGTAAGAGGAAAAAACGATATATCTCTTCCGGAATTTCCTTATGCGGATTTTGAAGCAAGAGAAGAATCCATTGCAGCGCATCATCGAAACGGCCTACAATGAACAAGGCATAAGCTGCCGAATAATAAAAATAAGCACGATACCACTTCGAAAAGTCATGCTGTTTTAATGCCAGGTGCAAGTTGGTCAGCAATTGATCCAGCCTTTTAAAATCGGCACCTTCCAACATCATATAGAAATCAAGGGCCAATATGTGTTGCCACCAAAAGATCGATTCCCGGTAGCTCAGCCTTTTTCTTTTTCCGGGCAATTGTCTCAGCTTTTCCCGATAGTCCTTTGCACTATGAAAATCGCCTGCGTTGCAAAGCGCAATGCAGATATTATTAATAGCCGAAATCAGGTAGTACCATCGTTCATTATCAATGATTGGCAGCTGCATTAAAGCCTCTATGGCCATCTTTTGCTCGAAAATGCTTCGTTGGGCTTCGTCTTTACGACCATATAGAAAACCACGTGTATTGTGCCACACGTAACGCGCCAGGCTGCTCTCACAATGGCCGGCACTTTCGCGAAGAAAAGATTGATAGGTATCACTTGTTTCATTAAGATGCCCATCCCGGTAGAATTGCATAAAAAGAAGGGAAGAATCAAATTGAAATTCGCTGAGCTGCTGAAATGCGCTAGTCTTCTTTTTAAGTTTACTTTTCATTTTTAGCAATTCTTCCCTGCTAATCTCCGAATAATTTCTCTGTGCCATCAGCAATCTCTTGAGATGTAACGCTTCCACTTCAAACCAAAAAATCTCGAGAGTAGCCGCCTTCACCCGCAATTTTTCCGTTTGTTTCTCGGCCTCACGCAGAAGACCCTTGGCAATAAGCACCTCTACACGCCTGCGCATTTGTATTAATCGGAGAAAAGTATTCTGAGAAGAGGAGAAATCAGCCAGAATATCAAGTATCCGTACTTTCAGCTTGCTGCAAAGAACCGTGAAATCATGTTCTTTCATTTCAAGAGATTGGAGGATCTCCATCCGCCCTGCCCCCTTCTTTAAAAGTCGATAACACCTGTATAGCTGTGAATCCCCTTTGTATCGTTGCAATGCAATGGCGATATAGCGATGTTCTTCTTTGCTAAGTCGCGAAAGCAATAATGACAATGAAGATGACATTTTGAATGGTAATATTTTTAAGCTATAAATGTAGTTCTTTCATGTTTTTAATTTATTTATTGAAATCTTTAAAAGGTAATAAAAAATGAAAAATGATTACAAATTTTTATAGGTATATATAAAATTTGATATGCTTATAAAAGTGGGTAAGCCATGAAGACATTACACTACATTTCTTTGTTCTTTCTGGGTATTTTCCATGGTCTGCACATGAGCGGACAAGCAGATATGATACAATTACAACGCTCATCTACCAGTCAAATAGGGGTGAGCTCAACTGACTTGATATATCAATTAAGTTCAACACCTATAACTCAAGGTGAGATTTTAAAACAGCAAAACACTCCGGATGGCCGGGTAGCGTAGTTGCTCAATAATATACCGGATACATCAGGAAGCACTCAATCGGCTGTGGCCATATTTAACCCGGCAACGCAATCGCTAGATTGGGTGTTGCGCTTGAACATTACCTTAATTAGCGATCTGCAAGTAGTAGAAGAAAGTACCGGTAATTTCAGTATCTGGATTAGCAGCATGTGGGGAGACCTTATCAAAATAGATCCGGATGGAAATGTACTTGAGTCCTATAAGCTAAATGACCTTAGTGGCAGCCGAAACGGTTCGGCATCCTCTGCGGGGCTCTATAACTATGGCATTATGAAGATGGCTTGGAGCATAGCCTATGCCAACACCTTATACCTTGCCGTCCGAACTTTCAGTACCGCAGATGACGGATACGGATTCATGTTAATGGCTCTAAACATAAGCAATGGGATCATCATACAGCATGCCTTGGCCTTTACCCTGGCAGGCTCCGGATATGTCTCCGGCTATCCGGGATATGAAATCAGAGGACTTACTATTGGAAGCAATGGCAATCTCTGGCTGGTCGCATATGACCAGGGTTCACATCGCATGGCTTTTATGAATTTCACACCGGCTCTGGCATTGATTTCTGCCTTTAGTTCACCCTTCTTTTGGTTGGATTTCAATGCATTTGCTGCAGTGAATGGTTATCTCCTAATGGCTGGATCTTCTCTGGTTACCGGATGTGATAATTGTCCCACATTCGGGTATATGGACATAGCCAATCCGGGAGTGGTCTTTTTATATACCTTTCTTAACCCAAGTTTGCCTTGGTATCTTTACCGTGTATTTACAGGCATTTTGGTAGATTGCCCTGAGGGAGAAAAAACCACAAGTAGCGCGTGTCCAGTCATTCTTTCGGGTCATGAATTCAACTACTATACGGGTAAAACGTATAACCCCTTCCTCATCTCCATTATTCCTGATTCTATGAATATCAGCACAGCCGAAAGAAAACTGGTTAAGAACGATACGGGGAAGGCCAACGGAGTAACCAAATCGAAAGGTGGTGTAGTTATGACCTATGGTAGCAGCGGACGTTATGCCATGGACAAAACAGCGTGGTTTAACCTCTCTCTATGGAATGAGACCAACAGCTGCCAAAGTACCGAGATCATCAGTTCCGCATCGCAAAGCTTTACACTTGATAATGTTACCATCGAAGAAGATACGGGAGCCCAGCCTTTCTTTGACATTCATACGATTATTGCCGAGATGATCAATCCATTTTTTTCATCTTCCTGCCCGCGCAACTGCGATCTCACGGCCGATATGCTCCTTTATGGAGGAGATTGCAAAGGCAGCACACTCACTTGTGTGAGTGCCTCGTATGGAAACCCGGGCCCGGCCTACTACGCCTGGAAATTTAGTGACGGAACAATCATTCAGGGTACTGATAAAGCATCTATCATGAGGACTGTTAATGACACCGGGCAATTGATAGTCACACTTGTCGTAAGTGATGATTTTGCTTGTGTGGACAGCATTAGCGATACCATTTATGTCTGCCCTGCACCCAAAGTGGGCATATCTATGGGAGATCCCAAGATTTGCCTTGATTCGAACGATATTGATACATTGGTATTTTTAGATGTCTCCAGTTCATCCTGTGACCCCATTATTTCCCGTACCTGGAAAGATGATGGAAATATAGTGGGCCACGGAAGTTCATATAAAGGATATTACAAACACAATGATACCGTAGCCGTAACACTCATAGTAGAAACATTGCATGGATGCATAGATTCCACTTCTGTATTCCTAACATATCAAACCAAACCCAAAATAGACTCCGTCACCTGCACTGTCACAGATAGCATTCCATGTACGAGCAAAACGCTTTTATTTTCTTCTTATGTATCCGAGGGAAGTTCAGGAATTGCATCCTATAAATGGACACTAATAAATTCTTCTAATGAAACCCTTTCAGGGAATAGCGGTACGATAGAAATTACAGCAACGGAAAGTGAAACCTGGATTTATACTTTGGTTGTAACGGACTCCAACGGTTGCGTTGATAGCATTAGTGGTACTTGCAGAATAGAAATTGGAAAGGGACCAACTGCTTTATTTGACCACAATGCTCCGCAATGTTTTAATAAATCAGCAGGCTTTACAACCATTTCATTTACTGATCGTAGTCTTGAAGCTGATGCTCCAATTGTAGAATGGCAATGGGATTTTGGAGATGGCAGCCTGCCTAATGCAAAACAAAACACAAGTCATAATTTCACAGCTCCCGGTACATATGATGTCAGTCTTACTGTGAAGGACGCGAATGGTTGTCAATCTTCCACGGTTCAGACTGTAATAATTTACAAAGCTCCTACAGCCGGTATAGGTGCTCCTCCGTATTGGTGCCTGGGACTGCCCCTCCAATTTCAGGATAAATCCGTGGCAGGAGATTTCCCCATCAATGCATGGAACTGGACATTTGGTGACGGGAATATTTCAACCCAGCAAAATCCCACACACAGCTATTCAATAACAGGCACAGGCATACCCATTACACTTCAAGTGACGGATACCAAAGGATGTAGCGATTTTAACGGCACCACTCTGGATATTATCAGCCTCCTGGCCTCTATCAGCGGAGATACTGAAGGTTGCCAGGATGAAGCTCTTAACTTTCAGGGTTCTGTTGTACCGTCCGGAAATAATTACACCTGGAACTGGAGTTTTGGAGATGGGAGCAGCGATACACGTCAGAATCCCAATCATAGCTATCAATCCAAAGGCAACTATACCGTGCAACTCATAGTTACTGAACCAGGAGGCATTTGTAGTGATTCCGCTACTCATCAGGTCAGCATTTACGCTAAGCCTGATGCCTATTTTGCCGGGGATACATTCTGCGCACTGCTGGACTCGGTTCTTTTTAGAGATTCGTCAACTGCCGACCCCGGCAATCCTATCAACTATTGGGCGTGGTTTTTTGAAGATGATACACTCTACGGGAAAAATGTCTATTATCACCCCAATGACACGGCCGAACGTCAATGGATTACGCATACTGTAAATACCGTAAAGAACTGCAGCGACACCTACAGCGATTCGATTGACTTTATAATTGATTCTCTTATAAATCCGGGCTTCAAATATTCAACAAATAATTTGACAGTTACTTTTACGGACACCACCCGCAATTCCATCAGCCGCGATTGGGATTTTGGAGACGGTACTTTCCTGAAAGACACATCGAGAATTATCGAGCACACTTATGCCATAGCGGATACCTATAAGCTCCGGCTCATAATACGCAGTTATTGTGATCGGGATACTATTTACTACGACTTCAAACTTGTACCATCCGGTATAAAAAATATTCCGGGCTTCGGCTACAAAATTGAAATTCTACCCAACCCCAATAACGGACACTTCCATCTCTTGGTAAAAAGTGAAAAACTTGAGCCGTTGGACATTTCCCTTTACGACCTGAGAGGACGCTTGCTCTACCATGAGAAAGGGAAAATCTCCAAAGATGTGGAAAATTGGGATTTTGACATCTCCGCTGAAAGCAAAGGTCTCTATATTTTAAAGATTTCAGGGCCCGGAGGAAGTGGCAGCCGGCTCCTTATTTATCAGTAACGATTAAAACTTTTCTTCTTCAGGTAAAGCGATAAAGTATTTATCGTCACCGCGGTGGAAAATGGATACAAAACGTTCACTGGTCAATGGTTCTTTGCCTCCGACAAAATCCCGGGGGGTATAAATCTGCATACGCAGTTCACCAGTGAGCAATTGAAAAGTATCCTGTGGCCGGGCATTGTAGCAACTCAGTTCTTTGTGGTAATGCCTAAAGAAAATACGGGGACGGTCACGAAGAATGCGATTCCGTGCACCTGTCAGCACATGCTGTTCTCCCCCGCATACATCGATTTTTAACGCATCCATTTGATACTCTGAGGGCAGAAAATCATCGAGTGTCACGCATTCCACCAAGATACTGATGCTCCTGGCTCTCCGGGGCAATTCCCTTTCAATAATTCGGCTCAATGCCGGCTTGTTGATCACATACATAAAATCAAGGTGATCATTGATATCTGCTACCGCTTTTTCCACAAAGCGTATATTCCCCTTTCCTTTAAATTGTCTTTTCAGCTGCTGCATAAGGTCGGGAACCGGCTCAAAGCCGTAATGAACTCCGGCTGGAGCATATTTTGAAAATAATTTCAGCATATGGCCTCTGTGTGCTCCTACATCCACACAATGATCTTCCTTCCGTAAAATCTTTTTCACGATTTGATTGAGTAGAGCAGCGGATGAATTGAATTTGATAGCAGGCCTGGGCAGCATGAATCCTTTTATGATTGTGTATTTTTACATTCAACGGAATAGAAAGAAAAAAGGTATCCTATTCACTCCAAAAGTACAATTTTGCCGGCAATCATGTATTCAAGACATTGAACACTTCCTTCTGCGCTGTCTGCTGAAATTTATGTTTCCTTCCCTTCGCCCTGTAAAAGAAAGTATCGCACGACAGAGGTGAACTCATGAGGGGCTTCTGCATGCACCCAATGTCCGGTATTCTTAATCGTCACGATGCGGGCCTTGGGAAAAAGTGCTTTGATTTTCGGAAAATCCTCGTCTTTAATATAGCCTGAATGCTCACTCCGGATAAAAAGTGCAGGATGCTCAAAGGGATAGAGGCTCCGTATTTCTTCCAGAATGCGCGGATAGTTTTTATAGAGCACGGGGAGGTTCATCTTCCACTGAAAGTGTCCATCGGGTGTTCGTTGCAGGTTTTTGAGTAAAAAAAGACGTATGTTTCGATTCTCAATGATCTTGCTTAGGACAAGCTCGGCCTCTTGACGGGAAGAGATTTTTGAAGGATCGAGAGCAAAGAGTGCTTTGAAAATAAGCTCATGCCCGGGGGAGTATTTCTTTGGAGCAATATCCACCACAATCAGCTTGTCTGTTCGATCAGGATAGTTCAGTGCAAAGTACATAGCTGTTTTTCCACCCATGCTGTGCCCGAGGATGTGCGCCCTTTGAAGACCTTCATCATCCATCAAATCACGAAGATCGGCTGCCATCACTTCAAAGTTCATTTCTTCGGCATGGGGCGATCGGCCATGGTTGCGTTGATCCACGATATAGACTTTAAAGTCACGGGCCAGCTCCCTGGCAATGCTTTGCCAATTGTCCAGCGATCCAAAAAGTCCGTGCAAAATGATCAAAGGGCGACCTGTTCCGAATACTTTAAAATTAAGTTTCATTCTTAACTTTTTCCTTTCAATAACAAAGTGCAATGAAGAGTTTGCAAAGAAGCCACTTTTTCATGCACCTGTTAGTATCCTTCGCTTCCTTTCCTTTCATTTTTTAATATTCATTCCGTTCCGGGTCGGCCAGCCAGGCCTCAAAAGGTCGTTTTGCCTCAACTAGCTCTATTTTTTTAAATGGAATTTTTCTCTTTTCGGGGCCTTTATTTAATTCCTCATAGATAAAGGCATCATCAAAACCGGCCCATGCAGCATCCCTTGCCTCCGCAGCGAAATACACACAATCCAGATGGGCCCAATAAATGGCCGAAAAGCACATGGGGCAGGGTTCGCAACTGCTGTAAATCTCACAACCTTCGAGATGAAAATCTTTGAGGGCTTTGGCCGCAGCACGGATCGCTTGTATCTCGGCATGGGCGGTAGGATCGCAATCGTCCGTCACACGATTGACACCTTCGGCAATGATCTTTCCATCTTTCACAATGACCGCTCCGAAAGGCCCTCCTTTATGAGAAGCTACATTTTCTATTGCTAAATTTACGGCCCGTTCAAGAAATTCCTTTTTCATTCAATTGAAATTTATGTCGCGGTCAAAATTAATCTTTCGGGAACTGGCTTTCGAATCTCCCGCCTACTTTGAATGCCTAAACTTACGGGACCGCATATTGAGAAAACCATTGGGCCTGCAATTCAAGCCCGAAGACCTGGCCCTCGAAGACCGTGACTATCACCTGGCACTCATGGATACAAAAGTAGAACCTATAGCCTGTCTTGTACTGACGCCCATCGACCATAAGCGCATCCGAATGCGGCAGGTAGCGGTGAAAAAATCTTTGCAGGGACAGGGAATCGGCCGCAAACTGGTTGAGAAAGCCGAGGACTTTGCCCGGGACAAAGGCTACAAGGAAATGCTATGTCATGCCCGCACCGTGGCCATGCCATTTTATTTAAAGATGAACTATAAAGTCACAGAAGGGCCTTTTTTGGAAGTGGGAATTGAGCATTTTAAAATGTCAAAAAAGCTGTAAAAAAGGCACTAAAGAAAGTTTCCCAAAAATGAAATACAGAAAAAAAAGTGGAGAAACAAAGATGAAAATCTACCTTTGTGCCCTGTTTAAAAAGAGAAATGCCATGAAATTCAAGACTTTGCCTGTCCTCCTTATTGTTCTGATTGTCACGCTTGCTTCTGCCTGTTCGGATACAGCTAGAAAAAACAAAGATGATCATACTGAAAACACAACTACTGACAACATTTCGGTAGGAGAAGAAAAAGTCAATCAAGAAGAAACCAGCCCCGACAGCATTATAGAGGGAACACCCGAGATGAATGCCATGGATGAAATAGCTCCTTCGGAAAAGAACTATTCCCGCATCGGTTACATCAGCTCGGTTGTCATTCTGACTTCCCTGCCCGAAGTGCAACAGGCCGAAAAACAACTACAAAATTTCGCTCAAAGTTTACAATCGGAAATCGAAAGGCAGCAAAATGAATTGCAGAAAAAGTACACGGAATATATGGCCGACAAAGAGGCCAGCCAGTCGATCGTAGAGGTACGAACCCAAGAACTGCAGCAGATGCAGCAACGTATCATGCAGCTGCAGCAAAACTCGGAGCAAGAGCTCTCCAAACGCAAAGAACAACTATATGCTCCCATTCTTAAGAAAGTGGATGCAGCCATAGCAGAAGTTGCCAAAAAATATGGTTACACGCATGTCATCGATATAACAGCCGGATCAATGGTATATGCTGATAGCAGTACCGATCTCACGGCTATGGTACTAAAATCACTTGGTATCAATGCACCTACTCGCTAAGCAGGCTTTTTTAGGGGGGCTCCCGAACGGATAAAGAAGATAAAATAGAGCAGGAGCAGAAAAGCGGCAAATGCTGTGGTAAAGAATAGTATATCTGCCCCAAAGCGGTACCAAATCAAGCCTGCCAATGCACTTGCTGCGAGGGTAAAAAGCGACTGAAAGCCCGTATAAAACCCGATGGCTGTAGCGGTCTCTTCTCCTTTGACAAGATTGCTGATCCATGCTTTGGAAATGCCTTCGTTGGCTGCTGCAAAAACACCATAAAGCAGAAAAAGAAAAATGTATGCGGACAAATGGGTGCCGGCTAAAGCCATACCCAGATATACCGCAGAATAAATCAGCAGTCCGCCTGCAAATACACGTTTCAGCCCTACCCTGTCGGCCAAATTCCCCAATGGAAATGCGAAAAGAGCATAAATAAGATTATAAAATATATAGAGCCCCACCACTTCTGTATCGCCCAGGCCGGCATCCTTTGATTTCAAAATCAGAAACATATCCGAACTATTAAGTAAAGTAAAGAGCAGAAGGCCCGCTACCAGTTTTCGATATGTGTCGGGACTTTTTTTCCAGTAAGCTAGGAATGAAAAAAAGTGCAGCGAGGCACTGTCCTTTTCCTGAACATGAGGACGTTGCTTTTCCTTTAGGAGGAGGGTACTACCCACCGCAAGAAGTCCCGGTAAAAAAGCGATAAAAAAGAGATTCACATAATCTTTCGGATAGAAATAGAGATAAAGCAGTGCCAGTGAGGGACCAAGCACTGCTCCCATAGTATCCATGGCTCTGTGAAAACCAAAAACAGCCCCCCGGGTACGTGCAGTAGATTCTGCCGAAAGAATGGCATCGCGCGCGCCCGTGCGCACGCCCTTTCCGAAGCGGTCCATGGTGCGTGCCAGAAAAATACCGGCAGGATGGCGAAGAAACCCCATAAGCGGCTTTGAAATAGCGCTCAAGGAATATCCTAAGCGAACAAATGGTACCCTGCGCCCAAGGCGGTCCGAAAGTTCACCGAAATAGCCTTTGCTCAAGCCGGCAGTGGCCGAGGCCAGCCCTTCGAGCACACCGATGAGCAAAACAGAAAATCCAATCTCACGCAAATAAAGCGGCATGACAGGATAAAGCATCTCGCTGGCCATATCCGTAAAAAGGCTGACCATACCCAATAGCATGACGGTGCGGCTAATCTTACTCAAAGCTTCGAATCTTTCGGCTAAAATAAATCGGAAAATTCATGAATTAAGCGGAATAAAGAAAATGACCGTATCAGACAATGGCACCGGCAATGACGGCTGTCATAAAAGCGGCTACCGTACCACCTATTAAAGCCCGAATGCCAAAGCGCGCCAATTGTTGACGCTGGTTGGGTGCCAGCGCTCCGATGCCACCGATTTGTATGCCGATGGAAGCAAAGTTGGCAAAACCACAAAGTGCATAGGTAGCAATGATAATGGCCTTCTGAGAACGGAAAGCCCCCTCCTGAATTAACTGCTCCATAGATTGATAGGCAATAAATTCATTGATAATCGTCTTCTTTCCAAGCAATTCGCCTACGGAAAAGGCATCCTGCCAGGGGGTGCCCAGCACCCAGGAAACAGGAGCCATGGCCGTACCAAGTATGAAATCAAGGGAGAGTCCGTCAAAGCGACCCGTAGTGATATTTGCAATCCAGTCATTGATTCCTACCATGCCTCCGAAGTTCATCAGAATAACATTCAGCATATAAATGAGTGCTGTGAAAGTCAGCAACATGGCTCCCACATTGATGGCCAGTTTTAGACCATCCGTTGTACCGTTTGAGATGGCATCTAGAAAGTTCGCTCCTATCTTATCTCTGGGCACCATCACCGTTCTGTCAATATCTTTTCGGTCTTGGGGATAAAGAATTTTTGCCGCCACGATGGCAGCCGGTGCCGACATGATGCTGGCTGTCAGCAAGTGTGTTGCAAAAAATTGCATCTGCTCGGGGTCGTTGCCTCCAAGAAATCCGACATAGGCAGCAAAAACACCTCCGGCAATGGTAGCCATTCCTCCGACCATCAGGCAAAGCAACTCCGACTTTGTCATTTTTTCGAGATAGGGTTTTACCACTAAAGGTGCCTCGGTTTGGCCGATAAAAATGTTGGCCGCTGCCGCCAGACTCTCTGCACCCGAAAGGCGCATCGTTTTGCTCATCACCCAGGCAAACGCATAGACAATGCGCTGCATGATTCCCAGATAGTAAAGAATGGATGAAAGTGCAGAGAAAAAGACGATAGTCGGCAGAATCTGAAAAGCAAAGATAGCTCCGAAACTGGGGTCATTGACAAGGGTATCGCCAAAAAGGAAGGAAGCCCCATACTTTGAAAAATCGAGAACCCATATAAAAAAACTGGAGATACCGGCAAAAATATCTTTAACAAAGGCAACCTTAAGTACCAGAAATGCAAAGACCACCTGAATGCTCACCCCGGTGATGACCAGACGCCAGTCGATCATTTTTTTATTTGTACTCATCAGATAAGTCACAAAGATGAGCACCATCATACCAAGCAATCCGCGCCAAATGTCCTCAAAAGTTATCTGCCCGATCGCCACACCTTTCAATGGCTCAAACTCGAAGACTTCGCTGCCATCCAACGACTTCAATACCAGTTTCTTCGGGGTAAATTTATCGATCAGGAAGATCAGTTCGTTAAATTCGGCCGGCATGTGCCCATCGGGACCAAGTGCAGTAATTCTGGTGGAATCGTTCAAAAGAAGAAGATGAGGCTCGCCTGAAACTCGGCTATATATCATAGAATCTATTCCGAGGATCGTATCCTTTGCCGGCACAATAAATCGAAGCGTGTCATCAATTTGCTCCCATGTGCCCGACAAAACAAAGCCCTTGCGATCCCAGGTAAAGGTTTGTCCACTGTTGGTTTTTACCAGCGCCAGCTCATACTCAACCGTGCTATCCGATTCCAGCACATTGGATTGTACCAGCCGCCAGGTTCTGACTATTTCCCGATCGATGCCACTGGCATGTAGCGATTGTCCACCTATGCCCAGCAGAAAGATTAAAAAATAAAGTATGAGGAACGGGAGGTTTTTTTTAGTTTGTCGATCGTTTATTGATCTCGTCCCTAATTCTGGCTGCTTTTTCATAATCTTCCTGCTCAATGGCTTCGTTGAGCATCGACTTCAGTTCATCAATAGATTTTGCGGTGTAATGCGGAGGCTCTTTTTCTTCAGATCTGATGATAGAAGGAGGTTCTACATCACTGAGTTCACCTTCTTCTATTTCAATACCGGCCGTATCCATCACCGATTCGAAAGTGAAAATAGGACTTTTAAAGCGGGCCGCCAAGGCGATGGCATCCGAAGTGCGTGAATCGATATGGTGAATTTCCCCCTCATGTTCGCAGACCAGCCTGGCATAGAAGACACCGTTGATCAAGTCACTGATGATGACTTCCTTCAATTCGATTTTAAACTCGGTGAGTATGTTTTTCATCAGGTCATGCGTAAGGGGGCGAGTGGGTTCTATCTCTTCAATAGCGATGGCAATGGCCTGTGCCTCGAAGCCCCCAATTACAATAGGAAGGCGTCTCGAACCATTCTTCTCACCCAGTACGACTGCATAAGATTGCGATTGTGTGATACTGTGCGAAAGTGCGATGATTTCGAGTTCTATTTTCTTTTGTTCATTCACAGCCTAATTTTTTTCCTTAAACTTCTTCAATGCCTCAATAAGTTTCGGAACGACCTCAAAGGCATCGCCCACAATGCAATAATCTGCATGTTTAAAAAAAGGTGCTTCGGGATCTTTGTTGATAACTACGATATTCTTGCTCTGATTTACACCGGCCAAATGCTGGATGGCTCCCGAAATGCCGATAGCAATGTATAGATTCGGCCGGATCGTTCCTCCCGTTTGTCCAACGTGTTCGTGGTGCGGACGCCATCCGGCATCAGCTACCGGGCGCGAACAGGCTGTGGCAGCTCCCAGAAGCTTGGCCAATTCTTCGATCATGCCCCAATTCTCGGGACCCTTCAGTCCGCGACCTCCCGAAACTACAATTTCCGCTTCTTCAAGCGGTATTTCACCTTCTGCTTTTTCTACCTTGATTACCTTGATTTTAAAATCGAAATCGCTCAGCCCGGCATCAAATTCCTCAATAGTGCCTTTGCCCGGCTTCTCCTCAAGTTGGAAGGTATTCGGATTGAGTGCCAACACTTTTATGTCGGTCTCTATTTTATAATAAGCAAATGCTTTGCCCGAGAATACATTTTTTTTGACCACAAAGTCGCTATCCGTGGAAGGCAAATCCACAACGCCCGGCACATATCCGGCTACTAGTTTGGCAGCTACTATCAGAGCTACCGACTTGCCCGTATAGTTAAATGAAAAGACGAGCACATCTGCAGCGCTCAATTCACGTGCTTTCAGGATCATTTTCCCATAAGCCTGAGGGTCCACTTGCTCTAGCTTTTCATTTCGTTCTACAAGTATGCGGTCGGCTCCATGGCGAACCAGTGCATCAGTATCGGCTTTACCATAAGTTACCACCACAGTATCTGTATTGAGTTTTTCCGCCAGCATTCGTCCATACAAGACGGCTTCAAGAGCTGCTTTTTTATATATTCCTCCCGTATTTTCTGCAAATACCAGTACCGCCATTTTATATCACTTTAGCTTCGTTATGTAATAAGTCGATCAATTCTTCCGGATGCTCCGGATCAATGTATTTGCAGCCAGATTTGGCTGCAGGTTTTTCGTATTTCACAATTCTTGTCAGGACAGGAGCCTCTTTGGCTTCTACTACGGTCAAAGGCTTTGTTCGCGCCTGCATGATACCCCGCATGCTGGGTATGCGGGCTTCGGCCATGCCTTTTTGAGCACTTACCACCAACGGCAGCGGAGCTTCCACTACCTCTTCGCCTCCTTCTATTTCACGCCTGAGGATCGCAGTGCCTTCATTTTCGATGTCCAGCTTACTGGCAAAGGAGACAAAAGGCAAGTCGAGCATACCAGCCATCATGCCGGCCAGGGCCGCACCATTGTAATCGATGGTTTCCTTGCCCGTCAGAATCAAATCAAATGACTCATTGCGGGCATATTCGGCTATCTGAAAAGCCGTATTATAGGTGTCAAGGGCTTCCATATCCACCCTAACTGCTTCATCCGCCCCAATGGCCAGCGCTTTGCGAATAATCTGTTCATTTTCCTTCGGCCCCACATGCATGACCACTACCTTGCTATCCCCCCCCTTTTCTTCCTTGAGTTCAATAGCACGCACCAAGGCATACCATTCGTCATAAGGATTGATAATCCACTGAACACCGTTGCTGTCAAAGCGGGTATTGTTGTCAGTAAAATTGATCTTGGAGGTCGTATCGGGCACTTTGCTTACACAAACCAGTATTTTCATATTTTAGAGCTGTTTGCCGGGTGATTTGAATGAGGACAAAATTAACCAAATAAAGGCAATAAGCGAAATGCGAAGGCAAGCAGTTAGCCGCCTGGAAGAATTGAAAAAACAGCTGATATTTCTTTCTTTCACCGAGCCCAAAAAAGGAAAAAATACAATAAAATAAAAGAGTGAACTTCGGAGTGCTGCCTCGGAGAAGATTTAGAAAATACGAATAAACGCAAGGTAAGCGCATGACAACAGTGAATAAGAAGCGGAGCAGGCGATCGGGTGAAGGGAAATATGATAATGCAGAAGAACGAATGAAAGAAGAAAAACTGACACAGGCATTCAAGGAATATATTCGCTCACAGAATCTCATTAAAAGCAATGAACGGATATTGGCTGCGATTAGCGGGGGCCTCGATTCCGTGGTGATGGCTTATCTATTGCAAGCGGCCGGCATTCATTTCGGGATAGCCCATTGCCATTTTGGCCTTCGCAACGAAGCCGATCAGGAGGAAATGTATGTACAGGAACTAGCGGAAAAGCTAAATCGCCCCATCCACATCAAACACTTTGATACCGAGGCCTATGCGCGAAGCAAAGGTATCTCCATCCAGATGGCTGCTCGTGAGCTTCGCTACA
>Ga0114931_10003503_pt1 | contig 19851 bp, 22 predicted proteins | sample 2SBtaG_FD_89579 | JGI IMG/M metagenome (GOLD analysis project Ga0114931, IMG submission 89579) | Deep subsurface microbial communities from Kolumbo volcano to uncover new lineages of life (NeLLi) - 2SBTROV14_V59a metaG | ecosystem: Environmental > Aquatic > Marine > Volcanic | place: Kolumbo...
GAACAAAATATCATCTGGTATAGGGGTTTGTATCGCACTCTCAGCGAATAGGTATCCCACATCAAACTGTTTATGTTCCCTGTAATATCGTATAAGATGATAAAGTGGTTCAACTCTAGCAGGCCGACTTTGGTAGAGTTCTAGAAAAGCATCTGCATCAAATGGTGACAAAACGGTAGCCTGGTACTTGGCATACCAAACCTCTTCATCCCACCCTCCTGCGTCTACTCTTTTCAGATACCAGTCAATAGCTTCATTATTTCTGCCTAGATCACGATAACTCTGAGCAAGATAAAACATTGCCCGTCCGTTGGATGGGTTTTCACTGAGTTCTTGCAACAACAACTCAACATCTTGCTGTAGTTTTTGCCCACGACGCCGTCCATCGCAACGGTGGTCTATTTGCAAACCCTGCAATTTTGATCTAGTCCTGGCTTGGGATGCCGTGATGTATTCGTGGGTCGATCCCACATAGCGCCAGTCTAATGTGCTTTTAACTAATAACTCCTGAGAATACTGTAAACTACCTAGATATTGAATCAAATATCCATCAGTTGATAAGTTCTTACTAAACTCACCAACTGCTATCATATCTGCATCAAGCAACAACAGGTAATCCGCTTTGCCTTTGGCTAGTGCAATAGACTCTGTGCGATTGACTCCGAAGTTGATCCAAGGGCGCTCATGAAGTGCCCCCGGTATGCTACGTAGTTCTGATCGGATTATTTCTTTGGTATCATCAGTTGAACCGGTATCAACTATTGACCAAGAATCAATAAAGGGTTTGACCGAGCTCAAACAACGCTTGATGACTCTAGACTCATCCTTCACGATCATGCATAGGCAAATAGTCATCCCCAATTATACAAGAATGGATTTGTCCAGATAAGTTTACCATGCCGGATCATTTGGAACAGATTCAGGCACGGGAATCAACCCCTTCGCAATACTCAACAAAAACTTCTAGCAGGAATTTCATGTATATCAATATGGTATAATATCACCGTGATATGCTGTTGTGGCATATCCTGAAACATAAGGAGTTCTGTTATGGAACCTCAAACCAAGTCGCACATTTACTGTAATCACGCCAAGGAAAATCCAGTAGTCTGTCCTTGTGATGACGATTGTTATTGCAAGGAACATTCTTGTAAACCAGCCCCACAATTCAATAATCCGAAATCACAAACGGTTTGCAACCAGAATCCGTCACCGAACGTCGTTATTCCTTCTCAGACCGAACTCACTGATGAACCCAACGAATTCTATGAAGATGCGATTGCTCAGATGCGGAGTTGGTTGGAGGCTATCTATCCCGCAAGTAAGGTAGATCGAGCCTTGAAAGTGGAATACGTTAATGTTGCTGATTCTGTCGTGCCTAAACTATACATGAGGGCAAAGATTTGGACCTACAACAATGTGTATTCCATCACTGCCAGTATCCATCAGCATTACCCACCTGGATATCTTGGTTGTAGCTACCAGTCTCGTAAACCCCGTCCTGGTGAAATATGGAATCGGGGCAACAATCCGGCTTTCGGAAAGTTTTCTGAAGAAACTTGGTGCAAAACCCTTCTGGATATCGTCCGATATGAAGCCGAAGAGGTAAAATCGGAGAGATGGAAAGAAACCAACATTCCCCACTAATCATAATGGGGCAGCCTGAAGGCTGCCCCATTATGATTCATCATTACTCGGTGTGTTACGGGATCACGCAATCACCCGTCAAGAAGTCGCAAACCTCAGGCGCAGCGCAGGTCACGTCATCGCAAAGATTAACGCATTCCACGGCAACTTCGTCGCAAATCTCTGGGGCCACGCAATCGAATCCAGCCGCAGCGCAAGCATCGTCTGCATCACACTCGCCACTTACTTCGTTACAGGTGAAACCAGGATTACAAATCGGTCCACCAATGCAAAGGTTCGCGACGCACTCCCCCTCAAAACAAACATGATCTAGATCGCAAGTGAATGGTGCATTATCACAAATGTCAACGCACTCACCCGATACGCACTCGTAACCATCACTGCAAACCAATTCCTCATTGACGCACTCGCCATCAACACAGGAATCCTTTGTGCAATCATCCAAGTCGTCGCAATCTATACCATCACAAAGGTCTACGCAAACTCCGTTTGAGCAAACAAAACCGTTGGTACATACCACGTCATCACAAGGATTGACCAAAACTTCAACGCATTCGCCATCGACACAAGCAAATCCGTTGGTGCAGACTACGTCCACGCAGGGGTCAAGAGCAACGCACTTGCCTTCGACGCAAGCGAAACCGTCTGTACAAACAACATCGTCGCAAGGATCAACGACTGGCTCAACGCATTCACCGTTGACGCACTCGAAGCCATCCTCGCAAATTAATTCCTTATTGACACATTCACCATCAACGCAGGAATCCTCTGTGCAGGCATCGTCATCGCCACATTCAATACCATCACAAGGATCAGTCTCAACGCATTCGCCTTTGACGCAAGCGAATCCGTTGGTGCAGACTACATCCTCGCAAAGATCGAGAGCAACACACTCGCCTTCGACACACTCGAAGCCAGTTTCACAGGTTACGTTGTCACACGGATTGGTCGGCGGATTCAAAATATCACAACCCGCGAAACCAACCAACGTCACAATCGACAGAATTACCACACTACAAACTCTTTTCATTCGATTACTCCTCTTAAAGAACTCAAAACGTCTTGCCGTAGTGACAAGATCGAGCATTATACCTTTGTATCGGTCGTGGATCAAGAGAGAAATACCAAAAAGATTCTATCTTCGCCAGAATAGCAACCAGCTACCCCATTTTCTTAGTTTAGCGAATCTAGGAGCTGGTTTTTCATGAAGGATATCCCAAATCCTATCTTCTCGCTTACGCTGCTCATCAACTTCCTTGTGGATTGTAGTAATCTCGCCGCTGAATTTTGTATATAGTTCGTCTGCAATGAGTTGGGCGATATCCTCAGACTCCTTCTTTGTGCAATAATGGTTATCGTCCAGTATATTTTTGACGAATTCTTGAACAGCTTTTTCTAGGCCCACGGTATCGTCTCCAAAAGCTTTCTCCACACTCCTGTAATACGGCAAATCAGGAGCATGTATATTCTTCAATGATGAGACTATCGATCTCATGAATAAAACTTCTTTCAATAGGAGCGGCGGGAATCGAACCCACAACCTAATGATTAAGAGTCATTTGCTCTGCCTGGTTGAGCTACGCTCCCTATTTTCACCCACGTTAAATATTTCTGAATCTCCTCGTTCGCCGTCAAAGCCTCGACGGAGTTCAAATCCTTCTCCAGTTGCTTGTTGCTAAATAGGGCATGCAACTGCCGATGGAAAGTACGACAAAAATTTTCTGTCTCTCCCTCCACGAGATTTTGGAACAAGATGATGCTTCGTTAAGTTCTTGAGCAAAATATCTCGCTCGCATAACGGGCATTGTTCTCGTTTCTCTATGTCCCCACTGGGGGAGTCCTGAAGCTCCATTTGTTAAATCCCTTCGACTCTGCCTTAATCTCATCAGGGATCACAGGCATCGGCATCTGTGGTACAGCCATATTGTTCATGAATATATCTACCTCTTGAAATGCTGCATACGGCTCGAAAATCCTCATGAAGCCCAACGGTTGTAGTAAAGCATTCCAAGTGATAGTAGCTCCACCCCATCGGCCAGAATGTCTGGCTACGAAAACCGGGCATTGCTTTTCCATGAACATCTCACGATGTTTGTCCTGATCTCGCTTGCAATCCTCGAAAAAAGAGGCAAAGTTCCTCTGCTTTGAGAGGCCAGAGTAGCGAGTTCTTTTCCTTTTGCCAAGATAATACTCCCACTCATCAGACTTCATCTCTGATTTCAGGAACTCATCCAACTCTGCCAACGAATAGCAATGTACCGGGATGCTTTCCCCGTACCGCTCGCCAGGCGTAGACATTTGAATCACCGGATAAATCTTCCCACAGAACCCGATGATATACATATCCGACAGCCGTGGCAACGTATAGTATGACAAGGATGGGAAAGGCCACTCGCCTCTCTCTAGATAGATTTCTTCCTCACGCCTGACATAGATAGTGGTACGATCCTGAGCGCAAGACTGAATGCAATCGTAGTAATCACGTTTGTCTCTGTCGGCAATGATTCTCATGTATCACCTAATGGGCCACCCCAGACTTGAACTGGAACCTTCGAGGGTAAGAGCCCCGCATGCTGCCACTAACACCTGTGACCCGTTTGCCCCCGCTTTCGCGGGGCGGTAAATTAATCCTTCGCCTTCTCCAAGTAACGCGGAGAGACGATCTTTAACTGAACTCGACCCAAATCAGGGTCACGCCGCTCTTTGACTGGCTGTACAACAATGCCCTCTCGCATGTGGTCAGCAAGAGAAGAATCACCCAATGCCAATTCAGCAAGCGCCTCTTCGTCAAACGGCCCACGATAAACTTCAGGAACCCACATCAAATCAGCATTCCACCTGCTGTACATACGGGCCTTGTTACGAGCCTCATCGTAATCCATCCACCGATCATGGTGAAGGATGTCAAAAGCCCGAAACATTACTTGTCCTGGCTTGGACCCGTACTTGAGATTCTGTACCTGTCCGAAAACCTCACCGTAAACCACAAATCCCTCATTACGCTTGCACCACTCTTCAATCCAAGGATTCTGCTTCAATGCCTGCCACCAGAGGTTTTTTTCATCCTCTGCCTTCCAGTTTGTGCGAGAACCAGCCCAAATGCGATCCTCTGTCCAAACAAAGCGAGCATTGCAGTTATGAACAACTGCTCCATTAGCCACCACAAAATTGTGATGTTTTTTTGTGGTTATGTCCCAGCATTCAAATTTATCTTCAATTTGTTCACGCTTTGCTAATTTCATAAAGCCTCCGGCGAGAAGTGTATTGAAACTAATTCATCTCTCTCTGTCAACTCTGCTGCCTTGATCCATCCATTTTTTGTCAAAAATTCGTGATCTTCCGTGCAAATAACATCTTTTTCGTTATCAAAAGTGAGTTTGACCCACTTCACATCTAATTCTTGGTTGATAACTCGGACTACTTCATCGGTAACAAACTTAACCCCGTCATACGACATTACCATATCACCTGCTTGTAATTCACTGATAGCTCGATATTCGCCATTTGCAAGCATCACAGGGGTATCTGCTCGAAAACATCCGTGAATCTTCTCCGTTGCAATCACTTCCTCACCAGCAGTGAACGCAGCCTTGTACCGTTGGTAATTCTCAACGTCGTACTTCGGGTAGAAACCTTTTGGAGCACGCTCATTGTCACCACCGGCAGAAAGCGGAAGCGGCGGCTCGTAACGAACAATGCCAAGAGTCTCCATAGCATTATCATCCTCATTCAATCCCTCTGGAGCAGGGACCATAATACCGTGAGAGTAACGACCACGAAACTTCCGAGTTCGTACCCGATTCCAGTTCTTGGAATCAGACTTGAGCCAAGCAAACAACTCCGTATCCGGCACAACGTAATCAGGTTCAACGTGGATTACCAAGTCACCGACATTGAAATCACCCAGCTTAATAATAACATCCCAACCATTAGCATCGATAATACCGAGAGAATCTGCATTTGGATGAGGTTTTATTTCCTGAATGTGAAATACGCTAACGCCATGAGTGCTCATCTTTAGGCCCCTTCTTTATGTTGCACTTAGCACAAATAAACCTCAGATTTTCCATATCGTTGAGTTTTATCACGTCTGACAAAGTATTAGCCGTTGCTGAGGATTGGAGCGATGCGGGCGTCCGCATTAGGATGCGGCTGCATTGCAATCCTTACAACTGGGCAATCGTGAGTAGACATGGCATGTCTCCTAGAATAAGTTTCCCTGGCTGTCAATCATTCCTTCGTACCCACACCATTTGCATCGGGCATGAATACTGCAACCGTCAAATCCCATACTCTCCGTTGGACCATGCCATTTGATCCAACAGAGCAAATGCTTAATCCAGTTCATTATGAACCACCTTTATCCTTCTAATGGGCAGAGGGGGAATCGAACCCCCGACTATTGGGCTGCCTGGGACTTGAACCCAGAACCACCAGATTAAAAGTCTGATGCTCTACCAAATTGAGCTAACAGCCCTCCACTTCTTTTCATAATTCTTTGCCCATAAAACCGAAAATTCCTAAATGAGTGCAACAGAAATCGAACCCGCTCTAAAAGATTAACTGAGCGTCCATTGTGCCTCTGTCAGACCAATCAGGGTTTGAGCCCGTACCAAAAATCACTCGAAGAGATTAAAAGTCTCCCATGCCGCCTTTACATCACGCACCCGCATACCTACGCTTGACCGAGCGTTTATATTTGCGTTTGCGTTTCAATTTATAGCGTAAAGACAACATTATTTATCCCGTCATATCCCTAATTCAGTTCCGCACTGGTCACAAAACTTTGCCATCTTACGATTGACAGCAGAACACTCTTCACAACGAATGCCGTGCAATTTGGAAAGCCAGCCACCGTGGCGCGCATGCCGTAATGGAGAAGTGTGTACGTCCCAATCTTTCGTGGGATCAACCAACTTCGGTAGTTTACTTTTCCGTTGTCGCCGTTTGTTTACCATTATCTTCCTTTGCACCACATTCAGGGCAAACTGCGCCTGATCCTCTCTGATCGTAACCACAACTCCTACAGTGAGTGCCGACCCGATGAATAGGTTTTCCTATATCCTGTAAATAGCCAATTGTCCACAAAAAAATCATTATCCATCCGGCGAACATAAAGATAATTATTGACCAGTGATGAAGGAGCGAAAATATATCCCAAAACCAACTCATTACGGCAGGTACTGCAATCAACAAAAAGACTGCAAAATATTTCGACAAGGTCATTTTGCTCCAACCTGCAATAGTAATACTGTCCCAAACCGTATGCCCATTGTGATGTTTCCTGGATTCTGGAAGCTCTTTCCACAACACTGTCTCCACGTCAAATCTGTGAAGACAGGATAGGCATCTGGCCTGATACTTCTTCGTTCTCACTAAAGTTTCGTCACCACATTTTGGGCATACTAAAGGCATAGTAATTCTCCTTCATGATATTAGCAATGCGAGCATCCATTGCAACGACAAGCCGTTGTTCCCGGAGTACAGTCGTATGCATCCCAAAGTCCATCTTTTGCACATACTACAGTGTAAGCAACACTTGCTGCGGCCACTACTGCAACACTGACTGCCCCACCCAGAGTACCCGTGATCCATGCAATCGGAGCCCATCGCAGTCCATTACCCACTTGTAGGTCAGCTCCCATAACAGGGGTATCTTTGACTCGGCTCGAAATCGCAAATGTCCGAGAACCAGACCAAACTACATCATCCTGCTGTGTCTGTTTAACGTGTAGGGCATAGACTTTTCCGTTTTCCTTCGCCTCCAACGATAAGAAATCATTTGATTTCTCACCAGGCCACATCCAGTCTACCCTAGATGCATTAGCGTTTCGTAGGACAGTGACTATTCCTTTGTCATTCTTAAACTGTACTTCTCCATATGTAGTTCCCAAGTCATTGTCTAGAATGAGTTCACCATCAGAAGATACTGTAATAGTTGCGTCTCTGAAAGTCGTAGTGGCAATCACAGTCATTTGTGATCTAAGAGCTTCTGCCTCTTCCACAGAAAGGGTATCACGGTAGGCAATCCATTCATCCCAAGTGCAATCTTTTAACTCCTCGGGCATGCCTGTTACAACGTAATCCACCGTGATTTGAAAGTGTTGCAATTCTCCCACTTGCATCTGTTGTGGTACGGGTTGAACCTCACCCGCATCTACAAATCCAGGACCGACTATCATCACAAACAACGCAAACGCTCGGGCTAAAGTTCCAATCATGTTCTTTCTCCTAAAAAGGGTTAACGGGGCTGGCAGGACTCGAACCTGCGTAATCAGATTCAATCTTTCAAATCCGGCTAAACCTCTCAGCTACAGCCCCAACAAGTTTACTTCAATGGGACCGGGGAGAATCGAACTCCCACCCTCGGCTTTTCAGACCGATGAACTACCGCCATTATTCGACAGTCCCTTTTCTAAATCCTCAATCTCAATGTCTAAGCTAAATGGGAGAGGTGGGACTCGAACCCACGATCTCGGTGTTATGAGCACCTTGCTTTAGCCACTAAGCCACACTCCCTTTTTGAGTCTTAACTCTAGTTGCCACTTTTATTGCGGCATCAATCGTATCCTCAAGAGTATTATAAATCGTTGGATCACCTATGCCACGCTCTTTGTAATCCTTTTTCCACAAAATATCAGGATAGTCAGTCCTGTATGCATGTGGAGGTCTGCCATACACTAACTTCTCTCGATCCTTCATCCAGTAACCCAACTCGAAGTTGGTAGTCAGTCCGATCAATTCTCTGGTACGAGGAACCCAAAACATAATGCAGTCTGCGGTTTTAAGACCCTCATATTCCCAAAGAGGAATATCCATCCTGTCTTTGTCAGATTCAGTTATGTCTCCAAACTCAGGGATAATCAGTGCTCCATCGAACCCCTTCTCACGAAATAGGTCAGCCGCAGCAACTCGCCAACTTGGCTGCAAGTACTGCTGATGTCCACGAACTGTCGGGCCTGCCAAGAATATGCTTAGAGAATATCTTTCAACTGCATCTATAGGAGTATCGTATCTCAGTGCGTACATTGTTTCACTAGGGCTTTCTTGTCCAGTTTGTAAGAGCCGCAGCAACGAAACCCATCATCCAGTCGTCTAGCACAACAAACGGTTACTGGGCCACCAGCCAGTCGAGCGTCAATGGGTACTCTGTTCTTATGACCACATTTCCGGCAAACCACGTCTTTAGTCGTTCTTTTGTAAGCCACAGCGATTCTCCCAAATCTTGTACTTGCGTCCAGCACCTATCCAGTCCGAATATCCTCTCCACTGCTTGTAATACTTGTGAGGATTGCTGGGAATAGTCAGTGGTCGTTCAAATCTGCACCACGCATACCATTCCACAGTTGACCGTAATTCAAGTTTCCTCACATATATACGAGCTTTGGTAAAAGGTAAAAAGTTCTTGGCGTTACCTCTTCGTCTGGTGCAGGTGCCAGATCGTTTACGATGCGGTTTCTTACCAAGCCAGTCGTCATATCCTTTCCATCCCAAATGCCTATATGTTACATCAGGGTTGCTGGGGATATTCAGGGGCCTCTGCCAGCCAAGCCATTCTTGAAAGCTCTGCAACTTTAACTTACGAACAATGCGACGAGCTTTTTTGAATGTCAGGAAATTCTTGCCCCTTCTCCGCACCTGTCACCCTTTCGTCACGCATCCTTCAAATGCCGACAAACCTTCGGCAGCTTCGACTAAAGTATACTCCATTATCTACCCAGAGTCAAATCCTTTTCCATAAAGCTGGAATTTTTTGAAAGACTCAGGATAGTTGCTACGTGGCCTAAAGGCTATCGCAATTTCTGCACCTCCCATCGTATCCTCGGTTATTAAGACCCAATCATCTGCCTCTAGTTTTGCAGCCTTAAATTCTTCGTCGGTCACTTCACAAGTCACCTTCCGAAACGAATACTGAAGCCATTCATCGACCGATGGATGTTCTTTGAATTTCAAATAGCATCCCAAAGCAGCATGGGCAACGGAATTAGCCTGGATACCCATCGGCATCGAGTCACGAACAAGAATATACATCTTGCTGCGCTTCTTATTTTCTATACGTTTCTTCTCACGATTGCTCATCTAAGCCATCTTTCTTCTCCTTATGAACGAAAAAAACCGATTCCTCACGGAATACGGGTGATACTGCGAGCAACCTGAAGGCATACCTACGTCATCCCCGTATCTCTGCGGGATATAGTAAACGCCTTAAATTTGCTTAGTTCGTAACGCATTTTTTCTTCCTTCTACCGAAGTATACCGCATTATACTCCAAAGTCAAGCAGAATCCTTCAATTTTTTGTCCAAACATAGGGGCCACCGATAATTTCCTGTATCTCTATCGGCGCTCGGACGACCAAAACCCCTCGCCACGGTCGTATTGTGTTGTCTCCACCATTCTCACGCCAACTGTCCGGCTCGATCACGCTACGAATCAAATCAGCCAGTTCTTTGATATCTAGCAGTCCCTTATCATCTTCGTCGTCTGTTCCTTCACTGCCGGAAAATGGGTTTTCTGACCCTGTACTCTGACCGCCATTATCGAGGCTGATCGTCGGTCCCTTGAAATTGGGGATGCGATGGAGCAAATCTGCAACCGAATAGACTCTGATGAACTTTATCTGATCCCAATGGGTTTTTGTGGAGATCATCGTAATGTCATCGACGGTATGATATCTCAAAGGAACGTCGGATACCAACTTGAGGGCATTATCCAAAATACTGCCAAGGGAAACGTTGGACAACGTTAGGGTGACAGGCGTATCCTGCTCAATGCCTGCTGCATTCAAAGAAGTCCAGTCAACGAGTACATTCTGGCTTAGTTGCTCACCATACCAATCCACAACCTCACTCAAAGGCTTTTCATCCCAGTCAACAGCATAGAGCATCTTGACGGTGAACGTCCTTGCCTGAAATTCTTCTGCCGCTCTGGCGGCTCGTACATTTTCCATCAGGCCAAAAGTACCAAATATACACAATGCCGCAATTATGGATACAAAAGCAACTGAGTACCTGTTCATTCTAAAGGCTCCAAAGGAGTAAGGTGAGTTTCAACCTCATTTGGCTTCACCCAGAAATCGTAATCCAGAGCTTCTTTCATCCAGGGGTGTGGAGACTGCTCCTTTCCTTTAATGAGTTTACGAATGTCTTCGGTGAAGTCTAGCCGTATATAATGGTCTTTAGGATCATACGAGACTACCCGCAATACGATCCCTTCCTTGATGTTCTGACATCCGACATCCGTAAAGACGGTTGGAGCCTTTTCAACGCATTCATTGAAGTAAGTGCCAGGAAAGAATCGAATGGGCTTCTTAACTTTGACAAGTGGAAACCGGTTGAGTCGGGCGTTAGTCCACGTAATCATACGGTTCTCACGATCACGATGCATTTGTTCGAATTGCCTTGCCTCAGTTACCCACTTCTTCTTATCCTTGTCACCAGTATATCTGATGTTGTGAGCGCCCAGGATGTAGCGCATACGTTTTTTGGATAATCCTTTGGCATCCTCGACAGTTAGGTTCTCATTATGTGCTGTGTTGAATTTGCCAACAATCTCATCCCAGTTATTTGCGAAAATAAGCTTGTTCTCCCGTTCAAACTTGAACCATCTTTTCTCTCGGGTGGTAGCAGCTAGCTCACCCTCGATCCAAACTTCATCCATTGGATCAAACCCAAATTTTTGGATCATTGCTGCTTTTCGATTTATTTTTGCATCAGCCATTTGTTCGATCTCTTTACTCTTAATTTTCTGCGGTATTGTATAACCCTTTTCCTTGGCAATCTGAGATACAACCATCTGAGTCTGTATTAACTCATACTGAAGTTGATGAATTATATCTGTGCTGCAAGCCTCCGAAGGCAAGAGCCAAAAGCATTCAAGCCCTGTAATCTCTTTGTCCCTGTATGAGAAGACTGGCACGCTATGAACATTATGGCCTACTGAAAGAGACCTATATTCCAAGAACTTGGCAGGCTCTTCAACAAAGCCAATATTCACATCATATATTATAATGACTTCTTGTTCAGAAGATAATTTCCTGCGTTTCATAGGTTTTGGCGGCAAGGAAACCCCACCGATGCGTAGCATCGGCAGCCCATAGGGCTGCCCCTTGTGGGTGGGGAGGAATTGCCGCACTATCCTTTACTAAAAATTCTTCCAAATTATACACTTTTCTTAAAGGAGTTCACTCCTATTACGTATAATATAGTAATTATGATACTTGCACGTAAACTCAAATTAACTCCTACGCCAAAGCAAAAGGCTGTCCTTCAAGAAACTCTTGCTCAATACAAAACGTGCATTCAACACTGTCTTTCTGTAGGTTTCCAGAAAAAACTGACATCTGGCTCTAAAATCCACGCTAAAACCTACTTCCCTTTACGAGCACAAACTATACTGCCTTCTCAACTGGTCTGCTCTGCCAGAACCAAAGCAGTTGAAACTCTCAAGGCTATCAAGAGTAAGACCAAAGGAAAGTGGAATATCAAAGAACCTGCTGCTCATAGATTCCCTGCTATCCGTTTTGACAGGAACTCCTGTTCCTACACTGGTACGGGCATTAAACTTTCTACCACTCAAGGAAGAATAGAAGTTCCACTTATTCACTATCCATTTGTAGATGGAGACTGGAAATGTTTGAAGCCAACGTGTGAACTTCAGTATAAGGTTTCTAAAGACGAGTGGTATATCATAGCAATGTTTGAAGTCGCTCCACAACCAAATTCTTCTGGTAATGAAGTTCTGGGTATTGATAGAGGCATCAAACAGATTGCTGTTCTTTCTAACAATCAGTTTGTTAACTCTAAACATCTCAGAAAGGTTAAAGGTAAATATTCTCATCTTAGACACAAGTTGGCTAAAAAAGGCACAAAATCCGCTAAACGTCTTTTGAAGAGACTTAGTGGAAAGGAACACCGTTTTGTTAAAGACGCCAATCACTGTCTGTCTAAGATGATAGTCAAGCTTCCTTTTGATGTTTTCGTGCTTGAGAAGCTGTCTATCAGACCTAAGAAAAGACTTGTAAGGTCTTTTAACAAAAGGCTGATGGGATGGAGTTGGAAACAACTTGAACAGTTTTTGGCTTATAAAGCAGAACTTGCTGGCAAGAAGGTTGAGCACATTGATGCTCGTTATACTTCCCAGAAATGTTCTGTTTGCGGTCATATTAAGCGTTCTCAACGAGAAGGTCTTAGTTTTTGCTGTTCTAAGTGTGATTTCAAACTCCACAGTGACTTAAATGCTGCACGTAACATCAGGAATAATTTTTTTGAAGCTCAGAGTGCTATAGGTGTTCTGAGTAGGTCTTCTTCAATAGACCATACGTCTCAAGCACTCAGTGTTTAGGGACAATCCCCTCCCCTTGTGGGAGAGGTAATTGAACAAAACTCATGGCTTTTACCAAATCTGCTTGAGCCAAGTATTCTTCCACATTCTCAATTAGATCATCCATGTTGTTCACAACCAGTACACCTCTATACTCGCAGTACCAAGTGATCTTCTCAGCAGATTTGGTATCTGCATCAATCAGTACAATCACTTGTTTTCCTCTGCCTACGGCATCACCAAGCTTAAGCATACTGTAAGCACTGTCCCATTCTCTGCAAAGATAGAACAAAACCACTTCGCTATCTTCTATATTTTTCAACTCCTTGGCTACTTGATTGGCTTTCTGTGAAGCATTGAACGAATCGTATTTGGGATCAATGGGATCAAATACCGTAATATCTCTTGCAATACGATTCTTAAACTCTGTGCGCCACTCGGTATTTGTATAACCGGTTAAGTAAATATCGAACATTTTTCGATCTCCTTAGTTTGATTCTTTAGTGGACGTTGAAATGTACATAGTGAATTGCGCTTAAAACGTTCTCATTATACAACAGCATCAGCAGAACATTCTCAGGCATCGACATTTTCTTGGATTTTTTTGATGACCTCAAAATATTTGCAATTGCGACAACAGACCCGGTATCGAGTCTTGCGTTTTGACGCAAACCAGTCACACATATTTGTTTCGCTTACTCCAAGGAAACTTCCGTCAGCCATGATTCTCTTTGTGCACTTTCCTTCAGCTACCGGGGGTTTAGATTTGGGCTTGCTCATGTTTGTCTCCAAGTTCAGGAATAGGGCTGCCTTCTCTGCCTCTATTCTTGCTCATTATGCCTCTAAAATCCTACCAAGAAGAAAAAAGGAAAATATTTGGAGGAGTTGCTTGACTTCTGGCGTATAATACGGTATGCTTGAGAGTCCATCAATGGTGGTGGATTTGGAGCGAGAAACCAATGTACCTCAGACAGTCCCACAATTCGATGCCCGTATCAACGACACGACCCGTCGTCACGGGCATTGAGCGCCCAGAGACCGCAGCACCGCAGCATAGCGGACAAGAAGCTGCCGGTAATGGGAGCTTAGAATTGTAGGGCTGACGCCATAAGAGTTTTTCAAGCCCTGCAATTCTGAAAAGGATTGCAGGGCTTTTTTAATGCCTAGATGCAGTTCCCAAGGATTGCAGGATAGCAGGAAAGGAAATTGCGATGATCTTGGCATGTAACTGTAAACACGATTTTCAGGATAAGCGGTACGGGGTAGGGATGCGAGCCATGAATCGAATTCCCAAGCAGCAAGGGCCTGATGCGTGGCGCTGCACTGTTTGTACGACTGAGCATACAGGCAAGGAAGAGAAGAAGGCTGAAAAGGGCAAAAAGAAATAGGTATTGGTATTGGTATTGGTATTGGTATTGGATTGGGTAGGCATTTTGATCCGAGGAAGCCGACGTTGGTTCAGGCGGCGCACTGTTAATGCGTGACATTCGGTGGTTCGATTCCACCCCTCGGAGTTATGCAACCTAAGAAGCTGTGAGCTGCGGCAAGACTCAGTGGATATAAATGCCTTTGGGCGGGTTGCTTGCACTTCGGTGCAGACAAGTGAATAGAGCCAGCAGAAGGCTGGACAAGTCTTGGACACTGTGCTTTTAACGGTGGAGTGACTATAAAGATGATGTTAATAAGTGCTACCGCGCTTGGGGTTCGCGCCTCAAGCGCTCTGCTCCTGTCGTCCAGTGGCTAGGACGCTAGACTCTCAATCTGGAAACGCTGGGTTCGAATCCCGCCAGGAGCATTGAGCAATGCTGTGCTTGTGGCAGATCATTTGATACGCTTCTTCTGTCGATAATTCAAAGCCGGGATAGCGCAGATGGTCGTCAGCCATATTGCAAGTGATAATGTCTTGAGATGATTCGTCAGCGAATTGTGGACTGTAAATCCAGTGCCGGAAGAATGGATACGCTCGTAGTAACTCTTTCTTCTGAGTTCCTGGGAAATGGAGCATCTGAATCTTTTCAAGGTTGTCAGTGGAAACAACCAGCGGCCTCCACCACGAGAACCAATCGTGTAAGACTCGCAAAGTATAGTGACCTTCCAGATGCAGTTGCTTGATAGCGACATTGAGGATTGGAGCATCTGGTTCCTTTGGTCCGTAGAATATGCGATCTTTATAGACGACATCAGCGAACCGACGAGCAAGACGATCTGATTTGACGCAGAAGAAGCCACCACCTGTCATGGCTTGGTTGTAGTTCATAACGTGATTTTGAGGATTGTCCTTCCATCGTGATTTGAATGGATGAAGAATTGTACCGTAGTCTTTGAGGAAATCGTAATATCTCCCTAAGATTTGCCTTTCATCCAAAAAAAAATCGGCACCAACTAGAAACTCAAATTCGGGGTTGTTTATCCAGTCTTTGACAACGGTGACATCCCGAACAGCGAAGCAATCTTCATCGCAGAAGATTTCGATCTCGCCTGGTTGAGCGAGCGTCAGTGGGATGTACTTCCAAAGGTATGCCCTTCTTGGTATGTCTGAGTCAAGATCGTGTTGATCTATAAACTCGACTTTACTGAAATCTCCATCAGGCATTTGTAAGCACCGATGAATGAAGGACTTAAGATTGTCACCGTGGTATAAGATGACGAAGCGAGCATCTGGGAAGTATTGCTGAAAGGATAGCAGAGACAGATTAAGCATGAGAATATGTTCTTCTGTACCTTCAGTTGACCACCGAAAAACGATCATGCACTATTATACTGGCCCGGTAGTTTCTACTGGTTAGAAATATCAGAAGTATAATATGGCTGGCCTTGTAGTTTCTGTTGGCAGAAATACTTCCCTTTCAAGGAAGAGTTCGCCGGTTCGATTCCGGTCAAGGCTATTATGAATGCTAAAGATTATTTCATCCTGAATCTGCCAGATCATGCAAATACTGCACACTTTCACAGGGAATCTCCTTGTAAGAGTTGTGGTTGCGATAACCAATTTTGACTTTTGGAAGTTAAATTTTATGACAATCCATTTCATACATATCCCAAAGACGGGCGGTCAATGGGTTCGATATTCTTGTGGACTTGTTAGAAGAGGGCATTTTGAGTTCTTAGAAAACAGAAGTGAACAAGTAACGTTCATAAGGTATCCACTTGACCGATGGTTATCTGCAATGAACCATAGCCTTACAAAGCATAATAACCTAAAAGATAAACCAAAGAAATATCCACGATATAAACACACTAGGGCAGTAATGGAACGTGTGTTAAAGGAGAAAGGCAAAAAATTATACGAGCGGATGATTGAAAGCCAAATGAACTACAACATCATGGTGAGGCAATTATCGGGGATTGAGGACACATCAAACATCCGTAGCCACGTAAACAACCGAGCAGAAGAATTAAAAAAGTGGAGAGCCTATCAACCGTTGACGACCGTTGAGAAAAAATACACACCAGATGAAATGGAACTATTCCTTCATCGAGCCAAAGAAAATCTGCATAAGTTGGATTTCGTTGGACATTTCAACAATCTTGTTTTGGACACTATTAGACTATCAAAGAAATTCAAATTACCCTATAATCCCCCAAAACGTAGAATTGGGGAAACACGAAAACAATTTGTAATTGAGGACCAATACATAAAGTATGTGAAGATGCTTAACTCTTACGATATGCGACTCTACAAGTATTTCGTAAAACACGTGTATGAGCCTTGTTAATATCAATAACCATTTTTGAATGACAACCTACTATTGTCGCATAGATTAAGGTATTACATCCCAATCAGTATGTAACAAAGCTGCCTTGAGTTTGCCAAAAGCATATTGAAGAACGTCTCTAATTCTCTCTCTGCTCAGCCTCATTTCATCGCTAAGGTCTTGAAAAGTTCGTTTTCCTTTTCCATCTAATCCCAGCCGTTTGACGACTAATATCTTCTCTCTGCTATTTAGAACATTATCTGACTGTATTAGATGGTTGATTTTGTCCCTTAAATCTGAGAATGAAAATCTTCCACGCCACTCACTTGGGACTAATTCGCTCCAATCAACATTTGTTTCCTCAACTACGCCAGTGCCATAATTCGGATTCTCTTGAGATCGTGGAATGTGAGCAAAATACTGGGGGAATGCCCTCATATAATGTCTTAATCGAGTGTCAAGCGTATCATATGTGGGCAGATAACCACCGTGAGCATCAGCCAGTTCTTCTGCCCTCTGTATATGTTCTAACCGCTGTCGGGATATCGGGCGGTTGCTAAATGGTCGATCTTTACGACTAACGGGCTGTTCTTGAGATATTTTCTGTAACCAATTCATAGTATAATACTCGTATGCCCCCTTGATCTATGGGCAGAGTGCTTAGTCTATTACCACTTTTAGGGTGTGGGGGAGTCTGGCCACCCCGCCTGCTTTGGAAGCAGGAGATCGCGAGTTCAAATCTCGCCACCCTGATTACGGAATGTAGCTCAGTCTGGTCAGAGCGCTGGCTCGGGGAGCCAGGTGTCGGAGGTTCAAATCCTCTCATTCCGATTGCCATGTGTAATTAGTAGCATGGGAGCCGATAGTATCAATTACTTCTCCTAAACTTGTAGTCCTTGTCCCTGGTCCTAAAAGTCTGGGGAGAACTCCAACCAGTCCAAACTCCGTTGACCAACCGCTTGTATCGAAGTTTGTATCTGGTATTATTCCTCAATATAATTTGCAATTTATCACGAGTTAACCGCTTCAAATTCCCATTCGTCCTAAACTGAGCAGCATTCTGCGAGTTCAAAGTAAATAGTGGTCTATCAAATGTCTGCGACTGCTCTGTTATCTGATAAATTATTGCCGTATGATGATCCTCAACTCGAATGGTTATATAATCTTTTTTTACCTTCTCGGTAGTCGTGCTACCGTCTGTTTGCTGTATACTGAAAACAGGATTAGTTGCTGTTGCTGTCGCAGTCCATTCAGCAGACAATGTTATAGTATCTGCATCATGGCTAACTTCTGATAGATTTGAAACAAAACGATACCCCATTGACCACCAGTCTTGTCCAGACTGTCGAGCAGATAGTAAATCAGCCTTTGCGTCTGCATTTAGTTCTATACGCATATTAGGAGTAGTAGTATCATAAATCACTTCAAGAGGGTTTTCATACCAAGTAGCAGGATCATCTGTATCGGCAAACCACGCAGCACCATCTGTGGCATCAATTCCTGTTGCCACAGGATTAACTGTAGCTTTTTGAAGACCAACGAGTTTAGATTGTGTGCCTGTTGGTCGATAGTGAAAAGTCAGATTGTCAATGGATGTTACATTTGCAGGAATGCTGCTAATATCAAATGATACACCGCTTCTTATTTCTGTGAAATCACCGCCACGTACTGTTATAGAAATAGCCCTAAATTTGTTGGGGTTCGCTGTTAAAGAATATGTTACTGGCCCAGTAGAAGGAGTTGTTTGGCTAATATACCCAATCCAATTAATTGGTAAATCACTGGTAGTTGAACTATCTGGAATAGTATAGTGGACCCTTGCTTCTGTTAGATTTTCGTTAAGTGAGAAATCTAACAAAGATTGGTGCATCTGAAATGCAAACCAATTTTTAGAAGCATTAATTTGTGAAATTATTTCATCTCTGGCATCCGTATTTAGTTCTATTATTCTATTTCCCGTTAAACTTCCAAAAGTAGTAGAAGTACCATAAGAATCAGGAGAAGTTTGTATCCATAGTACATTATTAGAAGTAATACTGGGTTGTGCTGTTGGTACCCATGTTACCGTGCCACCTCCACTAGCTGAATTTACATTTCCTTTTACGACAACTCGTTCAATAGTGGCATTAGATGGTAAGGTACTTATATCATATTCAGCAAAAAATCGGTAAGGATCAATAGTGCTACCACTATCATCACCAACCAAGAACGGAGTTGTGGTATCTCTTGAATAAGTGTTACCAACAGAGGTTTTAGTCAAACTAAATTCAGTGACAAGAGGTAATGATAGAACTTTAATTGAAGCCATTTAACTTTCCCCGTAGAGTAAGTAGTGCGTACCATATTTTATCTTTATCGTGACGACATCCACATTTTTGAAAACATTTGTAAATTCTGATGTATCTAAGGGCTGTCTACAACACCATAATCCAAAGATGGCGTCATCTTTTAGATATTCCCTAATACGCAACAATCCTTCATTTGAATATGCCCATGCGTGATTTTCTGGAAAATCAGGGTAATCATCAATATCAATTAGGATCGCATTGTAAGGACCATTCCAATTTACGCTAAAAAAGTCATCAACGATCAGATTCACTCTGGGATCGTTCAAACATTCTGTATTAGATAAAGTGGTTTTATTCCATTCTATTATCTGTTCAGAATTCTCGATTACATCAACTTTCTGCACTGATTTATAGGATAATGCAGTCTTGAGTGTATACCCCATTCCTAGGCCACCTATTAGAATGCTCAAATTGTCACCAAGTTTGTCAATTGCTTGATGAGCTAATTGTTCTTCTGATTCAGTAAAACGATTGCCCATAATCAGCCGCTTACCGTCCCAGATTCCACAAGTACCAAGTTCTGTCTTGAGTTCCATGCGATTCAAGTCCTATGGTTTATTGCCAATGCAGCATTGCCTGCATCACGATAAATTTTCTGCAACCAATTTCGACCTTCAATAGAGGCAGTAGTTGACATGGGTTGACCTCCCAAAATATCATTAGAATACGAATAGGAATAATAACCATCTTGAGCAATGGCTGGCTCTCCTGCTGGAAAACGACCTTTCAAAACACGTTTAGCATACTCATAGGAATAATAAGCATTTTGAGCAATGGCTGGTTCTCCTGCTGGAAAACGACCTTTCAAAACACTTTTAGCATACTCATAGGAAGCATAAGC
>Ga0114931_10003504_pt1 | contig 19848 bp, 14 predicted proteins | sample 2SBtaG_FD_89579 | JGI IMG/M metagenome (GOLD analysis project Ga0114931, IMG submission 89579) | Deep subsurface microbial communities from Kolumbo volcano to uncover new lineages of life (NeLLi) - 2SBTROV14_V59a metaG | ecosystem: Environmental > Aquatic > Marine > Volcanic | place: Kolumbo...
AACACGCGCACTGCCGCTGATGACGCCGATTTCTACTCAGTCTCCAGGTGTCCAAGGCTGGCTTTTGGCCAAAGGAGACGCCGCTCTGTTGATGTCGGAATTGCGGCGACGGACTGATTATCGCGAGCACAACCCGCCCCATCAGATGGCACGCAACGGCCAATCGCTAGTGATTTCTTCCATGAAAACTCGCTCCTACACCAAAGGAATTATTCGCACCAAGCAAACTTGGCCTGGCTACCAACCCGAGCTGGGTCAACTCGACGAGGGGTTTTCGTTGGAGTTCAGCCCACTGCTGGCCCTGGACACGCGAACCGTCGACGCGGTAGTGAAAGTCAGACTAGCCCAAGTCGAAAAGATGCTGTCAGTCAAACTGGAGGTCCCCTCATCAATCGCCCCCAATCAACGGGCCGAGTGCCAAGTACCGCAGATGACGATGGTCCAATTGCACGAGCGTTTCCGCTGGCCAACCGATCAGGTGCTACTGCTAAGCATGGGCGTCGTCGCGACGCCAGGCCCGAAAAAGCCCAATATGCTCATCGACTCTCTCCCACTGCCAAAGGGCGCTCCCCGAGCCGATGCACTTCTGTTTGTCGAGAGCCGAGGGCCTGTTGCGCCGACTCTTCCTGGAAGTACGAGCCCAACGCTCACGACCAGTCGGCCCAATCAGACATTCCATGGTCGGTATTGAGCATGTATCCCTGGGCTCTCCTGTTTCCCCATTCCTCTTGGACGAGCGACCAACGGGAGCGGATCGACTGTTGCGGCCCTGCCGTAGTAGGCTGTAGATTATGTGCTTTGTGTTTCCGATCCCCAGCCTCCTTGCCTTATGCCTGCTTCTTCCAGTTCCAGACGATGTGTTGCAATTACAGGTCTAGGCGTCGTAGGCCCATTAGGCAACTCGCCCGCCGCAATGTGGGAGGCGCTCTGCGCCGGCCGCAGCGGTGTCGATGTGCTCTCGCTCCTGCCACCACTTGAAAACCGTGTTTATTTTGGTGGCGAGGCTAAACAATTTTCAGGGTCGATCGCCGACTTTGGCGTCGTGACAAAAGACCAGAAGAAAGCGATTCGCAAGTCGCTGAAGGTGATGTGCCGCGAGACCATCATGGCCGTGGCCGCCGCCCATCAAGCCGCGGCCGACGCCCATCTTGCAGACCAGCCAGTCGACCCAGAACGTTCGGGAATTGTCTTCGGCAGCGACTATATGCTTAGTCCTCCCGACGACTTTACCGACGGGATGCTCAAATGTGGAGCCCAGGAGGGCAAAGTCGAGTACGCCAAGTGGGGCCAGGCGGGACTGGCTGAGATGAATCCGCTCTGGATGCTTAAGTACCTGCCGAATATGCCAGCGAGTCATATCGCGATTCTCAACGACCTACGCGGACCCAACAATTCGCTTACCTTGCGCGAAATCGCAGGCATCATGGCCGTGCGCGAAGCGGCGCAAACTATCCAACGAGGACACGCCGACTGTATGCTTGCCGGCGCCACGGGAACACGTATCCATCCCTTCAAAACCGTCCATGCAGTTCAGACCGAGCAACTCGCCAATCCCGAGTGTGAGCCCGCCCGAGCCTCCTGCCCATTTGACCTGCACCGAACAGGAATGGTTGTCGGTGAAGGCGCAGGCGTCATTGTGCTTGAAGAGCTGGAATCAGCTCGCCGGCGCGGGGCCACTATTTATGGCCTGATCGCAGGAGCAAGCAGCAGTGTCGTGACCAATTCCAAGCTTGAAGGCCAGCGAGACAAAGCAATGACCAACGCTGCACGCAGCGCGATGGATGAAGCAGAGATCTCTGCAGACCGGTTGGGACACATAAGTGCCCACGGCTTGGCAACCACCGACTGCGATGCCGAGGAGGCCCGAGCGATCCACGCAACCCTAGGCTCTGCGGGCTCAAAGGTCCCCGTAGTAGCCGCGAAAAGCTATTTTGGCAATCTAGGCGCCGGGAGCGGAATCCTCGAATTGGTAGCCAGCACGATGGCCCTGAATCAGGGGCGGCTCTTCCGTACTCTAAATTTCAAGACACCCGACCCTCAAGCCTCGTTGGCAGTCACGTCGGACGACCAACAACCGGCAGGCGACAGCTTTCTAAAGCTGAGCGTCACACCACAGGCTCAAGCCGCGGCCGTGGTTGTGACGCGAGTGGATTAGAGCGTCAGACCCCTTGCTCTGGGTTGCTCTGAAGATGGAGGCGCACTCGCCTCGGGGCTCCCCGGACCGCGTGGCGGTCCGGCTATCAGGTGTCTGAAGAGCACTTTGGGTTCTCAAGAACTGATGGATCAGCTATCGCATGAGAATTGCAACTCAACATCTCAAGCAAGGAATGTCCCATGCCCCAATGACCAACACGGAGGTGAAAAAAACCAAAAATTCATTGGTCATTGGTCATAGAATCCAAACAGAGGACTTTGCAATCCTCCTGTCAGCAATCGGTGGTGGCTTGACATCCCAAATATTGGCCGTTATCGTGGTTAGATTGCGAACCACTTTAAGCTGGTTCCGCTGGCGAGTTTAGGGCGATTCTGCTCAAAGCAGCCAAAGGGGGACCAAGACGAGCCACGGCCCTTAAAAAGTTGATGCTATAACATGTGGAATGAGTCATGCAGGAGCGTATGACACCTTCCCGTCCGACAATTTGAACAATTCGATTTGCCTAGCGGCCGGCGACATACGCCGCGGAGAAACAACCTCATGAACCCCAGTGAAGTGCTGAGAATCGTAGATGCTATTCATCGCGACAAGAACATCGACAAAGAAATCGTGTTCGAGGGTATTGAGGCTGCGCTGATCTCTGCCGCCAAGAAGCACTATGGCGAAGAGGCTGATATCGAGGTCCGAATTGACCGCGACAACGGGACCATCACTGCCTCCTGCAATGGCGAGCCGCTCGACTCGGAAGAAACCGTCGGCCGCATCGGGGCTCAAACTGCCAAGCAGGTGATGATTCAGAAAATCCGCGAGGCCGAGCGGGATGCACTCCACGATGAGTACAGCGAACTGATTGGCGAAATGGTCAGTGGCATCATCCAGCGATATGAGGGCGGCGCTGCGACGGTTGCGCTAACGAATGTCGAAGCGATTCTGCCGCGTAGCGAGCAGATTCCTGGTGAAACACATCACGTAAACGAGCGGGTGAGGACGACTGTTTTCGAGGTACGAAAATCGGGCAGCCGCGTCAAAGTGATTCTAAGCCGCGCACGTCCCCAACTAGTTCAGCGCTTGTTCGAACAAGAGATTCCAGAAATTGTCGATGGCGTCATCGAAGTACGCGCCATGTCGCGAGAGCCCGGCTACCGCTCAAAGGTTGCCGTGAGCAGTAGCGACCAGCGGGTTGATTGCGTTGGGGCCTGCGTTGGGGTACGCGGTAACCGCATCAAAAACATCGTGGACGAACTTGCCGGCGAGCGCATCGACATCGTGCGCTGGGACGACAATCTTGAGATATTTATTCCCAACGCATTGCAACCTGCCGAGGTCGAGCAGGTCATCCTTTGCAAAATGTTAGGACGAGCGATTGTGCTCGTTCGAGAAGATCAGTTGTCGCTGGCCATCGGGCGGCGCGGCCAGAATGTTCGTCTGGCAAGCAAGCTATCTGGCTGGGACATCGAAATCATGACTCAGGAAGAGTTGGCCGAGTCGATCGATCGGGCTGTGCAAGGTTTTAGCGAGATCGAAGGAGTGGAGGTCGAGCTGGCAGAGCGCTTGGTCGAAGAAGGTTTCCTCAGCTACGACGATTTGACGATCATCGAGCCTGATGCGCTGATGGAAATGGGGGGAATGACTGCCGAGCAGGTAGATCATGTGGTCGAACAGGCAGAAGCTCGCGCGGAGGAAGCAGAAGCTGCCGCGACTGAAGCACGCCGGTTAAAACGTGAACAAGATCGTCAGGCAGCCATCGAAGCAGATAAGACGGCTAAGGAAGCGGCAATTGCTGAGAAAAATGAGGCAAAGACTGAAGAACCGCAAGATGAACAGGCTGAGCAAGCTGAGCCGAGCGATGAAACTCCCAGTTCGTCTGAAACAAAAGAAGTCGCTGAAGATGTGGCAGTTAACAGCTCTGGCGCCGATGAAGAGGCCGCAGTTCAAGATGCGACAGAAGAGAGCAAGACCGAAGTACCCGCCAGCCCGCCCGACAGCGGTTCTGAATAGTTGGTACCCTGTATAATCAAAATAGAATATGAACTAGTGCTTTGTCACAACTAAAAATTAGGGTGCTAGCTGACAGAAGTCGTTTAATGGTAAGTTGTTCTGTCAGCTAGCGCCCTAATTCTAAGAGTAGTCAAAGCACTAGTAAGTTTATCCAAGCTGTAATTGTCCAAGCTGGCGTGGTTGTTGGAGGACGTTCGTTATGGTTTCCTAGTGATTGAAAGAACCGCGAGTAAGCGCCCCGTCCCGTAGAACCAAGCTGATTAGAGACTTTAGCGCAAACTCGCCCGGAGAAATTTGTCTTGGCCATCCGCATATACGCATTAGCTAAGGAACTGAAGGTTGACAGTAAGGAACTGGTTGATGTCTGCGCAAGTGCAGGCATCTCCGGGAAGGGTTCTGCGCTGGCCAGTCTTACTGACGAAGAAGCTGAAAAGCTTCGCAATCACCTTTCAGGTCCAACTTCTGCGGCAAGTTCCTCCCTAGCAAGTGCAAGCCCGATAGCACCTGAACGTCCCAGCAAACCGGCGACCGCTGAGGGCAAGATGCCAGTCATCCATGCCCCCCGCTCCACGGGGCCTCTTGCGGGAATACGAAAGTCGACGACTCGCCCGCCCGAAGCCGTCGAGACTGCTGAAGCTGCCAAACCTGCCGAACCTACCCCAGCGGCACCAATCGAAAAAGAAGACAAAGGGACACGCTCGCCTGGACCTCTTGCTGGCGTAATGAAGCGCGAAGATTATATTGGCCCCGGTAACGCTTCGGGGAAGCTTCGTAACATCGGAGGACCGAGCTCTACGGGCAAGGAGTCGAAACCTTCCAACGGTGGAGCGCAGCGTAGTCGCCCAACAGTCAAACTCGCGCCCATCCCAGCGGTAGAGCAGCCGACCCCTCAATCAAGTTCCAAGGCAAGCGAAGAGCCCACTCAAAAGCCGGACATGAAGCTTCCTGCCGACGCTCTCCGAGCAGGTAAAGGCGGAGTAAAACCACTTTCCGCTCATTTACGTCGTCATGAAGAATCGCTTGAAACGGCAAAACGAGAGGCAGCTGGGACTGAGAAGAAAGAGGCAGAAGGGAAATCGCGAGGAAAACGGGGCGCCTCGAAGACTCCCATGTTGGGTGGTCGCGAGCAACGCCAGCTCGGTCGTCAACGTCAGCCGCAGAGACGTGGCTCGATGGAGAATCGGCCTCGTCGATTCCGCCGTACTCGCCGTTCGGGGGTAAACTCTGCTGCTCCGCGAAAGAACAAGGTCTCGTTGCAGCTTCCTTGCACAGTTCGCGAGCTATCCGAGGCGGCCGGAGTTCCTGCCAGCCAAATCTTGCGGATCCTTATGGAAGAAGGCGTGATGACTTCCATCACGGCCCAAATGGACCCCGAGATGACCGAATTTGTCGCTGCCGAGTTGGACTTCGATATTGTGCTGAAGGAAGCGGTAAGTGTTGAGGATCAACTGCTGGTGGGGATTCTTGAGCAGGAGGACGCGGAAGAAGATCTTGTCCTCCGGCCTCCCGTTATTACGTTCCTGGGCCACGTCGATCACGGCAAGACATCGCTACTAGATCGCATCATCGATACCGATGTGGTTGGCGGCGAGAGCGGTGGTATCACACAGCACATTCGCGCCTACTCAGTCGATCGCGATGGCCGTAAAATATCCTTTGTCGACACGCCTGGCCACGAAGCGTTTACTGAAATGCGAGCCCGAGGGGCCAATGTTACCGACATTGCCGTTTTGGTCGTTGCCGCCGACGATGGCATCATGCCTCAAACCGAGGAAGCAATCAGCCACGCCCGTGCCGCAGAAGTTCCGATCGTGGTGGCCCTGAACAAGACCGATCTCCCCGGCGTCGATATCAATCGTGCGATGCAAGGTCTCGCTGCAAACGAACTGCTACCGAGCGAGTGGGGTGGTGAAGTTGAAGTGATAAAAACAAGCGCTATCACTGGCGATGGTGTCGATGAGTTGCTAGAGACCTTATTGACCGTTGCTGAGCTGCACGAATTTAAGGCCAATCCCAATCGGTCTGCCCTAGGGACATGCCTTGAAGCCCAGCAAGAAACGGGACGTGGCGTCGTCGCAAAAGTCATCGTTCAAAATGGCACACTTCGCGTGGGCGATGTGATTGTCTGCGGCCAGGCCTACGGGCGAGTGAAAGCGTTGTACGACTCCTTGCACCCAAACCGACGCCTCGAGGAAGCGGGTCCTAGTACTCCGGTGAACCTGACGGGTTTGAATTTAGCGCCAGGTGCTGGCGACCACTTTTATGTTCTAGACGACATTGCTGATGCTCGCACGATCGCCCAGTCGCGATCAGACTCCGCACGCGCAAACACACTCAATGTTGGCATCCAGCATGTAACGCTGGAGAATCTGTTTGATCGCCTTGAAGGGACCGACGAGGTTCAAACACTCAATCTGATTTTGCGAGCTGATGTCCGTGGATCGATCGAAGCGATTCAAAAGGAATTGCAGAAGCTCGATCATCCGGAAGTCAAGATCAAGCTTCTGCAGGCCACCGTCGGTGGCATTACCGAAGCAGACGTGACGCTAGCCGACGCTTCGGATGCGATTATCCTCGGTTTCAATGTCGTTGCCGACGAAAACGCGAGGATGCTGGCCGATGCCCGAGGCGTTCAGATCAAGCGTTACCAAATCATCTACAAGATTACCGAAGACTTGAAGGCAGCTTTAGAAGGTCTGCTCACTCCTGAAAAGCGGGAGCTGGATCTGGGCCGGGCTCTGGTGCAACAGACGTTCAAGATTAGTCGAGTTGGCACGATCGCCGGGTGTCGTGTGCTGGCAGGTACGATCGAACGTAATAGCCGAGCGCGAGTGATTCGCGATAACACAATTCTCGGAGACTATCCGATCGATACCCTTCGGCGTGAAAAGGACGACTCGAAGGAAGTGCGCGAAGGCATGGAGTGCGGCATCAAGCTCTCTGGTTTCAACGACGTAAAAGAAGGCGATATCTTTGAAGTTTATCGGATCGACGAAGTAGGACGCAGCTTCGACGATACGGTGAACCAGTAGTGTTTTAAAAAGGAATAAAGAAGTAATAACGATGACTTCACGACGCGTCCAAAAGGCTGCCGAGGCGATACGCGAAGTGGTCAGTATGGCCATTCTCGCCGATCTGAAAGACCCTCGCGTGGAAGGAGTCACGGTGACCTTTGTCGAGGTGTCGCCGGATATGCGGGCGGCTAAGGTGCATGTTTCGATCATGGGCGACGAGGCGGCCCAAAGGCTTTGCCTGAAAGGTCTGACCAGTTCTGCTGGTTATTTGCAACAAAAGATTTCTCGCAGGATCGACACACGCTACACGCCCCGTCTGAGCTTTGTGATCGACATGGGCGTTAAGAAATCGATTGCCATTGCCAAAATGCTCCATGAGATGCTCCCCGACGAACCATCGCCGCCCGACGAACCCCATGATTAGGTTTCAACCAAACGCAACGATCGCCTTGAACGTCGCTCTTAATCATCATCTCCACATATTCCACGCTCTTCTTTGCTCGCAACTAATATCAGACCAATTAATATGCCGATTAAGATTCTGAGTAAAATTATGATTGTGAAATAGGAGCAGCTCCAGTTTCCCACTTTCCCTTTATCCCACATATACCCCGAACAGAGATTCCCGCCGATGGCGAGCACTAACCGCGCAGCACTGATTAACAAGTTTCTTAAAGTCTCGAAACGACACTTTAAGCCTATTGAAACGATCAAAGATCGCACTCTGCTTGAACACCTGCTCTACGCATGCTGCTTAGAAGATTCTTTGCACGAGGTCGCAGATACGGTTTTTGAAGATCTATCGCAACAGTTCTACGATTGGAACGAAGTACGCGTGACTTCGATCCGCGAACTGGCAGTGATCATGAAACCCCTGAATGAACCGACCGAAGCAGCAAAACGTCTTAAGCGAGTTTTGCAAAGTGTGTTTGAGACCCACTACTCCTTTGATTTAGAAGCGCTGAAAAAGCAAAACATCGGTCAAACTGTCAAGCAAATTGAGAAATACAACGGATCAACCAGGTTTTCGATTGCTTACGTTACTCAACATGCTCTAGGCGGACATTCAATTCCCATTAATTGGGGTCTGCTCGAAGCGATGCGTGTGGTCGGTGTTGTTTCGGACAACGAGGCGAAGAAAGGCCGCGTACCAGGGCTGGAACGAGTCGTTTCCAAGAATAAAGGCATTGAACTCGGCACCCTGCTGCACCAAGTTGTCGAACTGCAACGAAGCCCCTATGGCCCAACGATTCGCAAGCTGCTTTTAGAAATTGATCCCGATTGTAAGGGCCGCTTACCAAAGCGAGCTAACAGAAAAGTTGAGCGAGAGGCTAGGGAAGCTGAGCTGGCAAATAAGGCGAGAGCCGCGGCTGAGGCAAAAGCCGAAGCAAGGCGACAAGCCGATGCAGCAAAGAAGGAGGCGGCAGCTGCAACAGCCGCCGCCGCGGCCGCAGAGGTTGCTGCGAAAAAGAAGAAAGCGGCCAAGGCTTTAGCGCCGCGACCCAAGGCAACCTCGAAGAAAAAGCCCGTCAAGAAAAATGTCGCTAAAAAGAAAGTGGTGACAAAAAAGAAAGTCGCCAAGAAGAAAGTGGCCAAGAAGAGCACTCCCAAGAAAAAGTCGGCCAAGAAAAAAAAATCGGCCACTAAGAAAACAACCAAACGCAAACCACGTTAAGCTGACTTTAGAATATTGGCTGAATGTTTCAGCCGCCAAGCGATTTCCCATCTAAGGCAAAGCACGAATGACGCCCTTTTTCCAGAGATGGGCCCATTGACGAAACAAGAATTATTGTATTTCATGCAAATACTTGCAGTTCTCACGTCGCGTTTTTTCGGATTTGGGTGTTTTTCGGCGAGCGGAAGATGAGAATTTACCAACGACAACTCGACCAAAGGTGTCGGATCAAGGGTGAGGGCTAGGATTTAGGAGCTAGGGAAATGAGGGCTTTCGCCCGCTGTACTAGCCCCTAAATCCTAGTCCCTCGATCTTCGTCAGGTTGGTATATTCCTATCTTCCGCTCGCCTTAGAATTCGTCATTTACCTAACCTCTCACCCTGACCTCTGACCTCGATTCAATGGCTGGACATTCTCACTGGGCTGGTATCAAGCATAAGAAAGCCTTGATCGATAATAAACGCGGCAAGGTTTGGAGCAAGCTCTCCAAGGCCATCATTGTTGCTGCAAAAATGGGCGGCGGCGACCCCGATACCAATCTCCGACTGCGCTACGCTATTAACGACGCCAAAGCGGTCAGCATGCCCAAAGACAACATCGAACGGGCAGTTAAAAAGGGCAGCGGCGAACTTGAAGGAAACAATTATGACGAGGTTCTCTACGAAGGCTATGGCCCAAACGGTGTAGCAGTGCTCTGCGAAATACTCACCGACAATCGTAATCGTACCGCACCGGAAGTCCGCAAGATTTTTGAAAAAGCGGGCGGCAAGCTCGGCGCCTCCGGCTGCGTTGCTTGGATGTTTGATCGTAAGGGCATCGTGGTGATTGATGGAGCTCAAATCGAAGAGGAAGCTCTACTTGAGTTAGCCATGGAAGCCGGCGCCGAAGACGTGAAAACTGACGATGGCAAGTACGAGGTCGTCAGCGATCCCGACTCCTTCTCCGGCTTACAAGACGCCCTACGGACAGCAGAAATCGAAATCGAAATGAGTACGCTCAGCCGGGTGCCCAGCGACACGATCGACCTTGATGCTGATGCGGCCAGAAAAGTTCTGAAGCTAATGGACGATCTCGACGATCATGATGACGTCCAAAAAGTGGCGGCAAATTTCAACCTGCCTGAGGGGGTGATGGAAGAACTGGGGATGTGAGACTTGGGCATCGGTAGGCTTACGCCTGCCACTCACCTTGGGAATACTCTTTAGTCCTTGCCAGGATGTGCGACTTTTGGCCAGTATTCTTGAAAGTCGAATTCTGGGCTGTTGTCTAAGTCGTGACACTCCATACATTTCTTTGCAACGACGGTGCCGTCGAAAACTTGGCCGTCCTTATTGCCTTCGTTTTCTACGATCTTCAATCGCATTGCCGCGCGGAGACTCTCGATCTCTTTTTCGCTAAGCTCCTCCTCGCCATTTTCAGCCGCAACATGAGCTGCCCCTGGCCCATGGCAGTTTTCGCAGCCGTTGCCGGTCAGATGCGGCGTCTTTTCAAGGCCCATGTAGCCAGACATGTAAGGAAAGAATTCCTGCGGTTCCCAGCCGGTGACATGGCAGCTCAAGCATTCTGGGTCGAAGTGCCGAGGTGGAACCAGCTTGACCAAGGTTTCGGTAGCATGTGCGTGTGGCGTCTTTTCAAATACTGCAGCCGCTTCGGTATGGCAATCGGCACACGCCTCGCTGCCCACAAAGCTGTCGGTGGGATGCTTCATGTTCATCAGCCCCAATTCATCCAGCCCCATATTCCGCAGCTCATCTTGATAGGCCGTCAGCATCGCTTGCATGTCGTCGGAATCGGCGAACCGATGATCCAGCGGCACACGCTGATAACGAAACGGCTGCTTGGGATCGTCATAGATTCCCACGACGGCTACATACATTCCTTTGTAACCAACTTCGATAAGCTGAGCGTGCGAACTTTTAATCTCGCGCATGTTAATTGGCGGTTCTTCTGCTCCCCCTGTCGTGGCGACCAATTGAAATTGAGGAAACTGTTGGGAAAGTTCCTTCGCCTCGCCTGGGTCAGCATGCACCATCAACACAAGAATGTCACAGTTTTCCTGTGCAAGTGTCGGCATCAATTCCTGCAACGCTTTCACGGGCTCAACCCATACAATGTCGGTGGCGTTCTTCAGCGCAGCTTGATATTTCTTGCCAAGCACAGACGTTACTCCGATCTTCTTTCCACCCGCTTCGGTCACCCGATACGGGCTCGTCAAGCCAAGACCCGGATCGATAATGCTCACATTGGCCGAAACGACGGGGTTAGCCCCGGATGGGATGTTGGTCAGGACGTACATCAAATAGCCCGAGTCCAACAGTAGTTCTCGAGTGCCTAACCCGACCGCAGAATAACCTAGCTCGGAAAGCGAATTGATCGCGTAATGGAACTTAATCTGCGCCTGCGGCCCCAACCGACGAATCTGGCCCCCCATGTCGAACGAAACAAGAGGCCAGCCTTGGCCCTTGAGTTGGCGAATGAACGTGTGTCGACGCTTCAGCCCCCCTTTTTGATTTTCCAAGCCAGCGCATCCGCAGGGTTCGATATAGCCATCCATTTCCCCTGAAAAGAGGATCGCGACTTTTGGTTTCGGCCAATCGACGAACAGAGGAAGGAACGCATCGTCGGCATGCCCTGCATCGCCAATCTTTGCAGGCGACTCGATTACTGCTTCGACCTGTTTGATCGCATCTTGCGAGTGGAGACACTCGACCATCGAAACCATCCAAACAGCTGCGATGCAGAAAGCAAAACCTCGTTGCCAATTCATTCCGTTCCGCCTATGAGATGCTGCTGTCCGAATTCGCATTGTTGTTAGCAATCTTGAAAATCCGCGGCCAATCGTTCTCTAGGCCGCAATGGTAGCGTCTAATAGGCCTGCCGGCCAGCACAACTTCTCTCACCCCCCACCCCCCTGTGGGCATCGAAATGGCTCATGGCCCGACAGCAAAATGAACCCGTAACTGCACCTCGGGCATATCGGGATGCGTGGTTTCTAAGACAATCGTCGCATCGGTGCTGGCAGGCTTTCCCAGCCACACCATCGGCTTGGTGCCTGCCGGAACTTCGACGACTAGGGGCACATGCAGTAGGTGTTCCTTCACCTGATGGCGTTGCCCAAGAGAGACCTTCAGTTCCGGCGGGTTGACGCTAGCAACCTTAAATTTGGTGTCCGCCGAAAATTCGCCTCGGACGACCAAATTCAGCCGCACACTCTTGCCTTCCGAGCTACGAATCTGGCCCAACGTAAGTAGCCCCCGTTTTGACATCCAACCTGGACCGTAGATCGAAATATCGCCGACGATATGGCTCGAAATCGGAATGTTAATTTTTTCTGCGTTCTCCAGGTTTGTGCTCAGGGTCAGTAGGCCTTGCATCGGCCCAATCGCTTTTCCCGCTCGATAGGTCGTCAGAATCTTGATTCCGCTGAGCGCATCGGGCACGGGTAACTGCTGCTTATCCAATGGCTCGAAGTGAACTTCGATTCGTGATTCGAAGCCCTTGCCAGAAATCTCGTAGTCGCTGATTTCTAATGACTCGTTGACATACGAAACGAGTAGGAGCTCCGATTCTCTCGTTTCTTCGGCTTGTAAAGTTCCATAGACCAATTCGGCGGGAATCAACAGGGTCGTCGAAGCAATCACGGTTCCTTCGACCGACAATTGAATATGCGAATGCAAGGGGTCGTTGGTGAGCAAGGTCGCCCCATGGCGAAACGGCCCAGGAGCGGTTTTGGCAATCCATTCCAAACGAACCTCGGTTTGACCGCCCGGCTCGACATCGTTTTTAGTAAGATCGCCGGCGGTACACTTGCAAGTTGTCTCGCCCACTTCGACATGGAGAGGACTCCCACCTACGTTGCGAAGCTTGAAGACATGGGACTTCGACGCCCCCACTTCGATACTACCAAACTCGTAGGTAGTTTCAGGCGTTTCCGCTCTTGGAGCACTCTCTTCGGCTTGCTGAACGGGCCCGCCCACCTCCGGCTCAGCCTCCTGCTTTGGCGGAGCCTGTTTTAGTAACGGCGTGTCAGACCGCATCTGCACAAACGCTAGGGTTGCTCCAAGTCCCATACCGGCAAGTGCCGAGCAAACGACAATAAATAGGAATACTCTCATACCTGTCTAGTTTAGCGTAGCCGATTCGGGTACGTCAATTTGCCGAGGATCGCAAGTTTTGGCGACAGCGCGAGAAAAACTCTTGATAATCGTGTCGCTGATAGTCGGGGAACGTCCAATCGAAGAATTTCCAGCCTCCACTGCGATAATTCAGTGTCACTTCGGCATAAATGCCGTCTCGAAGATAAATGCGATGGGCGTGATCCTTGGTCGAGGCCAACACCAACTTCGCCAGGGTAAGATAACCCGGATCGAGGTTCAACGGCCGTGGCTCGTCGTGCTGACTTTCAGCAGCGTACTGGCTTTCCCAAGCGTTGGTCTTCCGCTTGATGTCTGGCAGCGAGTCGGGATCGATCTGGTTCTGAAACGTAAAAAATTGCTTTTTTAGGTTGCTCCCCATCGAGGCTTCGTAGTAGTCGGTCTCGGTGAATTCAAACGGGGTGCTTTTTTCAAAGAGGGGGCCGAACTCCTTGATTGCTCGATGCTCCGCCCACGCGAGAGCCTCTTCGTAACGGCTGAAGGCGGCAATGATAAGCAGCGCTGGTTTTGGGTTGTTGATTTTGCCCATCATGTTTCGGACCGCGTGGCGGTCCGTCTATTGTCGCACACGAATAGACGGACCGCCACGTCCTCCGAAAACGTTATTACAGAATAAGCTCTCTCTCTGGACTCCACTTCCACCCTCGATGATTTGGCAGATACTTCCCCTTCAGATAGTCAAAATGCTTTTGATCGGTCACACGTTTCCGACTCCCCCCCTCGGCCAGCCATGTGCGTTTGTGTAGTTTCTGATTCAGCGATCGCGAAATCGATCCTTTCACCGTACTTCGCATTCGCAGCCAAGGACGTCCGTCGCGCCAGCCGAGCAAAACATGAGCATGCGATGCTTCAGTCGCAATGGAGTAAACTTCAAAAGCTTGCTTTTCTCTTGAATCCAGTAGCGAAGTTATGATTGCTTTTTGTATTTTGTCATCAAATTCGACGGGCTTCTCGGTCATGAGCTTGCGGTAGAGAGCGGCTTCCTCGGGGTCTGATTCTAGGATGCCTTGTTTACGTTTGACATAACCCTGCCGTCGGTCGGGGAACCAACTGGCGTAGGCGTGGTAGGTGAAGAGATAGCAGGGCATGGCGACTCCTGGCAGTTTCGGACCGCGTCGCGGTCCGTCTATTGTCGCACACGAATAGACGGAGGGCCACGCCCTCCGAAACTAATACGCCCGAGCAAACACCCCCCGGCGAGGACTCGCTTGCCCGGTGAAAATACATTTCCCCGCTTCATCCTCGCCGTCGATTGGCACGCAACGGGCCGTCACTTTTAGTTGCTTTAGCTCTGCTTCCATCTCGGGTCCATCGACAAAATGACAATACGCCAGACCACCAGGTGCCGAGTCTGCAAAGAAAGTTTTGAAATCCTCCAACGTGTCGATCTTGGCAGTCGCCTCCTGGCGAGCAGATGCAGCCCGATCGAAAATAATCTGTTGAATCTCGGCCAGTGTCGACGAAACTGTGGAGATGAACTCGTCGCGGACAACGCCTTCCCCTTTTCCGCCCACATCGCGTTTGGCGGCGAATACTTTGCCAGCCGCTACGTCGCGGGGACCAACTTCGATACGGATTGGCACGCCTCGCTTGACCCATTGCCACTTCTTTTCGCCGCCGCGCATGTCGCGATCATCGATCCGCACTCGCACGGGTTCGTTGTCGTAGCGCTCAGCTGCCAACGATTCCTTGAGCGACTCGCAGTACGACAGAACTTCGGTTCGTTCTTCGTCACTTTTGTAGATTGGCAAAATGACAACGTGAGCAGGGGCCAATTTGGGCGGTAAAACTAGCCCGTCGTCGTCGCTGTGGGCCATGATGAGTGCCCCGACTAATCGCGTCGACACGCCCCACGAGGTGGTCCAGGCATAGACTTGGTCGCCCGATTGATCTTGAAATTTGATCTCCTGCGCTTTGGCAAAATTCTGCCCAAGAAAATGCGACGTGCCTGCCTGCAAGGCTTTGCGGTTCTGCATCATCGCTTCGATGCTGTAGGTCGCGATGGCTCCGGGAAACCGTTCGCCCTCGGTCTTCTCGCCCTTGATAACCGGCATGGCCATTGTCTCTTCAGCAAACTGGGCATAGACGTCAAGCATCAGCCGCGTTTCCTGTTGAGCTTCGTCAGCCGTTGCGTGAACCGTGTGGCCTTCCTGCCAGAGGAATTCGGCCGTGCGGAGGAACATCCGTGTACGCAGTTCCCAGCGAACCACGTTGGCCCATTGATTGATGAGAATCGGCAGGTCGCGATACGACTCGATCCAGCGTGAAAAAGTGGCTCCGATGATCGTTTCGCTAGTCGGTCGCACGATGAGCGGCTCTTCGAGCTTGGCCGAGGGGGCAGGCCGCAGACCGCCATCGGGATCGGGCTCGAGCCGATGATGGGTGACGACGGCACATTCTTTGGCAAAGCCCTCGACATGCTCGGCTTCTTTTTCCAAGAAGCTCATCGGAATAAAAAGCGGGAAATAGGCATTCTCGTGGCCGGTGGCTTTGAACATCGCGTCGAGACGACGCTGGATATTCTCCCAGATGGCATAGCCCCAGGGCTTGATCACCATACAGCCGCGTACGTCGGAGGGCTCGGCGAGGTCGGCTGCTTTAACAACCTGCTGGTACCACTCGGGGTAGTTTTCGGCACGAGTGGGAGAGATAGCGTTCTTTGGTTTTTTGGCCATAACTGAATGTGGAATTCGGATTGCGGAATGCGGAACGAAATTGGCTAGACAGGGCCTTATCCTATGGGAAACTCGACTTGAAGGACATTGCATACCGAGCAATTCGCAATGATTTCCTTCCCGCCTGCCCGTTGTTGCTTCTTGACAGACAGCATAGAATCGACCAATTACCTCCGTCCCTACGGTGCCTTCCGCCTTCCCCCTTCCGAACTCTCTCCCATGTCCACCGATACCCGTCGCTTTGTTAGCCAATTGTCGCATAACGAATCGGTCAGCCAGGTTTTTCTCGCTTCTGACAAGCAGCTTCGGCCGAATCGCAACGGCAATCTCTACCTGCAGGTCGATCTTTCTGATCGGAGTGGGTCGGTCAACGCCCGAATGTGGAATGCGACCGACAGCGACTATCAGGCATTTGGCAATGGCGACTTCGTGCATGTCGAAGGAGCCACGCAGCTGTTCCAGGGCAATATGCAGATGATCGCCAATCGAATTCGCAAAGCGCGACCTGACGAAGTCGAAGAATCTGATTTCGTCACGCTCCAATCGGCCGAAGTCGAGCAGATGCGCAGCCGGCTTGCCGAGATCCTCGGTGGCATCAAATCGACGCCCCTCTCACGGCTGGCGAAAGCTTTTCTCGCCGACGAACAGTTCATGGAAAAATTCTGCCGTGCCCCGGCAGGAATGAAAAATCATCACGCTTACCAGGGCGGACTGTTGGAGCATGTCCTGAGCCTGATGGAACTTGTGCTGTTGGTCTCGACTCGCTATCCGCAACTCGACCAAGAAAAATTGTTGATGGGCGCATTCCTTCACGATGCCGCCAAGATTGACGAGCTCACCTACGAACGCGATATCGCCTACAGCGATGCAGGCCAGCTTTTGGGACACATGGTGCTGGGCATCACGATGCTCGACGACAAAGTACGGCAGATCGTTTCGCAGGATGGGCAGCCCTTTCCCGAACGACTGCTGCTGGAACTCAAACATCTGATCATCAGCCACCATGGCGAGTACGCTTATGGCAGTAGCAAATTGCCCATGACACTCGAAGCGATCACGCTACACCTGCTGGACAACCTCGACGCGAAGCTGGCCAATTTTACGCAACTGATGACCGACTGCCCTAACGCCGACAGCAATTGGACGCAATATTTTTCGCAAATCGGACGGAAGCTATTCAAGGCGGAAAAAAAAGACTAACACTTGCAGCTCCGGCGATCTGTCAGATCGCGGCCCCTTCCCCCTTCCTCCTTCCCCCTTTCTTCATGTCCAACCTCGACGACGCGATTCTTCGCCATGTGAACGATCCCAAATATCGGCCGGTGAAGCCCAAGGTGATTTGCAAAAAGCTGGGGCTTGCAGGCGATGACTTTTCGAAAGTCAAACGGGCCGTCAAGTTCTTGGTCAAGAAGGGAAAACTCGCCTACGGGCCCAGCCATCTGGTTTGTCCCGTCACGACGAGCCATCCGGCCGCCAAAGTTGGCCAGTCGCCAACGCACCGCGAATCGGCCAAGCATGTGGTGGGAACGTTTCGCCGGGCCGCAGCCGGTTTTGGTTTTGTTCGGCCCGAGGGTACGCCTGCCTCGGCAGGCCGAGACGCCGATATTTTTGTGCCTCTAAACGGCACTGGCGATGCAGCCAACGGCGACAAAGTACGCCTACGGATCAGTAGCAAGCGTGGCCGAATGGGTAAGATCGAAGGCCGGGTGATCGATGTGGTCGAACGGGCCAATAGTCGGTTTGTGGGTACCTATCTGGTGAAAGATGGCGCAGGGCTGGTCCAAATCGATGGCAAAGTTTTTTCTAGTCCGGTCTATGTCGGAGACCCCGGCGCTAAGGGCGCGCAGTCCGACGACAAAGTAGTGATCGACATGGTCCGCTTTCCTTCGCAGGTACACGACGGCGAGGGGGTGATCGTCGAGATCCTCGGCAAGCGTGGTCAACCCGGCGTCGATACGCTCTCGGTGGTCCACGAATTTGGTCTTCCAGGCGAATTCGACGAGGCGTCGCTGGAAAACTCGCGCAAACAAGCCGAGAAGTTCGACGAATCGATTAGCGGACGCCGCAAAGACCTCACCGCCGAGACCGTCATCACGATCGATCCCGCCACAGCCCGCGACTTCGACGACGCGATCTCGTTAGAAAAAATGGACAACGGCCATTGGCTGCTCGGGGTGCATATAGCCGACGTTTCTCATTTTGTGCGTCCGAAGTCGGCACTCGACCGGGAAGCCAAAGACCGTGCTACGAGCGTCTACTTGCCCGACCAAGTGATTCCGATGCTGCCAGAAATAATTTCCAACAACTTGGCGAGCTTGCAACCCAACAAAGTTCGCTACGCGATGACCGCTCGGATTGAGTTCAGCCCAGAGGGGCAACGGATCGCTACCGACGTTTTCAAGAGCGCGATCAAGAGCTGTCGTCGATTTACCTATGAAGAGGTTGACGGATTTCTGGCTGACCGTTCGCTGTGGAAAACCAAGCTCAAGGCCCCCGTGCATGAATTGCTGGGCAACATGCACGAGTTGGCGATGATGCTCCGCGGCCGGCGCGTAAAACAAGGCGCACTCGAGCTTTCGATGCCCGAGTTGTCGATCGATCTGAACTCCGATGGCCAGGTGACGGGCGCCCACCTCGAAGAAAACACCGAAAGCCACCAAATCATCGAAGAATTTATGTTGGCAGCCAACGTGGCGGTGGCTGAGATGCTCTTCGACAAGGGTTTGCTGTTCCTACGGCGGGTTCACGGTTCGCCCGATCCTCGCAAACTGAAATCGCTCAACGAGTTTGTCAAAGAGCTCGAACTGCGGGCCGACAATTTAGAAAGCCGATTTGCGCTGCAAGACCTGCTCAACGACGTCCAAGGCGATTCTCGCGAGCGGGCGGTTAACTATGCGGTATTGCGTGCCATGCAACGGGCCATCTACAGCCCAGAGGAAGAGGGGCACTACGCGCTGGCGAGCGATTGTTATTGCCACTTCACCTCGCCGATTCGTCGGTATCCCGATTTGACGATCCATCGGCTCATTGATGCGGTCAACCGTGGCAAGCCGCCCGAGCAACATCTCGACCAACTGCTTGCCTTGGGCGACCACTGTAGCGAGCGCGAACGGAGAGCTACCGAGGCCGAACGCGAGCTGAAAAAAGTGAAACTCCTGCACTACTTCGAAGACAAAGTTGGCACCAAGCTCGAAGGAATCGTCACAGGAGTCGAGAGTTTTGGTTTGTTTGTAATGGGTACGAAGCTGCCAGCCGAGGGATTTGTCCACATTAGCGCACTGTCAGACGACTACTACAAGTACGACCGCGTCGGTCACGTGATGCAAGGATTTCGGTCGGGGAATACTTACCGGCTGGGCGATACGGTGCAGGTGGCGGTCGCCTCGGTCGATGTGGACCGGCGAGAGCTCGACTTTCGCATGCTAGGAAAAATCGGCGAGGCCACGCGAAAACCAACCAAGAAGAGAAAGTCTTCGAAGCGTGCGAAACCGGCGAAATCAAAAGGAAAAGGTCGACGTAAACGGCACTAGTGCGGGCAAAGCCGAGGGGTTGCAACCCCTCGGCTTGAGACTGCCCCTAGAAGCCCAGATTCAAACCGTTAGAATGCACTCATGTCGACCCCTACGCAACTCGCCCAAACGCCGCTTCACGACTGGCATGCTGCCCATGGCGGGCGGATGGTCGACTTTGCCGGCTGGTCGATGCCGGTTCAATACAGCTCAATCGTCGAGGAGCACCAAGCAACCCGCTCGGCGGTGGGGTTGTTCGATATATCGCACATGGGCCGACTGCTGATTGATGGTCCCGATGCGGGCCCGTTTCTCGATTCGGTGCTGACCCGCTCGGTCGCCGATATGCAACCTCAGCAGATCCGCTATTCGCTTGTCTGCAACGCCTCAGGCGGCATTCTCGACGACGTGTTGGTTTATCTGGCGGTGATCGACGAAGGCAAACCGCCGGGCTTTGGACTTGTCGTCAACGCCGGCAACCGGGAAAAAATCGTCGCTTGGCTGAATGAAAACACCGCAAATTACGCGGTCGAAATAAACGACCGCACCACATATTACGCCATGATTGCCGTTCAAGGTCCAAAGGCCATCGAGCTACTCGACCCATTTACGGCAATCGAATTGACCTCGATGCGCTATTACACCGGACAGATCATGGAATTTGCCGG
>Ga0114931_10003505_pt1 | contig 19847 bp, 20 predicted proteins | sample 2SBtaG_FD_89579 | JGI IMG/M metagenome (GOLD analysis project Ga0114931, IMG submission 89579) | Deep subsurface microbial communities from Kolumbo volcano to uncover new lineages of life (NeLLi) - 2SBTROV14_V59a metaG | ecosystem: Environmental > Aquatic > Marine > Volcanic | place: Kolumbo...
ATTAATCCGCGCTCGACACTTTCGGACGCCACGCCGGTGCGCCGTGACTCCGAACACTTCTTCTTCCGCCTTTCTGCCTGCAAGGACTTTCTCGAGGGTTGGTTGCGTGGCGAAGCCAACGATTCGCCCTTGCAGGACGAGTCGCGCAACAAGCTTCAGGAATGGTTCGAGAATGGCTTGCGTGATTGGGATATATCCCGCGATGCCCCCTATTTCGGTTTCGAGATCCCCGGCGAACCTGGCAAGTACCTGTATGTCTGGCTCGATGCGCCCGTGGGCTATATGGCCAGTTTTCAGAATTTTTGTGTGCGTGAGGACATTGATTTCGATGCCTTTTGGAAGCCCGACAGCGATGCCGAATTGCATCACTTCATCGGTAAGGACATCCTCTATTTTCATGCCCTGTTCTGGCCGGCCGTGCTCCATCACGCCGACTACCGGACGCCGACGCGGATCCATGTCCATGGCTTTTTGACCGTCAACGGCAAGAAGATGTCGAAGTCTCGCGGCACCTTTATTATGGCGCGGACCTATCTCGATCATCTGAATCCGGAGTATCTGCGTTACTACTTCGCGGCCAAGCTCAATAATCGCGTCGAAGACATCGATCTGAACCTCGACGATTTCGTCAGCCGGGTCAACAGCGACGTCATAGGCAAGTACATCAACATCGCAAGCCGCACGGCCGGGTTCATTCACAAACGATTCGAGGGGCGTCTGTGCGCCGAGTTGGGTGAGGCCGATCTCGCCGTGCTGAACCCGCTGCAAGACGCCGCCGATGCGATCCGGGACTGTTACGAGGCCAGGCGATACAGCGAGGCCATGCGCTTGATCATGGAGCTTGCCGATCAGGGCAACGCCTATATCGCCGAGCAGGCCCCCTGGACGATGAAGGCCGAGGATCAGAAAACGCGGCTGCACGCCGTTTGCACGACGGGGATCAACCTATTCCGCCTTTTGACGATCTATCTGAAACCGGTCATGCCCAAGCTGGCTTCCGAGGTCGAGGCATTTCTGCTTCTCGGGCCGCTGTCCTGGCGGGATGCCGGAGAACTACTCCTCGATCATGACATCGAGCCTTACCGGCACCTGGCTCAGCGTATCGATCCCAAGGCCGTCGCGGCTATGGTCGAGGACAGTCAGTCGTCTTTGGGCGCTTCGGCGTCCGAACCAGCACCCGAAACCCCGTCCGATGCCGATCCGCTGATCGAACCCATTGCCGAGACAGTCGATATTGACGCCTTCAATCGCATCGATTTACGCGTCGCCCGCATCGTCGACGCGGGGCATGTCGAGGGCGCCGACAAGCTGCTGCGTTTGACCGTCGATCTCGGCGGCCAGCAGCGCCAGATCTTCGCCGGGATCAAGAGTAAATATTCTCCGGGCGAACTGATCGGACAATTAACTGTCATAATTGCTAATTTGGCCCCTAGAAAGATGCGTTTCGGCGTCTCCGAAGGTATGCTGCTGGCGGCCGGTCCTGGGGGGGAGGATATTTGGATCCTTCGGCCTGATAGTGGGGCGCGTCCCGGAATGCGCATCCATTGATGGGCTGTTGACGCGTGTCCAAGGGCGTATCGCTGTGTCGGAAGCGGCCTCCATCCCTTGGCGTACTTCAACAGCGCTACCTAAAGTAAACCGTATCGAACGCCTATAAATATATGAAGGAATACGCACTCATCTTAGTCAGCACGGTCCTGGTCAATAACTTCGTTTTGACCAAGTTCCTCGGGCTGTGCCCGTTCCTGGGCGTGTCGCGGAAGCTCGAGACCGCGACCGGCATGGCACTGGCGACGACCTTCGTGCTGACGCTGTCCTCGGTGTGCAGCTATCTGGCCAATGCCTATCTGCTCGCGCCGCTTGGACTGGAATACCTGCGCACGATCACCTTCATCCTCGTGATTGCCGCCGTCGTGCAGTTCACGGAGATGGTGATCCACAAGAGCAGTCCGTTGCTCTACAAGGTCCTGGGTATCTTCCTGCCGCTGATCACGACCAACTGCGCCGTGCTCGGCGTCGCCCTCCTCAATGTGCAGCAGGAGGCGGGCTTCGTCCGCTCGGCGCTCTACGGTTTCGGCGCCTCGATCGGTTTTTCGATGGTATTGATCCTGTTCGCCGCCATGCGTGAACGCATCACCGTGGCCGATGTGCCGGTTCCGTTCCGTGGGTCTTCTATCGCGCTCATCACGGCCGGCCTCATGGCCATGGCCTTCATGGGCTTTTCCGGCCTAGTGCGGGTCTGATCATGGTGGCCGTTCTCGCCTTGGTGGGGCTTGCCCTGGTGTTCGGTCTGCTGTTGGGTTTTGCCGCCGTCCGTTTCAAGGTCGAGGGCGACCCGCTTGTCGATCAGATCGACTCCATCCTGCCTCAGACCCAATGCGGTCAGTGTACCTATCCGGGGTGTCGACCTTACGCCGAAGCGATCGCGAACGGCGAGGCCGATATCAATCAGTGCCCCCCCGGCGGCGAGACCACGATTATCGCCCTGGCGGACCTGCTGGACCGCGATCCCAAGCCTCTGAATCCGGAGAATGGCGCGGCCAAGGAAAAGATGTTGGCCGTCATCGACGAGCAGACCTGTATCGGCTGCACCTTGTGCATCCAGGCCTGTCCGGTGGACGCGATCCTCGGCGCGGCCAAGCACATGCACACCGTGATCGAGGAGGAATGCACGGGCTGTGAGCTTTGCTTGGCGCCTTGTCCGGTCGATTGCATTACGATGGAGCCGGTATCGCAAGAGGTCGGGACCTGGAAATGGCCGCACCCCGAATTGGTGACGGAGGGCGGCCGGTGACGGATGGAGATCTCTACCCGACCCGACGCCTTTGGCATTTTCGTGGCGGCGTACACCCGGTTCAACACAAGAGAGAATCGAACAGTCAGCCGGTCCTTAGGGCTGAGTTGCCGGGCAGGCTGACGCTCCCGCTGCACCAGCATATCGGCGCACCTGCGGAACCGATTGTCCAGGTAGGCGACCTCGTGCTCAAGGGGCAGCGTATCGCCAAGGCCAAAGGTTACGTCAGCGCGCCGCTGCATGCCCCGACCTCGGGCCGTATTATCGATATCGGCGATTATCCCGTGCCGCACCCGTCCGGTTTGACTGCGCCCTGTATCATCATCGAGTCCGACGGTGATGACCGCTGGATCGATCGCGAGCCGATTACCGATTATCTTGAGCTCGAGCCCAGCGAGTTGCGCAATCGAATTCGCGACGCCGGTATCGTCGGTCTGGGGGGGGCCGGATTCCCGTCCTATATCAAGATGAATCCGGGCGGCGGCAAGGTCATCGAGACGCTGATCTTGAACGGCGCTGAGTGCGAACCCTATATCACCTGTGACGATGCCCTGATGCGCCGACAGGCCGACGAGATCATCGGCGGTATGAACATCGTGCGACATGCTTTGCAGGCGCGCGAGTGCCTGATCGCCATCGAAGACAACAAGCCCGAGGCCATCGCCGCCATGCGTGTGGCCGTTGAAGGATTGGACGGGGTCGAGGTCGTGCCGGTCCCGACGCTCTACCCGGAAGGCGGTGAAAAACAGCTCGTCAAGGTCCTGACCGGAAAGGAAGTCCCGAGCGACAGCCTGTGCGCCAGCGTCGGTGTGGTCGGGACCAACGTCGGTACGGCGGCGGCCGTCTACCATGCGGTGCACCACGGCACCCCGCTGATCTCCAGGCTTGTGACCGTGACCGGCGACGGTATCGGTCGACCGCGCAATCTTGAGGTCTTGATCGGTACCCGCATGGACGAGCTCATCACGGCGTGCCATGGCGAGCTGGGTCATATCGGGCGCGTCGTCATGGGCGGACCGATGATGGGTTTCTCGATGTCGCGAGCCGATTTGCCCGTGATCAAGACGACTAATTGCGTCCTTGCGCTCCGCCCCGAGAGTGCGCCGTCCCACACCGCAATGCCTTGTATCCGCTGTGGCGCCTGCGCGGATGCCTGTCCGATCAACCTGCTGCCGCAACAGCTCTATTGGTTCAGCAAATTTCGCGATCTCGAACGGGTCCAGGAATACAACCTGTTCGATTGTATCGAGTGCGGTTGTTGTTCCTATGTCTGTCCCAGTCATATTCCGCTCGTGCAATATTTCCGGTATGCCAAGGGCGATATCTGGATCAAGGAGCGTGAGAAGGAAAAGGCCGATCTGGCCCGGCGTCGACATGACAGTCGTCAGGAACGTATCGAGCGCGAGAAGGCCGAGGCTGCGGCCCTGCGGGCCAAGAAGCGGGCTGCGCTGGCGGCCTCCAAGGCGGCCGCCGGGGCGGCGGATACCCGCAAGACCGAGGTCGAGGCCGCCATGAAGCGTGCCGAGTCCCGCCGTCAGACCGCCATGAAACAGGCCGACGGGCAACGGCAGAAGGCCCAGTCTCGAGCCCGTCCGGCGACATCGAAGGAAAAACCGCAAGCGGTTTCCAATGATGCGTCCACCGAGACGCCGCCCACCACCGGGGGACAAGCACCCGATAAGACACAGAATGGGGAGAAAGACGCATGAGCCGTCTGTTCCGGACCGCGACCTCGCCTCATGTCACCTCGCCGAACTCCGTGACGCGGGTCATGATGACCGTGTTCCTGGCGCTGATACCGGGAATCGCCACCTATGTCTGGTTGTTCGGTTGGGGGATCGTGATCAACATTCTGCTCGCCATCCTGGTCGCGCTGGTGTGCGAGGGCGCCATGCTGTGGTTGCGTGGCAGGCCGCTGAAGCCATTTCTGAGCGACGGTAGCGCGGTCGTCACTGCCACGTTGTTGGCCCTGACGATCCCACCGTTGTCGCCTTGGTGGATCACCTTGATCGGCGTGGCCTTCGCGATCGTTGTCGGGAAGCACCTCTATGGCGGACTCGGCTATAACCCTTTCAACCCGGCAATGCTGGGCTATGTGCTGTTGCTCGTGTCCTTCCCGAGGGAGATGACGAGTTGGTTGCCGGTCGTCAGTTTCAGTCAGCATCCGCTCGATTTATTCCAGAGCCTGACTTATATCCTGCAGGGGCATTTGCCTTCGGGGCTGACGATCGACGCGCTCAGCGAGGCCACGCCTTTGGATAGCCTCAAAAATCATTTGCGTCAGGGTAATACGGTGACGGAAATTCGCGCCCAGTTGGGCCTCGACGACACGACCAGCCGCATGCTCAGCATCATCCCGATCTTCGGTATGTTCGGCGGAAAGGGTTGGGAGTGGGTCAACTTCGCCTATCTGTTCGGCGGCCTGATTCTGATCTGGCGCAGGATCATCGGCTGGCAAATCCCTGTGGCGATGCTGGCGGCCCTGTTCGGTATGTCCCTGATCTTCTATGGCATCAACGGCAACGCTTATGTCTCGCCGATGTTCCATCTATTCAGCGGCGCGACCATGCTTGGGGCCTTTTTCATCGCGACCGATCCCGTGACGGCCGCGACCAGTGTCCAGGGGCGAATTATTTATGGTGCCGGTATCGGCGTCCTGATCTATATCATCCGCGAATGGGGAGGGTATCCCGACGCCGTGGCGTTTTCGGTACTGCTCATGAATATGACCGTGCCTCTAATTGACGCCCATTTCAAACCCCGCGTCTTCGGGCATCTGAAGTAAGCATGCAGTCGCTTACTCGACATATGCTCATTACCGCCGTCCTGCTGGCCGCGTTCGCGTTCGCGGGTACGGCGCTGGTGGCGGGCATGCACGATGCGACAGAGGAGCGTATCGCCGAAAACGAACGCGCCACGCTGCTGAGAACCTTGAACGCCATCGTACCGCGCAAGCTCTACAACAATGACATCACTAACGATATCAAGCTCGTGACCTCGCGCGAGTGGCTGGGCTCGAAAAAACCGATCACGGCCTACCGGGCGCGCCGTGATGGTCAACCGGTAGCCGTGGTACTGACGCCGTTTGCGACCGAGGGCTATAACGGCGCGATCCATCTGCTGGTCGCGATTCGTCTTGACGGCGCCTTGCTCGGCGTCCGTGTGCTGTCCCATCAGGAGACGCCGGGTTTGGGCGACGCTATCGATATTTCGCGAACCTCATGGGTGACGGCCTTTGACGGGCGTTCCCTGACGAATCCCGACGAACTTGGCTGGCACGTCGTCAAGGATGGAGGCATCTTTGACCAGTTTACCGGCGCGACGATCTCGCCCCGGGCCGTGGTCAAGGCCGTGCATCGCACCTTGATCTATTATTCCAAGCATCGAAACGAACTGTTTAGCGTAAACGATGGCGCGAAGCCGTCAGGAGGAAGCCATGGCTGATGTCCGTGCGATTACCCGGCAGGGGCTTTGGGAGAACAATCCCGCATTGGTCCAGATTCTGGGCATGTGTCCGCTGCTCGCCGTCACGACGACCGTCGTCAACGGCCTCGGCCTCGGGGTTGCCACCATGGTGACACTGATCCTGTCCAACGGCACGGTCTCTTTGATCAGGGACTGGCTGAAGCCGGAGATCCGTATTCCGGTATTTGTCATGGTCATCGCGGCCATCGTAACCGCTATCGAGTTGGCCATGAACGCCTATGTCCACGACCTCTATCTGGCGTTGGGTATCTTCATCCCGTTGATCGTTACCAATTGCTCGATCATCGCCCGCGCCGAGGCCTTCGCATCGAAGAACGCGTTGTTACCGTCCATGCTCGATGGTTTCATGATGGGGCTGGGCTTTGCGCTGGTCCTCGTGGTGTTGGGGTCGATGCGGGAAATCCTGGGGCAGGGGACCTTGTTTGCCGATGCCCACATTATGTTTGGAGAGGCCGCGCGCGCCTGGAAGATCACGGTCATCGACAATTATGAAGGGTTTCTATTGGCTATCCTGCCGCCAGGCGCATTCATCGGCTTGGGTGTCCTGATCGCGGTCAAGAACGTGATCGATGCGCGCGGCGCCAGGGCGGCGCGTCAAATGCCCGAACCCATCATGACGGGCGCCGAGGCGGAAGGACGCGCCTAACCTCGACCCGGGCGCACGGAATGGACGAAAAGACCTGCCGCGCCATTTTTACGCGTTGGCGTGACGCGAACCCGAATCCGCAGACCGAGCTCGTCTATCATTCCCCATTCGAATTGCTGGTTGCGGTTATACTGTCGGCCCAGTCGACCGACAAGGCCGTTAATCGGGCGACAAGGGAACTTTTTAAGGTCGCCAATACGTCCAAGGCCATGTTGGACCTGGGCGAGGCGGCCCTAAAAAAGTATATTAAAACGATCGGTCTTTTTAATAGCAAGGCCAAGCATATTGTTGAGACATGCGCTATACTGACTCGTCAGTTTGGTGGCGAGGTCCCTGCGGACAGGCAGGCGCTTGAGGCACTGCCGGGCGTAGGCAGAAAGACGGCCAATGTGATTTTGAACACGGCCTTCGGTTTACCTACCATCGCGGTCGATACGCATATATTTCGCGTGGCGAACCGTACCGGAATGGCCCCTGTCAAGGATGTGCGGGCCGTGGAATCTCGACTCATGCAAGTCGTTCCGGAGGAATTCAAGCAGGGGGCGCATCACTGGCTCATCTTGCATGGACGGTACGTTTGTACGGCGCGGCGGCCACATTGTGGCGACTGCATGATTCAGGATCTCTGTGAGTATCCTGACAAGGTCGGGATCGACCAAATGGTTTCAGGAGGAAAGTAAAGGAATTACATGGATGTCTTTTGCACTTTGATGCTAGGGACCGATGAAGATTCACGGTGTCGCCGGGGATAAGGAAAATGTCCTAAGCGGTCATCTCTTCATTCGGTATGAGCCTGAATTAAGGAGAGAACTATGTTAATTCTAACGAGAAGGGTTGGCGAGACCCTCATCATCGGTGATGAGATTTCGGTGACCGTGCTTGGTGTTCGAGGCAACCAGGTACGGATCGGTGTAAATGCGCCCAAAGAGGTATCGGTGCACCGCGAAGAAATCTATGATCGAATCCAACGGGAACGTGATGTTCCAAACATGTCGGCGGCCGTCGGCATGGATGAGGATGAAGGGTAGTCGTTTGACTACCCCTTCCTTTAACTAACTTGTAAGCACCTTCCTGCCGAAAAATCCGTCCTAGCGTTAACCGACTACGAACTCCTTCTCCAGCTTCCGCTCCACCGGAAGATTCCTGAGTCTGACATAGCACGGTAGACCGTCTTTATAGGGCGGATAATCTTCGCCCTCGATCAATGGTTGAAGATAGCGTCGGCACTCGTCCGTGATTCCGAAACCATCCGCCGTGATGAATGAACGCGGCATCATCTTTTCGACGTTCGCGACCTGATCGAGTGGGGCGCAGCCGATTCGCCATTCATAGGGCGTGTCGGAGACGCGTTCGATCGTCGGCATGACCGAATTCCGGCCGGCAATCGCGAACTCTACGGCTGTCCTGCCCATGGCATAGGCCTGTTCGACATCCGTCTTCGATGCAATGTGTCTGGCGGCGCGCTGCAAATAGTCGGCGACACCCCAGTGGTATTTGTAGCCAAGGCCGTCTTTGACGATGTTGGCGATGATGGGTGCGACTCCGCCCAGTTGAGCGTGGCCGAAGGCGTCACGCAAGCCCTGGTCGGACAGGAACTGGCCTTCGGCATCTCGAACGCCCTCAGAGACGACGACCGAACAAAAACCATGGGTTTCAACCATTTCCTTGACGCGGTCGAGAAAGGCCTGCTGGTCGAAGGCGATTTCGGGAAACAGCGTGAGCACGGGCAACGGTTGCCCTGTCGTAGAGGCGAGTCCGCCAGCCGCGGCGATCCATCCCGCATGCCGTCCCATGACCTCAAGCACGAAGACCTTGGTCGAGGTCTTGGACATCGAGGCGACGTCAAAGCTGGCCTCAAGCGTGGACACGGCAATGTATTTCGCGACCGAGCCGAAACCGGGGCAGTTGTCCGTGATCGGGAGGTCGTTGTCCACGGTCTTGGGCACATGGATGGCCTGGATGGGATACCCCATGGTCTCAGACAGCTGAGAGACCTTGAGGCAGGTGTCGGCAGAGTCACCGCCACCGTTATAGAAGAAATAACCGATATCGTGAGCGGCGAAGACCTCGAGCAGTCGCTCGTATTCGCGACGGTTTTCCTCAAGGCCCTTGAGCTTGTAGCGGCAACTGCCGAATGCCCCGGACGGCGTGTGGCGGAGTCCGGAGACGGCGTCGGCATCCTCTTTGCTCGTGTCGATAAGATCCTCGGTCAAGGCGCCTATGATGCCGTTGCGTCCGGCGTAGACTTTACTGATCTTTTCCGGGTGATTGCGCGCGGTCTCGATGATGCCGCAGGCCGACGCGTTGATGACGGCGGTAACACCGCCGGATTGGGCGTAGAAGGCGTTCTTTGGTGCCATTTTTCTACCTCGTTGAGCGGTGATTACCTGTCGCCATCATGCGACGCCAGGCCGTATGCGTCAACCTCAAAAGGCTTGGCGAACCGGGAATTGCGGCCCGCAACGGGCGCCATTTTGATATAGTCTCTGAAAAACGGTATAAGCGTATTTCCGCGCCGGGTTAATATCAACAATCTATTGCAATCATGAGAAAGGGGGACGTTAGATGAGAATCATACTCCTGGGTGCGCCAGGGTCCGGAAAGGGCACGCAGTCCAAGCTGCTGATGGCGAAATATCAGATTCCCCAGGTATCTACTGGCGACCTGCTTCGCGCCGCCGTGCGCGACCAGACCGACTTAGGTCGGAAGGCCAAGGCGGCCATGGATGCCGGGCAACTCGTGTCCGACGAGATTGTCCTTGGCATGATCCGCGAGCGGCTCACGCAGGACGACGCCAAGAACGGATTCATTCTGGACGGTTTTCCGCGCAACCTCGCTCAGGCCGAGGCCTTGGACCCCTTGCTCAAGGAGCTGGATCAGCCATTGACGGCGACCCTGTTGATCGATGTCGACAAGGCCAGCCTCATGCAGCGCCTGACCGGCCGACGGACCTGCAAGGGTTGCGGCCAGGTCTATAACGTCTATACCCATCCGCCTCGGGAGGAGGGTGTTTGCGACGCCTGTCAGGGCGAACTGCTGCAGCGTTCCGATGACCGTGAGGACACCATTGCCAATCGTCTCCAGGTCTATGAGGCCCAGACCGAGCCCTTGATCGCTTATTACGGCGCTCAAGGCATCCTTTGCAAGACCGTCGGCGATGGCGAGGTCGAGGAGATCTTCGGCCGCATTACCGGCTTGCTCGAAGACGCCGCTAAAGGAAATATCCATGACTGACGGGCGCCGTATTTCGGGCTCGGGCGGTTTTCCCCGACAACGTCCACGCCGCTTGCGCAGGGACGATTTCAGCAGGCGTCTGGTTCGCGAGAACCATCTGACGGCGGACGACTTGATCTACCCGGTCTTCGTGCTCGACGACGACAACGGCCGTGAGGCTGTGGCCTCGATGCCCGGCGTCGATCGCCTGGGACTCAATGCCCTGTTGCGCGAGTGCGAGGTCCTGGTCGAACGCGGCGTACCCGCGATCGCGCTGTTTCCGGTCACGCCTGCCGACGTCAAGTCAGAGGACGCCCGAGAGGCGTGGAATCCCAAAGGGCTCGCCCAACGTACCGTGCGCGCCGTCAAGCAGGCCTTTCCCGAACTCGGCGTCATTACCGATGTCGCCCTCGATCCCTTCACGACCCATGGTCAGGACGGGCTCATAGACGATACCGGCTACGTGCTCAATGACGAGACCGTTGAGGTCCTCGTCCGTCAGGCCCTTTCTCATGCCGAGGCCGGCGCCGACATCGTCGCGCCCTCCGATATGATGGACGGCCGAATCGGCGCGGTTCGGGACGCCCTCGAAGAAGCGGGGTTCATCCATACCCGCATCCTGGCCTACTCCGCCAAATATGCATCTAGCTTCTATGGGCCGTTTCGCGATGCCGTGGGCTCGGCCGCCAACCTGGGCGCCGGCAACAAGTACACCTACCAGATGGATCCGGCCAATACCGACGAGGCCTTTACCGAGGTAGCGCTCGATTTGGCCGAAGGCTCCGACATTATCATGGTCAAGCCCGGACTGCCTTATCTGGATGTCGTGCAGCGCATCAAGGAGCGCTTCGGCGTACCGACCTTCATCTACCAGGTCAGCGGCGAATACGCCATGCTCAAGGCCGCGGCGCAGAACGGCTGGCTGAATGAACGCGCCACGGTGCTTGAGGCGCTGTTGTCCATGAAGCGCGCAGGTGGCGATGCCATTTTGACCTATTACGCCCGTGACGTGGCGGGGTGGTTGAAGGAGGAATAGGTGTAAGGGAGTGGATACAAGGTACAAGATACAAGATACAAAAAGACAAGGTTCGTTGAAGTACTTAGGTTGGGGCGAAAACCGAAGCCCAACTTCAATGATCTTGACCGTTTCCATTATTGGGCTTCATTTCATTCAGCCCAACCTACAGCACTATGGCCTTTGCCTTTAACTTGTATCTTGTATCTTTTCCCTTGTCTGAGGTGTAATCATGACCGACCTATTCGATTTCAATCGTCCGCCCGACGCCTACGCGGTCGTCGGCAATCCGGTCGGGCACAGCCAGTCCCCGTTTATCCATACCTGTTTCGCCGAGCAGACCGGGCAGCACATGGTCTATGAGGCCATGTGTGTCGATGAAGGGGGATTTCCTCAGGCGCTGGGTAATTTCATCGCCAGCGGTGGTCAGGGATTAAACATCACGATTCCTTTCAAGCAGGATGCCTGGCAGGTCGTCGACGAACTCGGCGACCGGGCGCGCCGCGCCGGGGCGGTCAATACCATCCTGGTGCGACCGGACGGCAGTGCGTTCGGTGACAATACCGATGGTGTCGGCCTTGTCCGGGATCTGACCGTCAATCAGCGTATCCGGCTCGACGGTGTGCGGATACTTCTGCTCGGTGCGGGCGGCACGGCCAGGGGGGTCGTCGGACCCTTATTGGACCAACGGCCGGGAGCGCTCATGATCGCGAATCGCAACGTCGAGCGGGCAGAGCGTTTGGTGGCAGATTTTCAGGCGGATGCCGGTAGCGTCCCTATCGAGGCCTGCGGACTGTCCGATCTTCATGGGCCGGCCTTCGATGTCATCATCAACGCCACGGCCGCGAGTCTGCAAGGAGAAGCCTTGACGCTGGGCGCCGATCTGGTTTCGGCGACCACGGTGGCTTATGACATGATGTATGGTTCGGAGCCCACGCCGTTTATGGTTTGGGCCGACGCGCAAGGTGCTTCTGCGACCTCGGACGGGCTCGGCATGCTCGTCGAGCAGGCTGCCGAATCGTTTCTTCTCTGGCGTGGCGTCCGACCCGAGACCGGGCCGGTGATCGAGCGTGTGCGGTGGCGCTTGGCCGGCTGATCAGCTCAGTTTGATGACTCGGGCGGCCAGTTCCCTGGCCAGACTCTCGATGTGCTGACGATTCTCCAGGCGGCCCTGCCACTCGGTCGGGATGGCCTCGATGCCGAGATAACCGCCGGCCAGCGCGCCGGCCATCGTCCCCAGGCCGCTCCTCGCCCCACCATGCAGCACGGCGCATATAACGCATTCCATGAAGGTGTGCGGATTCCTTAGGAAGCTGTAGAGCGCGAACGGTAGCGACTCATGGGCCCCGGGCCCGAGTCCGCAGGCCTCGGCGGCTTCGGCGGGCGGCGCCTCGCGGTTGAGCAGGGTCGGGATCAACTGCATTTTGTCTCGAAGCTGTTGGACCCGGGAGAATGCGGCCAGGACATCAATGATCGATTGCGGTGAAAACGGTCTGCTGAAATTGAAATGCAGGGCCTTGACCTCGGCGCGGGCCAGTACGGCCGCACCGTCGATGCCGAGCGGGTGGCTATGCGTGATGACGGCCGCCTTTTCCACTTCCCGATAAAGCACTTCATCGCCGGATTGATGGTGATACAGGGCGATCGGCAGAATGCGGGCGGCGGCGCCGCATCCCCAGGAACCCTGGCCCTCATAGAGTTGCCGGGAGGCATCCAGGTAACCGATACCGCTTTCCTCTACACGGCCGAAGATCTGCCGGGGACCTTCGCTATAGCCTCGCCATGGTTCGTTGCGGAAGTGCTCTTTGAAAAGATGTCCCAACAGCTGGGCATCGATCGTCTCACGTTCCATCAGCATGGTCGCCGTCGTTAACGACATGACCGTGGCCGCGGTATAGCGAAGCTCGGGGACGGATTCGATGTGATCGATGAGGTCCTTACGGTTGGTCTGGCCGCTGGCCAGTTCGCCCACGGCGTCGCCGATGGCGCTGCCGATCATGGCGCCGAGAAACTTCGAGTGCAGATCAACGGTCATGACAGCTTGCCCTCTTGTGTCTGTGATGTTTCGTTAGATTGTAACCACTCGGCACGTGCTTGGCACGTAGCCGTGTGTCGTCGGCAGGGCCGCCTTTCGGACCGTTGCTTCACGCCTGGAAAGGGCATCGGCCTATTCGGAGCAATCCTGAAGGACAGGAGGATGGTCGGGAAAGGCGTTGCGATATTCCCTCAGATAGGCGCGCGCTTGGGCTTCCGTACCGGCCAGGATGTTAATCCGGTAGCGCAGGCCGGTGTGGGTCTTTTTCAGTTCGATGATCTCGGTGTCATAACCCATATCCTGGAATTCGCGTTGGCGATCGTGTGCGCTTTGGGCGAACCGATAGAGGCCCAAAGATACCACCGTTTCGCGACCTTTGACGGGCGTCGTCGCGACGTCTTTGATGCTCTTGCCATGGAGCTCTTTGACAATCGCCATGGCTTCCTTGAGGGGTCGAAATCCTGTCAGTCTGACCCAGTAGGTCGTCGATTGAGTCACCGGTTCGGGATCGGTCGTATTGACCTCGACGTCGGGGATATGCGCCAGTGTTCTTAGGACGGCGTCGTCACCGGCTGCTGCGGCAAAGGGGGGGGTGACGAAGCAATATGGCCGTTTGCCGACCGGAGCGGGGCCTGATGCCTGCTTGGTCGACGCCGCGACCTCCGAAGGTTTGGCAGGGGTATCCGCAACAACCGGGGCGGTCGTCTCTGTGGGGTGCTCCTCGGACGATGATCCCACTATCAAATTGCCGGGGGGAACCTCCGAGATCAGTTCGAGACGCGCGACGCCGGTTGGTGTCGCTTGCGGTGTCTCCGTCGTGTCAACCTCAACGGGCGCGCGTTGCGTGAACCAGTAGAGCGACGCTGCGTTGAGCAGGATCAGCAACAGCACGATCATAAGGATAGGGCGTTTCATGAAGTCTGTTCCGAGTCTCGATGTGATCTCTCAGCGATCCTTTACGAGCAAGGCCATGCCCTTGAAGATCAGGTCAGGCTCGTGATGAAAATCGGCTCGCAACAGCGGCAAAACATTTTCGGCATCGCCGCCGGTCAGCAGCCCTAGACATGGCGCGCCCAGTTCGTTGCAGATGTCGGCGAAGACTCGGTCGATGGTGGCGATCGTCGCGTACAGTACGCCGCCCTGGACAGCGGCATTGGTGTCGCCGGCCAGCAGGCCATTGGGGTGTTGACCGGGTTTATCGAGCGTTTCCGCGCTGAGTCCGCGGGTCTGGGTGCCAAGGGCCGAGGTCATCATGCGCAGGCCGGGGATGATGAGGCCGCCGATGTGGTTGCCGTCTTTATCGATGGCGTCGATCGTCATGGCGGTGCCGCAGTCGACCACGCACAGCGGTTGTCGATGGCTCTGCCATGCCGAGATCAGATTGGCCCAGCGGTCGCAGCCGAGTTTGGCGGGTTCGGTATAGGCGTTTCGTACGCCGAAGGCGCGGTGACGGGGTTCAATGAAGTCCACGTCCAAGTCCCAGGTCTCTTTGACCCAGGCGATCAAGAGATCGGTCATTTCCTGGCCGCAGACGTTGCAGGCGACGACCTGGCTGGGCCGTGGTTGTGCCTGCCATTCCTTGAACAGCTTGGCGGGCAGGCCGCGTTTGATGTGTTCCGACGCGCCTCGCATTTGGAATTGTTTGTCTTGCATCCGAACCCACTTGATTCGGGTATTGCCGATATCGATCAGCAGGGCGCTTGACCGCGGTTGTTCTTCAGTCATTCAGTGTTTCCAGTTGGTCTTGCCTGAGGTGTACGTCGCCCGAAAGGACGTGTTGAATGCCGTCCTCAGTTTCGACGAGCAATGCGCCGTGGTCGTCGATTCCGCGGGCGATGCCGGACAGCGGACGCCAGGGCGACTCCACCCGAACGGGCCGGTCCTTGGTCAGGTCATAGGCGGCCCAGCGTTCCCGAAAGGGTGCGAGGCCGTTGCGTGTAAAGGTGTCGACCATGAGCGTGAGCTCATGGATGATGTTGGCGGCAAGCCTATTCCTTGCCGGCATGTGACCGAGTATCGAGCTTAGGTCGATCCATGGTTGGTCGATGTGGTGGGCGGCATCCTCAGTCATGGAGATGTTAATCCCGATTCCGATGACGAGCAGGCTGCGACCGTGGTGTTCGCCGTGGAGCTCGATGAGCAGACCCGCGAGCTTGCGGCCCTCATACAGTATGTCGTTGGGCCATTTCAGCTCGGCGCCGCGCAACCCGCAGGTTTCCAGGGCGCCGAGCACCGCCGTGGCCGCGGCCAGCCCGATGCCGGACATGACGTCGGGGCCCAGCGCGATGTCGCGACTCATCGACAGATAAATGTTGCGACCGAAGGGCGAATGCCAGCTACGGCCTTGCCGGCCGCGCCCGCCCGTTTGGTATTCGGCCAGGCAAATTCGGTCGCCGGCAACGTCCCGATCGGTTGCGCGCAACAGGAAATCGTTGGTTGAATCCACTTCGTCTAGAATCACGAAACTCGCATTCATGGCTGACGAATCGGCGGGTAGTGCGTTCAGGATGGCTTGCCGGGAGAGTGGCTCGAGCGGGGCATCGAGCCGGTAACCGGCGCCGGGGACCGCCTGTATATCCAAGCCCTTGCCGGTCATGGTCTTAATCCGTTTCCAAACCGCGTTCCGGCTGACGCCGAGTTCGCGAGCGAGCTGCTCGCCGGAGTGCGTTTCGCCGTCCGCCAAGAGGTCTAGCAGGGAAATTTCAGTGTGCATGGCGGACATCATGTCATAGGACTATGCGGTGTGCTAGATATGGGGGAGGACGGCGGCGGGAGGGAAAAAAGATGGGGCCTTAGCGAAGGCCCCATCCCGGTAACTTCTTAAGCTGCGTGGTCGCAGCCGGCGCATGATCGCTTAGACAAGCACGAATTTCGCGAACAGCCCCAGGCCAAGAGTAAAAAGTCCGATCATAATGACGAGCAGGGCGTCGTGATCACTTGCAGTTTTGTTAGCCATTGTTCCCTCCTAACTTATCGATCCGATTAATCGGAATTGGATTGTAATTTTATTGGACCGTAATTTCATTGGACCAAGTGCCGCCATGGGGCCATACAAAAACGGCACGACGGTGACAAGCTTAAACTATCAGAGCACGCCTTCATTGACAAGACCTGTGCCCCTATTAGCTCCACGGGATTATAGATGCCCCAACTCGGCTAGTGAGACCACAGCGCCGTCACCGATCACGAGATGGTCGAGGATGCGCACCTCTATAAGTTCCAGGGCATCGCGCAGTCGCCGGGTAATGCGGATGTCCGCTTGGCTCGGCTCGGCGACCCCGGATGGATGGTTGTGCGCCAGAATCACCGCCGCCGCGTTATGGCGGAGGGTCTCCTTGACGACAACGCGCGGGTGAACGCTGGCGCCGTCGATCGTGCCTTGAAAGAGCTCCTGAAACGCGATTACCCGGTGTCGGTTGTCGAGGAACAGGCAGGCGAAGACCTCGTGAGCGCGGTCGCGGAGTTGGAGCTTGAGGTATGCTCCGGTCGCCTCCGGACTCGTTAGCGTATCTCCTCGCCGCAGCGTCTCGCCAAGGTGGCGGCGGCTCATTTCGAGCACCGCTTGCAATTGGGCGAATTTCGCCAGTCCGAGTCCTGGGGCTTCACAGAACTGCCGGTGTTCGGCTTCCAGTAACGCGCGTAGCCCGCCGAAACGCGTCAGGAGGTCGCGGGCCAGGTCGACGGCGGTTCGGCCCGGGATGCCGGTGCGCAGGAAGATAGCCAACAGTTCGGCGTCGGACAGCGCGCCGGGACCGAGGTCGATGAGTTTTTCGCGCGGGCGTTCGGTCAAAGGCCAGTCGGTGATTGCCATGGGACACTCCTTGTCTTATGGTCATCTCAAAAAAATCGCTGAAGGCGCGCAGTCTGTGTTTTAAGCAGCGCCTTTTCTATCACGCTGTCGCCTTGATCGAACTTTCGGTGGCGCTCATACGGACGTTTACGACTTTATGGTATCTTGGCGACTTTCGAGAGCATTGTCCATGCCAGATCAATCGTCCACATTGCTAAATCGACATATCCTGCTCGGTGTGACCGGAAGCATCGCCGCTTACAAGGCCGTCGAGCTTGTCCGGCGCCTGCGCGAGGCAGGCGCCGAGGTTCGGGTGGTCATGACTTCGGGCGCCCAATCCTTCGTTACGCCTCTGACCTTTCAGACCGTCTCGGGAAATCCGGTCTCATGCGCGCACCTCGACGCCGATGCCGAGGCAGGTATGGGGCATATCACGCCGGCGCGTTGGGCCGACCTCATGGTTATCGCCCCAGCCAGCGCACACACCCTGGCCAGGATGGCGTATGGTTTGGCCGACGACTTACTCATGGATATCTATCTTGCGACTGAGGCCCCGACCCTGGTCGCGCCGGCCATGAACCGGCAGATGTGGTCGCATCCGGCGACGGTTGAAAACGTGCGCCTGCTCAAACGGCGTGGTTTGATCTTTGAAGGGCCGGATGCGGGCATACAGGCTTGTGGCGAGGTCGGCGAGGGTCGCTTGAGCGATCCCGCGAAGATTCTGTCCGCCATAAGCCGCCATTTCGAATCATCCGGGGTCCTGGCGAAGCGACGCATCATGGTCACGGCCGGGCCGACCTATGAGCCGATCGATCCGGTGCGCTTTGTCGGCAACCGGAGTTCGGGCAAGATGGGTTATGCCATTGCTGCGGCTGCGGCTGCGGCCGGCGCCGAGGTTACGCTCGTCAGCGGACCCGTGGCCCTGGACGCGCCGACAGGCGTCGATATGGTTCGGGTCGCGACTGCAGCAGAGATGCGAGATGCGGTGTTTGACCGGGTCGCGCAATGCGATATCTTTATTGCCGCTGCAGCTGTTGCCGACTACCGTCCCGCGACGGCGGAGGCGCACAAGATAAAAAAGGATGCCCGTGAGCTGGTGTTGCAGCTGCAACGTACGGAAGACATCTTGGCCGGGGTCGCCGGGCTTGCCCAATCGCCGTTCACTGTCGGTTTCGCGGCCGAGACCGGGGACCTTGAGACCTATGCCCGCAAGAAGCTTTCCGAAAAGCGGCTCGACATGATTGCCGCCAATTGGGTTGGTGGTGGCGACGGCGTAGGCTTCGACAGCGACGACAATGCCCTTGAACTCTTTTGGCTGGATGGTGGCGAATCTCTGCCGCGGGCGGCGAAGACGGTTCTTGCAGGTAAACTGATTCAGACAATTGCAAAGAGGTATCATGAGAGACATTCAGCTTAAGGTGCTCGATCCGCGGCTCGGCTCGGAATGGCCCATCCCCGGTCATGCGACCCCGGGTTCCGCCGGCATCGATCTGCGCGCCTGTTTGGACGAACCTTTGAATCTGGCGCCCGGCGAGACGGTGCTGATTCCGACGGGCATGGCGATCCATATCGGCGACACCGGGCTGGCGGCCGTGATCCTGCCGCGTTCCGGACTCGGCCACAAACACGGCATCGTGCTCGGCAACCTCGTCGGTCTGATCGATTCCGACTATCAGGGCCAGCTGTTCGTGTCCTGCTGGAATCGTTCCAAGGAGTCCTTCGAGATCGCCGTCGGCGAGCGCATTGCCCAACTTGTGTTTGTGCCGATCGTCCAGGCATCCTTCGAGATCGTCGAGGAATTCAGCGCCTCCGATCGCGGCGCCGGAGGCTTTGGACATACAGGACGTCAGTAAGGCCGATCTATATCACTTCAAACGGGACCAGAGCATGCAGATGAACGAACAGACCCTACCGGCCTCAATCTTCAAGGCTTACGACATCCGTGGCATCGTCGGCAAGACCCTGACCGATGAAATCGTCTATGCGATCGGGCGGGCCATTGCCAGCGAGTCTATCGGCCGGGGTTGCCGGAAATTTGTCGTGGCCCGTGACGGACGGCTGTCGGGTCCGGGTTTCGTCAAGGCTTTGAGTCAGGGCATGCTGGATTCGGGTTGCGATGTCATCGACCTCGGCCGAGTGCCGACGCCGGTACTTTATTTTGCGACCTATCATCTCGGCACCGGTTCCGGCGTCATGGTCACGGGCAGTTACAATCCGCCGGACTATAACGGTTTCAAGATGATGCTGGCTGGCGACACCCTGTCGGGGGATCGCATCCAGGCCTTGCGAAACCGGATCATCGATGGCGATCTGCTCGTGGGTCAGGGCAGCTACAGCACCGTTGATCTGGAACAGGCCTATATCGACCGTATCTGCAGCGATGTCCGCCTGGCGCGCCCGTTGCGCGTCGTGGTCGATGCCGGCAACGGCGTGGCGGGCGAACTCGCGCCGAAGCTGCTGCGCGCTTTGGGTTGCGAGGTCGAGGAACTCTATTGCGAGATCGACGGAAACTTCCCGAATCACCACCCCGATCCCAGTCAGCTCGAAAACCTCGTCGATCTGATCCGGGCGGTCAAGGAAGGGTCTGCCGAGCTTGGCCTGGCCTTCGACGGCGACGGCGACCGCCTCGGCGTCATCGACGGTCAGGGCCGCATCATCTGGCCCGACCGCCAACTCATGCTTTACGCCGCCGACGTCGCGAGTCGCAATCCGGACGCCGAGATCATCTATGACGTCAAGTGTTCCCGGCACCTGGAGAGCGCCATCGGCAAGGCCGGAGGCACCCCGATCATGTGGATGACCGGGCACTCGCTGATCAAGGCTCGCATGCAGGAGAGCAATGTCCTGCTTGCCGGTGAGATGAGCGGG